>TARA_B110000977_G_scaffold200468_1_pt1 | contig 22598 bp, 13 predicted proteins | sample TARA_B110000977 | Tara Oceans TARA_B110000977 (sample SAMEA4397798) | marine metagenome | biome: Polar Biome; feature: [SRF] surface water layer (ENVO:00010504); material: water (ENVO:00002006), including particulate matter (ENVO:01000060) such as... | depth 5 m | reverse complement strand
TGGGAAGCGGTTAGGGATGATAGGTTTGCGTTTGCTGACACATACAGACATACTTGGCTGACAGTCTCTCTCGCGCGAAATGGCGAATCGCGAATGGCGCGCAATGTCTACGACTAGTTCCACCACTCAACCATGGTTTATATACCTTAATGGACCAGACCATGCAGCGACCCAACTTCACTTTTGACTTTTCACGAAAAAAAGCCAATAGTTTCGAGACCAAATTGCCGCCGCCGCCACTCTCGAGCGCGGCGTTCTTCGGCGCCTACGCTGAGTCTCCTGCGACTTCCGCCGGCGGTTTCCCCTCCAGCTGGTCAAGATGAAGGTCAAAACGATCTCGCGCATCGAAGAGGACTACACCAGGGAGTGCAAGTCCGACATTCTGAAAGTGCACCGGAACTTGGACCCGGCGTTGCACCCCATGCACCGGGCGAAGGAGTATAAACGCGCGTTGAACGCGACGAAGTTGGACAAAGTGTTCGCCAAGCCTTTCATCGGTGCGCTGGAAGGCCACAGCGATGGGGTGATGTGCCTTGCGAAATCCCCGACGCAGCTCTCCGTCGCCGCATCCGGGGCGGCGGATGGGGAAATTCGGCTCTGGGACGTTCCATCGCGACGAGCGTTGCGATTGCTGATGGGCCACACAGGCGCGGTGCGTGGCATCTCCGTCACGCACGACGGCAAACGGTGTGTTAGCTGTGGGGACGACGCCACCGTGCGTGTGTGGCGCATGCCCCAAGCCGGGCTTGGTGAGATGTTCTCCTCAGGCGGCGCGGACGTCCCAACCAAGGAAGCGTCGTTGGTGTGCCACAGCAAAACAGGGGGCGGGTTTCGAGACGTGGATTGTCACTGGGCGCGAAACTGCCATGCCACGGCGGGCAGCGCGGTGGAGCTGTGGACTTCCGACCGTTCGGAACCAACCGCGACGTTCACGTGGGGCGTTGATACCGTGTTATCTGTACGATTCAACCCCGTGGAACCGGATGTGTTCGCGAGCTGCGGCAGCGACCGCTCGATCGCGCTGTACGACGTTCGGACGCAAACCCCAATTCGAAAACTAGTGATGCAGAACAAATGCACGAAGCTGTGTTGGAACCCCATGGAGGCGTTCAACTTCACGGTGGCGAACGAGGACACCAATCTGTACTCGTATGACATGCGTAAGCTCACCACCGCGACGTGCGTGCACCGGGATTTCGTATCCGCGGTGTTGGACGTGGACTACTCGCCGACCGGCCGCGAGTTCGTTGCCGGGTCGTACGACCGGACGGTGCGCATCTTTGATTTCAACGGCGGTCACAGCCGAGAGGTGTACCACGCCAAGCGCATGCAGCGCGTGTTCTGCACGCGGTTCTCCATGGACGGCACCTATGTGCTGACTGGGTCAGACGATATGAACGTCAGGTGCTGGAAAGCGGAAGCGAGCGCGCAATTAGGAACCCTGCTGCCTCGAGAGAAACGAAAAAAGCAATACCAAGCCGCCCTGAAAGACAGGTTCAAGCACATGCCTGAAATAAAACGAATCGCGCGGAACCACCACGTCCCGAAAGCGATCCACAAGGCGCAGAAATTAAGGCGGGTGATGACGGATAGCGAAACCAGGAAAAAGAAACGGAGGGTGGACCACGCCGCGCCGGGGTCGGAGAAGAAGGAATTCAAACCCGCGCGGAAAGACCGGATTGTGGCGGAGGTGGAGTAGAGGTGGTAATTTTTTGTGACTTTGTAAAAGTACGTGTGTTTTTTTATTTGCTCGGCTAACCTTTGCGCGCTTTCTTTCTTGCCCTCTCCTCCCTCTATTCTTTTTTTCTCTTCTTCTCCTTCCTCTGTCTTCCGTCGCGCCGGATAGTAGCTGCACCGCGCCGGGATGCGCGTAGGAGACGGCCGTCTGACCGCACAGGTCCGCCATGCGCGACACGCTTCGGGAACAATGAGATGGTGCGATGAGGCGAACACGTGAAAAGCTTCGTCAGGACGTCGGTTGGATCTTTCTTTTGAGGGAACCAAATATGTCTCTCGGAGCACTGCACAACTAACAACTTCACAACCTATATTTAAATGATTGCACTCTACCCTATCACCCCCGCTTCAGATTATCCAGTCTGGCTTGAAGGTCGTCGTCGATCCCCGCGCTGGTCCCCCCAATTCCGGGCTCCGCACCTTCAGCCACCAACACCGGCGCGACTTCTTCTCGCGGTGCCGCCACCGCCGCGACTTTCACCGCCGTCGTCGGTGCGTCCACGAGGGACGCGTCCATCCCCACCCCAAGCTCGTCGAGCACCTGCGACACCAATTCAGCGGACTCCTCCTCCTCCCCATCAGCCGCCATCGCGTCGTCAATCGCATCCCCCATCACCTCCGTGGTGTTTTCCATCTTTTCGTTCTCCCTCTCAAACTCGCGCATGATGTTGTTCAGGGACGGTAAGTTTAATTGTTTGTTCATTCCGCTCATCGCCTTGGTCACGCCGTGCATCGCGTCCGCCATGGCCTGTGTTGATTTCAGCGTCTGCATGCGAAGCGATACGCCTTGCAGTTGTGACTTTAGGCCGTAGAATTTTGTGATCGAATGCCTCGTCCGCACCAAGTCCTTCGCCATGATCCGCGTCGCGCCCATCTGCCCGGCTTTGGCCATCTTCTTAATATCAGCAACCAGTTTTTTTTCCTGATTTTGCAAATTCGTGCGCTCGCGGTCAAGCTCGCGGATGGACTTATCAAGCATGCGCTTGTTCTCGCTGGGGTTGAGGTGATTGGGTACGTGGGGAGGGGAGGAAGGCGGGTCAGATACGTCGCGAGAGGTATGTGAGTGGAGGCTTGGCCCCATGAACCTCGGTGCTCATCAAATGTGCCAAACGTCAGAAAAACGTGCCACGCTGGCTCTTAACAACTGGCGCGGTCCGTAGCGGGTCGCTGAGGAATTCACGAGCACGCACCGCAGCATATCCGCAGGAGTCTTCTTCTTCCCGAAAAGGTTCCACATCTCGAGTGAGACGTGTTGGTTCGGGGGGTGCGCTGTCAGATCTGGCCATGGTAAACGGCTCGTCCATGGACTCGCGTTTTTAATGGGAGGTCGCGAGATTCCAGGCCGCGGGCAAAATCCAAATCTCGGCACGCCGCGGCCTTCGTCTCCCACTCCGGTCCGCACTGACGCCACTCCTGAGACGGATTTCGGGTCGGGTATCGCCATGCCGTCGAAGACGCCCGCGAAGGGTAAGGATGCGGACAAGGTGGAGGGCAAGGGCCGGTCCGTGGCCCGCATCGCGTTGCACGTGATTGTCGTGGCAATCTCGATTCTCGGCGGCTTGGTTGCGAAATCGGGAGGCCCCACGGAGTTCCTGTGGCAGTACGCCAATGTCCCCGCGGTCCCGGACGCCGACAGGGCCATCTTCGTCGGCATCGCGTCTTATTGTGACAAAGAACTCAACCACACGTTAACAGATTTGTTCAACAAAGCCAAGTTCCCCGAGCGCGTGTACGTGGGCTTGGTGAATCAAGAGAAGGCGGAAATTCGAGACGGCCCGTCGTTCGCGCCGTGGCGTGAGCACCCGAACGTGCGCGTGATGGAGTTCACCCACGAAGAGAGCAAAGGCGCAGGGTGGGCTAGGTCCAACATCGTCACTATGTTCCGGGGTGAGGCGTATTACATGCAGTTAGATTCGCACCACCTTTTCGTGCGGAACTGGGACGCCGCGTGTGTGGATTTGTTAAAGCGCTTACAAAAACGCGCGCCCAAACCGATTTTAACGTCCTACGTCAACAACTACCCCGAGAACGAAACTGATATCTCCCAACTCGTGAAGGAAATCCCGTGGCGGATGACCGCTGGTCATTGGATGAAGCCGTTCACTGGGATCCGACCTAAAAAAATCCAATACCTCCCCGCGCCCATCGAAGCGCACATCATGAAATCCATAACGCAACCCGATCCGCAAATCACGGCGTTTTTCTCAGCGCACTTCGTATTTGTTAAGAGTAGCTGGTTGAATGAAGTGCCTTACGATCCAGAGATGTACTTCGATGGCGAGGAGGACTCCTTGGGGCTACGGAGCTGGACCAGTGGGTACGACTTGTACTACCCCACCACGCATCTTGTTTTTCACCGGTACGAACGCCACAACCAAACCAAGCACTGGGACGACCACCCGCAGGTGTTCCACGACATGACCATCTCTTCCACGAAGCGTTTGAGCGAGATTATTGGCACTAAAGGGGGACCGGATGGCAGCGACTCGTTGGGGAAGTTTGGTTTGGGCAAAGTACGCACGATCGAGCAGTACCAGGACTTTTCGGGAATCGACTACACAAAGATGTGGATATCCACGCGCGCGCGGTACGGAGAAATCACGGCGCGACGGCCGTCGAAGCAAGTCCCCAAACTCTGGGTGCACAAGGACGGCCACTTCCAGTGCAGTAAGCACGAGGAGTGGGGGGAGGTGTGGGAGGAGTGGAAGCACCAGGGTTCGGTGCTGGGCAAGGGGAAGGATGCGCCGATGAAAGCGCATGAGAGCATCATCGTGAGCAAGTGGAACGTCACGGGGCGGGACTTGGCCCCCCCAAGACCGAACCTGCACATGGTTGACGAAAACCGAGGGATGGAGATGAACCTCACACCGGAGGGGTGCTTTTACCGGTACCCGAACAAAACGGACTCGCCGCAGCACAACTGGACGCTGATGGCGTACGGGTACTGGATGTGAGAGTTATTTTAGGAGAGCTTTTTTTAGGAATTTATTACGAATCTGAACATAAACAGTCAGTCTACTAAAGCCTCGCGTTCGGCATCGCCCTCATGGCTTGACGCACGCCTAGATCACCCATGATCTCCTCACTTCCCCCTAAAATGGCTGCGAATTTCGCGCTCCGCTGGAACCGCTCGATGACTTGACCCATTCCCGTCGCCGTGATTGCGCGTCCGCCGAAAATCTGGCACGCCTCGTCGCTCACGTCGTTCGCCACGCGCGTACTGAACAGCTTCAACAGCGCGATCGGTCCCGCCAAGTGTTTCGCTTGCTCGGAGTGGCTCATATGCTGCATCTGGTACGTGACCGCCTCGAGCCAAGTCTGCACGCCCTCGACTTGCGACACGAGCTTGGCGAGCTTTTGCCGGATCACGGGCTGCTCGATGAGCGGCTTACCAAACACCATGCGCTGCGTCGCCCACTTGAAGCACTCTTCAACCACTAAACGTGACGCTCTGTTCGCGCCCGCGACGATGTACCACCGCTCGTGGTTGAAGTTGTGCATCACCAATTTGAAGCCTTCGCCCTCGTATCCCAACAGATTAGAAACAGGTACCATTACGTTTTCGTAGGTGACGTACGCGGTTCCCGCGCTCGCGGAGTAGCTGGTTTTAATTGGTTTCGTTTCTAACCCCTCCGTGCGTTCGATTAGTAGCAAGGATAAACCGGCAACCCCAGACCCGACCGGCCCGGTGCGGACTAAAGTAACGAACCAGTCCGCGAAAACCCCGTTCGTGATCCATTTCTTAACGCCGTTCACGACGTAGTGCTGGCCGTTGGGCGTAAGCTCCGCGCGGCACGCCACGTTTGCCACGTCGCTGCCTGCCTCGGGGCCGCTGATGGCGAGACAAATTCGTTTCTCACCGGTAAGAACCTCTCTGCCGACTCGTTTTGCGACCTCTTTGTTCCCGAACTGTAGCACGGGAGGAAGGCCGATCACAAACCCGGCACCCAAGCCGTCCGCGTACCCGGGGACACCAAGCCGCCCGCTTGATTCTTCGTGCGCGATGAGCTCGTGGAACGCATCGAACTCATTTGGCGCGATGCCGCCGGGAAGTTTAATGTCACAGTTGTCCACCACATCTTGCATCCACGGGCCGGGCTGCATCCTGCTCACCAGGACGCCTCTTGCACCAAGTTTGCGCCAGAGGTCTTCGCTAGGGTGCGCTCCGCGAGCGTCGTTGGACACGGCGTCGGGCATGACCTCGTCATCAAAGAATTTTCGTAGGTCACGACGGAATCGATGGTGTGATTCGTTGTAAAACGGACTGGGTAACCCTTGAAACGCGGACGGCTCGGCATAAGGCACTTTGGAAAGCTCACCTGGCTGTAACACGACTGTCGCTTTTCGTTTCGAGGGGGGGGTAGAGACCGTGCCGATGACGTACTTCGCTGCGAGGCCCTGCAAAATATCCCCCCTGTGGAACGCATAAAACTTCTCCGTGGCATCCTGCCCTGCGACGCTATCTATGAACGCCTTGCCTCCAGGGTGAAAGTTTGCAAACTTTGTCAAGTCATACACCTTGTCGTCGATGATGACCCAGTTGCTAGCGCTCGTGGCGTGCTTCGCCACCTCCTCGCGAGTGTAAACCGCCGCCATCGCTAACAACAATGTCGCGTCAGCAATTCAGTCGCGACTGAAAACGAAAAATCGCTGATGACATTTAAAAGCCGCCCCCCACGCTGGTGTCACTTGTGACCGCCCTTCGCAGGGCCCTGCGGCCTTTTACCCGTGATGGCGTCGCAACCAGTGTCATATGGCGCTGGCAACGCGCTGCAGTTCCGCGTCATGCGTCTCCCAAGGCCGACGCTTGAACTCGAGACACCTTTAAGGTTTGCACCTGAAGATCTTCTCGGTTCATGCGTCCCTTTCGATTCGCTTCCACGGCAAACCTCTGGGGCGTTCGAGCGCAGGCTTGACCTTTCCGCGGCTGAGGACGCCAGTGGGTTAACCGGCGCGTTGGTGTTGCCCCAGAGCTTCGGCGTTGTGCATCTCGGGGAAACATTCGCGTCGTACGTCAGCGTCGGTAACCACACCGATCTGATAAAAAAAGACGTCGTCGTCAAGGTTGAGCTGCAAACGCAACGGCGGCGCGTTGTGCTTTTCGACAACACGTCAAACCCCCTGCTTGCGCTTGAACCCGGCACGTCGTACGACTTCATAGTGGAACACGACCTGAAGGAACTAGGCGCGCACACCCTGGCGTGCACGGTGGCGTACTCGGAGGGCGGAGCATTGGTGGGCGCGCCGAATGGAAGCGCCGAGCGCAAACGACACCCGCAGCACTTCAAGTTTGAGGTGACGAACCCGATCGCGGTGCGCACCAAGGTCCGCCATGGGCGGGACGGCTGCACGTTGCTCGAGGCGTGCGTTGAGAACGCGACGAAAACGCCTTTGTTGTTGAGTTCCGCGACGTTCGAGCCGTCGCCTGAATTTACGTGCGAGCCGATTGAGCCGCCGAAAAGAAACGGCGCAAACGGGAGCGTGATTCCAAACCACGGCGGCGTCGGCTTGCCGTCCCTGGAGGGACGCGACCTGCGCGTGTTAGGCCCTTTCGGAGGGTCCGTACACGTGCTGTTTGAGCTCCGAGAAAAGCAACAGGTCGATCAAAATTCTCAGACAGTAGCACAACCCAGCGGCGTCGCTTTAGGGAAGCTGGAGATTCGCTGGCGCGGGCGCATGGGCGAGAGCGGACGGTTACAAACGCAGCAGATTCTCGGCGCTCCGAGAGCCGATACTAGCGGTGGCATTGAGGTATCGCTTTGCCCTGACTCAAAGCCGTCCACGGTGACGTTGGCGACACCTCTGAGGCTTACGTTTATCGCAAAAAACGGAAACGCAACCGCCGCGACGCCGGAACTGGAGCTCGTCGCGCTGGACGACGACGAGACGTTTGCGGGCGAGGGGGGGTTAGATTTAGGACGCCTGGGTATGACTGAAAACGGAATGGCCTCGGGTGCGGGGCACGAGGCCCGTGGTGTGGGAGGTGCGGATGGTCGGTTGGTGTTGGATGAAACGGCACCCGGGATGGCCGTGGACGGCGCGCACGCGGTGCCGATTGGGGCGCTGGCGCCCGGAGCGTCGGCAAAAGCGGTGTTCACAATCGTGCCGCTGCTTCCGGGAGCGAGGCGCACGCCGGCAGTGGCGGTCCGGGAGTGCCACGCGGGAGGGCGGACGGTAGGGTATATGCGGGGGATAGAATTTATGGTAGGACGAGCGTGATCGAGTATAGACGAAGGTAGAGCACAGACAAACTCACGTCAAAAAATGGAATCGTTTGCAATTTGGTTCTCGCCGCCCGGTATACACGCTAGCGTTTCGGTCGTCACACCGCGCCGGCGTCCCTGAGAATCTTGACAATCGCCGCGTGTCCCCCTCAAGCTGATATCGACAACGGCGTCGCCCCGCTATCCGCCGCCTTGTTAACATCCGCGTCCGCCTCGATCAGCGTTCGCACCACCGCCTCATGGCCAACTCTAGCGGCGATGTACAGCGGCATATAGCCGTTATCCCCTGCCTTGTTGACTTCCACGCCCGCCGCGATCAGCGCCCGCACCACCGTCCCGTGGCCCATTTCAGCGGCGATGTACAGCGGTGTACGCCCGTCATCCATCGTCTTGTTGACATTCGCGCCCGCCTAGATGAGAGTTCGCACCACTGCCTCGTGGCCATTTTTTATGGCGAAGAACAGTGGAGTCGCACCGTTCTTGTATGCCTTGTCGATATCTGCGCCCGCTTTGATCAGCACCCGCACTATCGCCTCATGGCCGTCTTGAGCGGCGATGTACAGATCATTCTCGTCCCGCGGGCAGCCGTTCTCGCGCAACAGCTTCAACTCTTCGAGATGTCCACCCCTCACCGCTGCCACACAAAGGTGTTCTTGACGCGACAGGCGACCTTGCCGTTGCAGGCGCTGCACCGCGCTTAAACATCCAAGATCCATGGCTCGAACTTCACTCAGCTCCTCAAACTCAAGACCCATCGCTGCCACCGTCTCCCGCATCCTATGACTCACCGCGGGGAGCCGTGCGAGATCTGCGTCGTCGTCAAAGTACTCAGATCTTAGTATGTGCTCGACGACAAGGTGGTTGGGGAGGCTGGGGAAGGCCGCTTGTGGAGAGGACGCGTGCGTATCGGACGCATGCGCTACGTGGGCATTTCTACGTGCACGCTTGGTAGCGCCGCTGTGGGATTTAGGTGGCATCGTATCGTGTGCGCGTGTTGTGTGTCGAGTCGTCCGAGAAAAGCGTTACTCAAAGCTACGACGTGAGTGCGCCCCTCTTCACCCATGCAGCGTGCCCGCCTGAAAGTTAAAAAGTGAAGTGACGAGGACGATTTTGTAAAGCGCGTCGTCCACGCGCTTCGGCCCGCCGCGTCACAGTGACCCTGCGCACCCCACGGACGGCACCGCATCACGTCTGGTCGTGAAGGGGCGCGTGTGTATATCAGACCTCAGGGCAGGAGCGGGCGAGCGAGGATTGCGCGATGGGAAACAGCACGTCAACTCGCCGAATGGCATCCCCCGCCAACCCTAGCGCGAGTGTGCCGATTCCGGGGCACGTCCCCGAGGGCGCCATGCCGATGCATCCCTTGACATACGGTCCACAGATCCCAATTTCCCCCGGCGCGCAGATTCAAAGCGGGTTCGGGGAGGCCCCCGATTTAAGTTCCCTCCCGGAGCCCGCGGCGCTCGTGCCAGTCGCGGTGAACTGGACCCAGGGCGGTTCCGTTGTTGAGGTTGAGGGGTCGTTCGATAACTGGCAATCGCGGCAAGCGCTACACAGGAGCGGCAACCGGGAGTTCGCCATCGTCAAGATGCTCCCCCCCGGGGTGTACCAGTACAAGTTTATTGTGGACGGTGAGTGGAAATACGCCCCCGATCAGCCCGCGATGTACGACGAGATGGGCAACGTGAACAACGTGTTGGAGGTGCAGGAGTACGTTCCTGAAATTTTGGATTCGCTGGATTCGTTTTTAGCGCCGTCGTCGCCGCCAGATAGCTACAACAACGCGCTGTTCACCGCGGACGATTTCGCGAAAGAACCACCCGCGTGCCCGCCGCACCTTCATTTAACGTTACTGAACGTCCCGCAGATCCCGGACGCGCCTAACTTGCTTCCGAGACCGCAGCACGTCGTGCTGAACCACGTGTACAACGATAAATCAAAAACCCTTCAAGGCGTACAAGTCATGGGCACCACGCACCGGTACCGCTCGAAGTACGTCACGGTTGTCTTTGTCAAACCAAGTGCTTAGGGTTTAGGGTTTAAACCCTAATGATGCTGTCGCACAATTAATATATACTATACCCTTGTAATTGTACTATTATCTACTGAATCTATTAATTGTACCTACTCGCAATAGCCCTTGCTACTCGCAGTCATCTCCCCCGCACCGAGCGATGCATTCATCGCGAAACTCAAACTCGCTCCCCGTTTTCGCGCACCGCCACCCGATGCCGAGACTGTTTTCGCCGTCGCGGAAGTACGCGTGCTGCAACGCTTTCTCTGCACTAGGGCGGTCGTATGGGTCCCAGGAAAGCAGCCTGCGAATCAACCGAAGCGCCCACCGGGAGTGGAGGCCTAACCCGGTTGGATCTCTAGTTTTGAGCCTTTCAAACAACGCGTCCTCGGTGCACTGCCACGACAACAGCCCCGCGATTTCAGAACGCTGCGGAACTACGCAGAGTTCCAGCATGGCTCGCAATCTCAGCGCCACTTCTTTCGTCTCTTCGGAAGCGCCCTGGAGCCGCCGCGCTACTGCAGCACGGGTCCTACCGTCCACCGAGGCGAAAACCTTCGGGGTTCCAAGGCAAAGCACCTCAAGCGCGAGCACGCCGACAGACCACACGTCGTACGCGGCGTACCGCTCCATCGCGTTTTTATTTTTCAGCGGCGCGTCGTGTTCTGTTTTCTTTGGAAAAAACGTGTCCATCCCGATGCACTCGGGGGGGGCGTATTCCAGGGTCTGCTGCGCCGCTGAGGGCCCTTCCGGTCCGTACAGCGACGTCAAACTGTGCTCATCAACGGCTGACCCGAAATCTGCGAGGCGAAGCCGAAACTTTTTGGAACCAGACGAATCATCGTCGCCGAACGCCACGAGAAGGTTCCCGGGCTTCACGTCCCTGTGACCCACCCCCGCGTCGTGCGTGAACGCGATACCTTCGAGAGTTTGACGCAGCATCTCACGAAGCATGTTTTGCCTGTCCGTGGAGGCTCGCGCGTTGAGCCACCATTTACTGGGGCGAACGAGACGCAAACCGCCGGGTTTGGTTTCCATACCCTCTTTTTCTTTTTCCAGATCTCCAACCTCCTCGCCGTCCGTGTACATCAGCGACGCCAGGGATTCGCCTTCGTCTCTGAACACCATCCACAGCTCTGTTTCCCCTCCATGTTTGTTGTCGTCGCCTGGAATGAGCTCGAACGCGGATTCGTAACGCGCCACGTGCGCGCCGCCTGACACTCGCTGGCCGAAATACGCCTCCCTCCGGCCGGCGTTTCGAATCTCCTCGCTGCGCTCGACCAACACGCGTTTCAGCACAAACTTCTTTTTATCAACTATCAGCTTACCGTCCCTCCCCACGCGTGTCCCCACCGCGCGCGCGCGCCATACCTCGCCGAAGTGCCCTCGCGCGAAAGGCGCGCGCTCGGTTGGGATGTACCCGCCAGAACTTTCTGTCGTACGTCGCGCGTCGTCGTTGGAGTTTGCTTTTTCTTTCACCGCTTTTTCCTTCACCAGGGGAACGCCGCCTATGGCGCCTAGGAAACGCGCGACGATTGCTTTGGACGCTTTTGGAATCTCCATCAAAGCACTAGCGCGCGCGTCCGGACCTGGGGCGAGCGCGAGAATACGCGCGGCGACACCTTCCAGAGCTATTACGCCATCAAGCTCTTCCCACCCGCCGTCGCCGAGCGCGTTTAATTCAACATCGAGTTTGTCTGAATTTGCTTCGCCCTCGGGTGCCGAGTACACTTCAGGCCAGTCCGGCCAGTTGTGCGAGGGCGGTATGACCGCCTCCAGTGCGAACGCGAGGTCACATGCGTTCTCGCGACCCACACACGCGTCTCCCGCGGCGGCGATGAACGCGGGGACGAGCAGAGAGCCGGGGGTAGGCTCTTCGTGGAGCAGACGCCCGTGGGCACCGAGGGAGTTTCCAAATTCGCGGGGGACGCTGGGGACACCTGAAAGAACACTGACAAGGGAAGTTGAGGGTCGTTGCGAGAACCAGCCAGCCACTACGATGGCCACGACCGCGACGAGAGACGCGGAGAGCGCGAACCGCACCATAATGGTGCGGTCCCCTGGTGCGGTCCCCCCTCGCTGTTCTCTCTGACGAGGATGAACATCAAATTTGACACTTTTCGACTTTTGGCCGTATGGTATCGGCCGAGCAGTTTTTCATTTGTTGTTCTATCGACGAGTTATTTCGTCTATCATTTGCGCTGACAAAAAATTCAAACTCCAACACGACGGCTTCTCGGTACCGCCGACCAGACTGCCGATCGCAACGCGCACGTTCTCTCACGTCGGGTAAAATGGCTACGATCGACGCTGCGCTCTGCAGTATGCGCCTTAAGCGCTTGATGACGAGCTGGAACGAAAACGCCTCGGTTTGGGGCGGCGCCAGTTGTCTTCTCATCGGCTCAGGCGCGAACAAAGAAGATGACCTGCGGTACTTGAAAAGCGTGGCGCTCGAGATCTGGCTGTTCGGGTACGAGCTCCCTGATACGTTGGTCCTCTTGACGAAAACGGAGATGCACGTCGTTACCGGGGGTAAGAAAGCCAAGCTGATGGAAACCGTGGTGGAAACCGTGGCCGCTGAAGCGAACATCAAGGTCGTGGTGCACAACAAACCCAAAGGCGAAGATGGCAACGCGCAGGCGGATGAACTCGTGTCTGTGGTTACCGACGGATCGCTCACCGTCGGCATGGTCGCCAAGGAAGCCGGGGAAGGCGCTTTGACAAAATACGCCGCGGATGCACTGAAGGGGAAGGACGTGTCAATCGTGGAGATCGCCCCCGGGCTCGCGGACGCCATGGCCGTCAAGGACGACCAAGAGATGCAGTTAATGAAACAAGCCGCGAAGCTCACCACGAAAGCCATGTCCTGGACCGTGGATCGCGTAGAGGCCATCGTCAACGACGAAACCAAAGTGTCGCACGCCAAGGTCTCCGAGGAGTGCGAGGACCAGATTCTGGACCCCGCTAAGATGGGTTTGAAGGATATCGAAGCGGATGACGTGGACATTTGCTACCCGCCCATCGTACAGTCCGGGGGCGAGTACGAGCTCAAGATGAGCGCGCAGTCCACGGACAAGAAGCTGCACTACGGCGTGATCGCCGTGTCCCTAGGCGCACGACACACGCAATATTGCGCGAACGTGGGACGGACGCTGATGATCGACCCTTCAAAAGCCATGGAGAACGTGTACGCCGCGGCTTTAGCGGCGCAGGAAGCCGCGCTCGCCGCGCTCGTGGACGGCGCTGATCTCGCCGCGCCGCATGACGCCGCGAAGCAAGCGCTGGAAAACGCGAGCGGGTTGTCCGACGAAGTTCGCGCCGCGTTGGTCGCCAAGCTGGGTAAGAACGTCGGCACCGCTATCGGGCTTGAGCTCAGGGAACCGAGCTTGGTTCTGGGTCCCAAGTCCAGAGGCGCTGTGCAGAAGATCCGCGCCGGGCAGTGCTACAACATCCAGATGGCGCTCTCTGGTTTGACGAACGAAAAGGCCAAGGAGGGAAGCAAGGGGAGGACGTTCGCAGTGATCATCGCGGACACCGCGGTTGTCGCTTCGGGCGGCGCGGCTCCCACGGTGCTCACCGCGGGGGTCACCAAAGCCTTGAAGGACATCGCGTACCAGATCAACGACGACGACGGCGAGGATGAGGAGATCGTGAACGAGGTCAAGAAAGCCAAAGCTGCTACCGTCGCCGCGGGTGGCGTGGTGCTTGATACGAAAACGAGAGGCGAGGAGGGCGGCCCCACGGACGAGGATGCGCGCCGCAGAAAGCAAGCCACTCTCGCGGATAAGAAGAACCGGGAGACCCACGCGCGGTTGGTGGGCGCGCAGAACGCCGAGGCGGGCGGCGGCAAGGGCGGCGCCACCGCGGACTTCAAAGCGTACGAGCGCATGGCCGATGTCCCGGTCCCCCGATCCGTCGACCCGGTGATCACCGTCGACCGTGATGCGGAATCAGTGCTCCTCCCCATCCACGGCCAGCTCGTTCCCTTCCACATCATGGCGGTGAAATCCGTGAGCGTCACACAAGACGCGGGCGCCTCCTTCATCCGCATCAACTTCAACGCGCCGACCGCCCCAGGTGCCACCGCGGCGAACGCGACGTACCCCGCGAACGTGAAGTTCCCAAACATGAGCTTCCTGCGAGAGGTATCCTACCGCTCATCCGACAACAAGCACGCGAACTACGTGGTGCAGGAGATGCGCGCTTTGAAGCGCACGGTGACGCAACGCGAGACGGAAAAAGCCGAACGCGCGACATTGGTGCGCCAGGAGCGCCTCGTGTTGTCGCACGGCCGTGTGCACCGTTTAGTGGGTCTGTGGCTGATGCCCACTTTCGGCGGCCGCGGCGGCAGGAAAGCAGGCACCCTAGAAGCGCACACCAACGGTTTGCGCTACGTGGGCGCGAAAGCGGAGGAACAAGTGGACGTGATTTACTCAAACATCAAATACGCGTTTTTCCAACCCGCCAAGAAGGAAATCAAAACCCTGATTCACTTCCACCTGCACGACGCGATTATGATCGGCAAGAAGAAAACCAATGATGTGCAGTTCTACATGGAGATCATGGAAGCGGTGCAAAGTTTGGACGGCGGAAGGCGGAACATGTACGACCCGGATGAGATTGAGGAAGAGCAGCGCGAGCGCGACCGCGAGAAACGCATCCACAAGGAGTTTTCAGGATTCTGCAGGAAAGTGCAGGATATCTGGGAAAAGGATTTCCCCAACTTGGGGTTGGAGTTTGATTCGCCTTATCATGATCTGGCGTTCGACGGCGTGCCGTTTAAGAGTACTGTCCGGATCTTGCCTACGGCATCTTGCCTCGTCGAGCTCACCGAGTTCCCCCCCCTAGTCATCAGCGCGAACGACATCGAAGTCGTCAACTTGGAGCGCGTGGGTTTCCACCTCAAGAACTTCGACATGGCTGTTATTTTCAAAGACTTCGCCAAGGATGTGCACCGGATTGACCAGATCCCGGTGCAGCACCTTGATAACATCAAACAGTGGTTAGGGACGCTGGATATCAAGTACTACGAAGGTAAATCGAACTTGAACTGGAAGCCGTTACTGAAGCAGATCAAGGAAGACCCCGACGAGTGGCTCGAGAGCGGCGGGTGGGAGTTTTTGAACAACGAACTGGACGACGACGACGAAGAAGGCGAGGAGGGTGCTGAGTCTGAGTCTGATTTCGAACCGTCAGGGAGCGAGAGTGAAGAGGAAGAGTCGGAATCGGAATCGGAATCCGTGGAGGAATCTGATGACGAATCGGAGGAGGAGGAACTTTCAGACAGCGGGATGGACTGGGATGACTTGGAGGAAGAGGCGGCGGCGGCGGACGAAGAGGCCAGTGATTCGGACCGGGGGAAGAAAAGGAAAAAGGGGAAGAAGTAAGCGGCGGATTTCTTGATGACACAGACACGAGGAGGAGGAGGGAGAGATGGTGTGTAGATGTGATACACAAACAATGTTTCTTACACGGTCTGTTGTTTTTTTACATCGCAAGTACAGTCGCAACCTAGAGGTCTCTATTTCTACTCTATGTTTTCCCTACCGGCTTAACCGCGGTGAACTCTGGGTGCTCGCAAAGCGCGTTCGTGAACACAGTCACGTGGTACGAGCACGGGCTTGGCTCGCGTGAAACGACTCGCTCGTGTCCGTCCGGAGAACACGCCCAGCGTACGACGCTTCGCCGCGCTCGCCCCGGTCCAGTAGGTCGGTTCGGGGTGGACGGATCCGACACGCCCTCGCAAAACGTACCGCCGGCGAAAAACTGCTCGAAGTACCGGAACCTGTGCTCCTCCCACCCGATTGGCAGGTCAATCGCGTCCAGCGCGGATCCCCCAACCCCCTGCGCTTCAAACTCGCCCAGAGAAACGACCTGGTACACGTCAGGAAAGTCGGCGTGAAATTGCCGAACACGTTGTTCGAAACACACTTCCCAGGCCCAATACCCTTTCGCGGAGTACACGCACGCGCCACCGTCGAACCCGCCTGTTCGCAACGATACCTCCGGAGGCGTCGGACGACTTCCAGATAAATCTCGACTTTTTTCTTCTCCATTCTCGCCGCCGCAAAACGAGTCACACGCCGAACGCCGTCCTGTGATAGAAAACCCCAGGCTTGTCGTTTTCGCATTGACCACCGCTGCTTCCGCAAGCTCCAAATCCACATCGTCCACTACAGAGGCGCACGCGCGTTGAAACGCGCGTTGCTCGAAGTTGGTCAAGGAACTCTTCCCATCGCGCTCGCAAAGCACGAACCGGTTTTTTTTTCCTTTTGGCAAAGTATTCTCGCCCGTCTCCTCCTCATCCGGCGGCATCGGGACGATTGCGAGTGAGTGCAACAGTCGTGGCACGTCCCCACTGCACGACTCGCGTATGTGTTCCAGCACGTTGGTTTCGGGCACTGGGTTTCCCGACGGTGTTATGGCCCCAGCAAACGTATGTGACTCGCGCTCCAGCGCTTTGCACACGGCGCACTCCACGTCAATCGACGCCGACTGCATCGCCGCAAAGTACTCCGCGGGTGACGGGCGGGTAGGGGGCTTCGCCGGGGGTTCACGTACCACTCGTTCGTACATTGACTTGGCATTTTCGCGTGGGTCCTTGCGTATTTTTTCCGACCGACGCACCCTCGCCAGCCTGTCCTTCTCCAGATCCACGGCTTTCTTTTTGTTTTGCGCTGCAGCGTCTCTTGTTCGTTTCGCCTGTGCCTTTGCGCGTTCCTGGGAAAGCTCCTTGACTCGAGCCATCACCTTCTCTCCGTCCCCTTCGTACGCGTCGTCCTCGTCAGTTGAGTCGAGTTGCATCGCGACGGGGCACGACGGTCCATTCAGGCTGGAGCAACGTGATTGCTCCCCGTCAGACAACGCGTTTGCATCTGAGAGCCCTTGCAAAATCCGTCTCAATGGGAAACGCATTCGAGCTGTGTAGTCGTCGACCGGCGTTGCCGCCGAACCGACGAGGAAGAAAAGCGAGACAATTAGCATCAAGGTTCTTAAGGGACTCGATACCTCAGCACTCCAAAGCCGGCGTCGGTCGATCCGACCGACCCGCATCGTGCCCGCGACGCAACGAGTGGCTGCGGGTTGACGAGTTTATGGGATGATGTGACAAGATTGCTGGCAAAAACTCACATTTAGAAATATTTCCGCCACGTCACGGCCACTTCAAGCAGCACAGTCATCCCGACGTGCTGTTTTCGACGATGGCAACATCGCTCCGGCGCGTGCTCGTCCCCGCGTGTGATGCGTTGACGAGACGCGCGCGTTTCCTGTCCTCAACCTCCCACGCCGGGTTCGCATCAGGCGCCAACGAGGCGGAATCCCCGAGCTCGTCGGAATCACCCGCGAGCTCATCCGGTTCCCACACCACGAGCTTCGGGTACAAGGACGTGCTTTCCACGGAGAAAGAGGGAATGGTCCGTGAGGTGTTTGAAAAGGTTGCGCCGTCGTACGATCTCATGAACGACCTGATGAGCGGGGGAGTGCACAGGGTGTGGAAAGATTATCTGGTTTCGAAACTCGGTGTTTTTCCTGGAATGACGCACCTCGACGTGGCGGGCGGTACTGGGGACGTCGCGTTCCGAGTTTTACGGGCACTGCGTGCAGAGGAAGCCACGGCGAGGCGCACGAGCGGTGGCGACAAACCACGCAGCGACCCATCTTCCGCTGGACGGGTGATCGTGAGCGATATCAACCCCGCGATGTTGCGGGAAGGCGAGAAGCGTTCACAAAAGTTTGGATTGGGACGGTCGGTTGACGTGCGGGGGAACCCGCTGGCGACGCTTGAGTTTGTGGAAGGAAACGCCGAACACTTGCCTTTTCCTGATAACTCAGTCGATACGTACACCATCGTGTTCGGGTTACGCAACGTCACGAACACACAACAAGCGCTGAAGGATGCGCACCGGTTACTGAAACCCGGCGGGCGATTCTTCTGCCTGGAGTTTTCGCACGTCCAAGCCGAACCGCTCAAAACTATGTACGAGCTGTATTCGTTCAACGTCATACCCGCGATGGGCGATTTCGTGGCCAAAGACCGAGAGAGCTACCAGTACCTCGTGGAGAGCATCCGTAAGTTCCCGAAACAGGAAAAGTTGGCGGACATGATGCTGGAAGCGGGGTTCCAAGGCGTGGAGTATGAAAACTTGACAGGAGGTGTGGTCGCGATTCACAGTGGGACCAAAATGGAACAGACAAGGTAGAGGGCGTAAGACATTAGAAAGACACTCCCCCTAGATAAGGTCTCGGCTCGTAGAAAATGTATTAAGTAATACGTATATACAAGCTTATAAGTCTAAAAGCCTACGTGCAACACAGGAAGATGCGCTCCCTTCCAATTCATCAACTCGTGGCAAAATACTTACGCGGTGGACGCGGTGGTGGTGATCTCAATCAGCTCGTCCCCTTCCTCCAAATCGATGCTCTGCAAATCCGTGGGCAGCCCGTACCCAAGGCTCGACCCGGAGTTCGTGGCGAGCATCTGGAGTTCGCCCATGTGCGATCTTCTGAACGCATCAACCGCAACGGAGATGTCGTCGTTGGACATGTCCATCTCGCTAAGAATCGCCGCGGCGAGCTGCAGGGAGGGCTCCAGGGTTTCCGGCACAACCGCCTTGGCGCCCGCCTTTTCGAGCTCCAAGCCCTCCTTGATGTCGCTCGCGCGCGCGTACACCTTGATGTGCGGGTAGTACTTCTTCAGCGCCCACACGGTTCTGAACGAGGCGCCTGATGAGTCGAGCGTCACGACCGCGCACGACGCCTTGTCCGCGCCGACTGCGTGCAGCACCGCGTTGCTTCCTGCATCCCCGAAGAACACGGGGTAGTCCTTGGCGCGCGCCTTACCCACGGCGTCCGCGGAGACGTCAAGCGCGATGAAGGGGACTAACTGTTCCGTTAACAGTTCGCCGATCATGTTCCCTACGCGGCCGTAGCCGGCGATGATGACGTGGCCGGAAAGGTCGTTGGCGTCACCCTCCTTGGGCTGCAACGACGCCACGGAAGACTCATCCTTGAAGAACTTCTTGAAGTTTGAGCCGAGGTTGGCGAACAGAGGCGTAGCGGCCATGGTTAACACAACCGCAAGGTTGATTTGGTTCACCACGGCCATGGGCAGTAACCCGGCGGCGGCGGCGATGCCGTAAGTGACGAACGCGAATTCACCCCCGGGGGCGATGTACACCGCTGATCGCAGGGCGGCGAGCATCGGCAACCCGAACAGCGGGCCGCAGATAGCCATGACGCCCATTTTGATCGCCAGGAACCCGACCGCGATGGCGATGATCGACGGGAAGTTCGCGAACAACGTGGCGGGGTCGATTTGCATCCCGACGGTCATGAAGAACAGCCCGAGGAGTAACCCGCGGAAGGGGGCGATGTCGGACTCGACCTGCAGGTGGAACTCCGTTTCCGCTAACAGCAAACCGGCGAGGAACGCGCCAAGGGCCATTGAAAGACCCAAGGATTGCGTCAAAAGAGACGTACCCAAAGACGTGAACAGTGTCGTCGCAATCAGCACCTCGGCGTTTTTCAGCTTGGCGATGCGGTTGTACACCGGTCGCAAAATCCCGCGCCCGGCGACCATGATGGCTCCAATGGCGACGACGGTTTTGAAAATCGCCTTGACCAACGACCCAGCGATGGCGGTGATTGACCCTGAATCAGGGCCCGCTAACAAAGGCACTAACATGAACACCAAAACGACGGTGAGATCCTGGAACAACAGCACGGAGAACGTGGCGCGGCCGTGCCGGGCGCCGCTCTCGCCGCGGTCCTGCAACACCTGCAGCGCCACCGCTGTGGAGGAAAAGGCGAGGCCCATCCCGACGACTACCGCCTGGGGGACGGTTAAACCGCAAGCCACAGCGACGCCCGCGATGGCCACGGTGGTCATCACCATCTGCGCGGCACCCATGCCGAAGATCAGCCTAGCCATCGCGGTGAGGCGCTCTAACGACAGCTCAAGCCCAATGTTGAACAGCAGGAATACGACGCCGAACTCGGCGAGGATTTTGGCCTGCTCGACGTTACCGATCAGGTTCAGCATGTACGGTCCCACGACGGCGCCGCCGATGAGGAAACCAAGCACGGGGGAGCCGCCGGGCATCTTACTGATGAGCGTCACAGCAAAGATCGAGGTGAACAGTAACACCAGGGCATCCAACAGACCGGCTTCGTGCGCCTCTTCGTACGCGTGCTCCGCGAGCTTGCGTTCGGATTCAGGAATCTTTGAAACCACGGCCTTGTACCCTCCTTCTACGGTCGCAGTTACCTGCGCGGCGGTGCTTGACACCGCTTTCCGCAGCGGCAACGCCCCGGGGTGGAACATACCCACGAAGAACCCGAACGCGAGGGCGATACCGGCAGCGAGGGAAGCGCCCTTCGCCTTGTCATCCGTGGATGAGAAAAACTTCCCCGCGAATTGTTTACTCGAGGAGGAGGTTTTGGGCTTTTCAATCTTCGCGGCTGTCGCGGTTTCCTCCTCCGCGGATTCAAGCGCCTTTTGTTTCGCCAACGTATCCGCGTCAACGGTGACCATCTCGTCCGCGGGGGGTGCGTTTTGTAGCGCCTCCAGGCACTCCTCGTCCCCCTCTTCGCACTCAACTTCGGTTTTGACCCAGGTTTCTTCTTCCTCCAGCCCCTCGTCCTTCACCAGCTTAGCGCGCTTCTCGTCCAGGGCCAAGACGGCGGTCTCCACCTCGCCCCACGCCACCCGCGCTTCCAACACGCGCTCCATCATCTCCTCCACCGCGGTCATCGCATCAGAGGCGCGTTGGTCCGCCGCTTGTGCGCGTTCCTTGGCTTCGTTCGCGGATTGCACACCAGCGACGTACTTCTCCTCACGCGACGCCTTCTCCGCTTTGCACTTTTCAAACTCCGCCTCCGCCTCCGCGAGACGGTCCGCAATCACGGTGATGGCATCATCCATGGACAGCTCCTCAGCGACCCACCACTGCTCGGACTTCTTAACCTTCACCTGTTTTTCCTTCTCAACCGGCGGTTCTTCCCCGGATTTCGTCGCGTCTTCAATCGCGTCATCAACGCACGGGATGTCATCCTCCGCGCACTCCGCGGCGACCGCGATTTCCAGGATGGACATTTTGGCTTTGATTTTATTCACCGCGATTTCAGCCTGGCCCATGGCTTCGAACGCGGCGTCTGAACGACCCATGCGCCGCGCCACGGCTTCATCCGCCTCGGCAACCTCTTCCCACGCCGTCGCCGCGAGCTGCGCTTGCTTCGTGGCGACCAGTTCAAGGTCTTCCTGCGACTCAAGAGCCTTGGCTTCCTTTTGCTTCTCCTCCAACTCGGTTTCGATTAAAGCCTCGCGCTCGGTAGCCATTTGTTCGAGGACAGCCGCGAGTTCCGCGACGGCTTTGGCTTCGGCGCTATCCTCTAGGGATTGCTCCACTTCCGAGGCATCGGTGGAAGCATCGGGGGTCGCGCGGCGCACGACGGTGCGGCCGCGCGGGGACCCGATGCGGTGAGTGGACGTCACGGTAATCGATCGGCGGGACGAGACCCCGGCACGGGGAAGCACCGCTCTCGAGGACGCGTTCGCACGCACCGGCACGATGGATCGAGTCGCCTTTCCATGCGCGTGCACGCGCATGGTAGGGGCCGCGATCACACCCGACTGCATGGCGAACATCACAACCTCCCGAGCGAGAAGTACGCGCCGTGGGGTTTGACGACGGACGCGACGCGTCTCGATAACGCGTTCTATCCCGCCGCTATTTTTTGCCAGCTCTGCTGCAGACATATCCAAGGAAACCGTCATTTTGCTCTATGGGCAAAGACTAACAACACCGGCGTGTGAGGGACACACGGAGGGCTATGGCCAAAAGCCAAAACCCGCTGAGAAGTGTCTTGTCGCCGCCGAGAAGTTTTTGGCACGATGTCACGTCGTTGTTTTTCGCCCACGACACCCTCTCTTCAGAAGAGGAGGCGCGCATCCTTGGGGGTTTGTCCTCTTCTACAAGTCCCGGGCGCGCAAGGACAAGTACGGCGCCCTGGTGTGACACGTGATCGGGGAAGATCTCAAGGGGTTCACGGCGCAGCTGGGGCGCCACGAGGTGAAGATTGTGTCACAGATTAGATTGTGTTGGTCGCTTCACGATGGCTTCACTTTACGACCTGACTGGCGATGGTCCTTCGGACTTGATCGACCGCACGCTGTTGCAGTCGTTGAACCAGCTACGAGTCAAGGAGCTGCAGCGGATCCTGCAAAGTCTCTCTATGCCAAAGACAGGACCGAAGCCCGAGTTGGTGCGGAGGCTCACGGAGATGGGAACAAGCACGATCCTCCTGAGGCACGCCGGTGGAAAAAATCGAGTTGAGAATGTTATTAAACACGCGCACAGGCAACTCGCGGCGGAGCGGGGACAGACCTGGGAAGAATCAAGGCCGAGTGTGTACACGCTGGATGTGGGGGGCGTGCTTGGAACTGGCAGAGGCGAGAAGCGACGACACTCTTTGTCCAACCACGATGAAGGGGCAGCCAGAGCAGTTGCACAAAAGGCGACACCCGCGGACCCGGGGGTTTGGGCGCGCGTCCTGGCGTGTGACCCGTTTTGGGCCGCCGCGGAGTGCCCAAAACTCGCCTCGACGCCAGGCGTGGTGATGCC
>TARA_B110000977_G_scaffold200302_1_pt1 | contig 22634 bp, 11 predicted proteins | sample TARA_B110000977 | Tara Oceans TARA_B110000977 (sample SAMEA4397798) | marine metagenome | biome: Polar Biome; feature: [SRF] surface water layer (ENVO:00010504); material: water (ENVO:00002006), including particulate matter (ENVO:01000060) such as... | depth 5 m | reverse complement strand
GATGATGATGAAGGAAGCGCACAAGACACCGGCATCGAAGGACCCCGGCCGATTCGGTACCGACGGGCGTACCTCTCGAACGTGTGTGTGTTGGCGGCGGCGAGACGGTTGGGGTTGGGTCACTTGTTAATCGAGGAGTCGTTTAAACTCGCGAAACAGTGGGGCGTGGAGCAGATGTACGTCCATGTCGAAGCCGAGAACGTGGGGGCGAAACGCTTTTACGAAAAAGAGGGTTTCAACGTTGTGGAAGAGGAGAACGAATCATTCGCGTCGTCGTTGTCGCGTCCGAGACGGTTGCTGCTAAGCCAGAAAGTGGAGTGATGGGTATGAGTAATTAGTCAGACGCTTTGTAACTACCTCATTATTATCGTAATTAGTCTGTACTATCTATCAATCTATCAATTTACATATATTCCTTTGGCGGCAAGTTGCTCTTACTGACTACTAGCGACACTCTCGGCGTGTTTTGTCGACTGCTCCGCGCCAACGCGATATTCTGCGACGCCAGTTCGTTCAAGTTGGTGTACCCGAAATCCGTGAGCAACGCGGCTTCCCGCTGCGTATCAGGGTCGAGCTCATCAGAGGAGCTTCCCGTGCCTGAGTCAGAGACCCCTGAAAGAGAAACCTCGATCTCTTGACGGACATCATCACGAATATACTGACCCTCCTCGTCCTCTGCGTCGCTCGCTGAGAGCTGGCCCAAACCCACATCGCCCTCCGACCTCCCGCTGTCGTGTTCGGACCCCAAGTTAAGCGGCGGCGACGAGGTCAGCGACCGCGCGACTGAAACGTTCCCGGAGCTGCCACATCGGTTGTTGGAAGACAGGTTACCCGCGCTGCTTCGATTGGAATTAGAGTTTCGATTCGATGGCACCAGAAACGAGTTACCGCCCGTGTTCAGCGGCGACGGGCGCGCCAACGCGAGCGGTACGTTGAATCCAGACGACCCATCCGTGCGCCACGCCGGGCCGGGAGACACGTCCCTCGAGGCGACGGCAGTGGTGACGTGTGACGCATGGCGCGTGGGTGAGCCGCTCTGCCGGTGATTTAGGGGCTTGTGCCATGCCCCTCCGCCTGAGCTCCACCCGTCGTCGCTCCCCGCTGGACCTAAAATGGACCGCACGCTTCTGCGCAACGATGCCGCCGCGCCGCTCTCGTCGTCCGAGGAATTGCCAGCTTCGGATGCCGCTCTTGACGAAGCAATAGAGCTGGCGTAGTTCTCCCGGTACCCCAATGACGAGTTACCCAGCGATGACCGTCTTGGTCGGCGCATGGGTAAACGAAACCTTGCGTGTGTTTGTGAAACACCGGCGTTCCCTGCGTGACTGTTTGCCTGTGCGCCGTCAAAGTCGCGCGCATGCAGCTCGTTGGCGACCGCCGCTACGGGTGACACGGAGCCGCTCGTGAACGTGCTGGCGGAGTCCTCGACCTGGTAAGTCGTGTCATTGTGCGTTTGATCAGTGAAACCACTGTGTAATTGCAACCCCCCATCGGAACCATCATCGTTCTCGGTTGCGTCTCTTCGTTTGTGTCGAGCGCGGCCGATCCTGGAACTTTCTTTTGCTTTTTCTCCGACCCGAGGTTTTTCCGTGAAGTAACTCGTGTCGAGCGCGTCGTCCGGCTTCGGGACGAAAACAGGGCGCATAGCAGCAGGGGTTTCAGTCTCTGTTTTGCTAGTCCCGTCCGCAGTGGCTTTCGTTTGCGATTTCAAAACCCCTTCCCAGTCGATTCCGGCAAAAAATGGATGAGACTTGACCTCCGCCGCCCCGAGTTTTGTGCCGAGCCGCTCGTCAACCTCCGGGCACAAAAGTTTAGCGATGAAGTCCTTCGCGTTTGGAGATAAACCCTCGTCGTCGTTTGAATCGTCACCGCCACCACCCGTCTTCCCCTGCGTATCTTTTGGCCACTTCACTTCGTTACTCAAGATCTTCTCGAAGATCTTCACCGGCGAGTTGGCGTGAAAAGGGGGCACGCCTACTAGTAGTTCAAAAACCACCACGCCGAGCGCCCACCAATCCACCTCCGGGCCGTAGGGCTCGCACAACAGCACCTCAGGGGCGAGGTAATCAGGCGTGCCTTTCGCGATGTTCGAGGGTACGCCTTGTCCGCTGGAGGTATTTGAGTTGTTTATCTTTGAGTTATTACTCAAGGATCCACCATCATTACTACTCACCCGCGGCTGCATCGCGCTGTGCGAGTAGTCATACATGGAGGACGCTCGGCTAGAAAAGCGGCACTCGGTGTCGCCGCGTTCGCGGTTGTGCTCCGTCGTACGTTCGGTCTGCTCTGTGGTGTCACTGCCATAACCGCTTGCCTCAAACCCGCTCGCTTGTGCTTGCGCATGTGTCTGACCCGCCGCAAAACGTGAAAACGTACCTGTTCCACTCGAATTTTGTCGCATTTTATCACGATCACCTCGCCGCGCATCTCTTGCGATGCCGATGTTCGAGAGCCCAAAATCCGTCAACTTGACGTGCCCGTTCGCCGCAATTAATAAATTGTCAGGCTTCAAATCCCGGTGGATGATACCCTGGCTGTGGCAGTATTCTAGCGCTAAAACGATCTCCGCGGCGTATTGTCTACAGTGGTCCTCCCCTAGCCGCCCTAGCTGCCTCAACAAACTATACAAATCCCCACCCACCGCGTACTCGGTGACGATGTATAAATGCCGCGCCGACGCGAAGGTGTAGTACAATTTCACGATGAAAGGATTGTCAGTCTGAATCAGCGCGTCACGCTCCGCCATCGCCTGGTTTATCATGTTCTTGAACACCAGGTCTTTCTTTCGAATAACCTTTACGGCGTATATATCGCCGGTGGTGTGTTTCTTGCACAAATAAACCTTCCCATAAGCGCCGCTGGAGACGCGCTTCAGGACTTGGAAATCCTCGATCGAAGGCGCGATGTTTGGGTTCTTCTGAGCTAGCGTTGAGTTAATACTCGGTACTTCAGTATGGACTTCAGTACTCTGTACGCCTCGGTACGTCGTCGGCGAGCCTGGCACGGAGTGCGCGCCCCACGGACCTCGGTTACCTTTTCCTTTGGGAGGGGTTTCTATTTCGTTTTCGTGTTCTGATTTCTGCGATTGATCTCTCGGCGGCGATCCTATCATTGCGCCCTCGTCGCTGTTGGTGTCGGTCCTGTTCGTACCCACGGAGGCGCGTGAAATGGAAAAACGCCTTTGTGAGCTGTACCTTATACTCTCCGTCGACCCCACGACGTCCAGCAACGCATCGCGGACGTGAATCGCGGCGGTTTCCGATAAAATGAATTTGCTCATTCGCGCCTCCGCCGCGAGGCCGTCAAAAACGCGCGCCGCGTCGCTTGTGTCGACGCCGTCGCTATTAGAACGGGACATGCGCGCGACATCTGAGGTTCGTATTTGGATGTTCGCGAACGACGATTTGGATGCTGCGAGTGCATTCGAATCATCAACACTGCTGTCCGAAAATTCGCGCCGCGCAACAATAGACATCGCCTCAGCCGCCGACTCAAGTCGCTCGCCCAGCGACGCGCCGTTCGCTAACGACTTCAAGTCAGCGTCGCGCATCGCCGCGCAGCACCGTGAGTGCGCCGCCACGTCCGCCTCGTGTACCGGCCGCTCGCACATGCGACACACGATGTGCCCTTCAGGAACGCGTGCACTTGGCACGAATTGCGCGTTTTGCAAAACACCAGACTTAAGCGAGGTACCGCCGAAACTCATCGAGTGCCGCGGTGACGTGCTTCGCGACGATCCCGCCAGCGACGCGTTTCTGTGTGCGTGAAACCCGGAAGCGCGCATCGCCATGTGTCCCATTTGAAACCCCCGCAACGACGTCGGGGGCGTGGAGTTCGGTGAGGCGGTCGCCGCTGCTCGTTCCGCGTTCTTCGCCAACACTTGCGCTAACATGCTGTCGCCACCGCCCGCGCGCGGAGGAAGCAACGCGTCGCGGTACCGAAGCGGGCCGCCAGGTCGGGTTTCGGAGGTTTGGAGGTTTGCACCCTGACCCAACCCCGAACCCTGACCCTGGAAGTACACAGGCGGCAATGCGTTGGGGAAGTCGTCCGAGAGCTTGAGGCGGTGTATTGGGGACGGCACAACGCGGGGCTGCGGCACATGGCTTTGGGACTCCAACCGGGGTGCGGGGCGTTCCCGGACCGTTCCGGACGCGACGGCAAAATACGGCGAGTGTCTTCGATATCGAGTTTGCCTGTTACTCACAGCGCCGAGCGCCGCTTCAGGCGGACGCGGCGCACTGGAAAGGCCTTTACCGACACCCAGCGCCCCTGCGTAACTCAACGGTCGTCCCACTGCGCTTGTTCGTTTTCCAGAGTCATCCGTGATTCCCGTCGCAGATAAACGCAGAGCGAGGTCAGACGCGGAGGTGTCAATGGAACCCTCCACCTCCCCTCGTCTCCCCTCAACATCTCCTCGTATTTCTTGCGAGAACTGTTTCCGAAACCGCAAATCGTCCGCAATCTGCACATCGTTGTACGTGCTCATGTTCACTCCGACTGACATGGTTCGCTGTAGGCTGGTTGTTTCCGGGCACCTCGGAACGGGGCGTGCCAGCACGAGCGAAGACATGAGTCCAAGCGAGTCTCGCGCGTCGCCGTCGCCCACGCCAGATTCCACCCGTGCATGCCCCAGCCCACTCACCGCATCCGCAGTCAGCTCGTCATCCGCCAGCGCGGTTTGCCACTCGCTCACTGCCAGGGCGTACGCTCGAAGAGAGGAGATGACACGCGCGGCGGCGCGTGCGGCGGAGGTGGTCGTGGTGCCGCTCGCAGAAACGCTTTCATGTGAAACGTCTCTGAGTTTCTTTTCACTCGCGGTCGTCGCCGTGGCTTCCTCCACAAGCGCCACCGTTCTTTTAAGCTCCCTCATCGCCGCCGCGTACGCTAACTCAGAGGCAGTGGTATAAACGGTGTCATGGTCTACAGGCATAGCCCCCGCCCCCGCCCCCGGGGTGGTGGTGGAAGTTCCCGAGCCTGACGCAACGTCGCCGCCCGACTCTGAAATTTCCACGACGAGCGGCAGGTACCTGGAGAGGGAAAACAAAAGTGTGGCGAGCTGCGTTCGTTCTGTTGATCGCTTCCCCGTCACCGCGAGTAGTTTCCGTACCGCATCCACAACCTGCTTGCAACACGCCCGCAACGCCTCCGCGTCCATCTCCATCAGCTGCGACGCCAGGGCTTTCAGGGAACTGGCAAAGGCGATGGATTCGGAGCGAGAAGAGGTTATTTTGACCTCTAATTCCAATGTTGCATCTGCCGACTCAGCCGCGTTCGAGGTCTCATGGGCACCGCATGCGTCCCGCAGCTGCCGGAGTGCCGCCCGTACCTGCGGCAACGCTAAGCGCAGGTGCACGGCTGTGGTGTCCAGGCGCACATCTCGCGTGTTTGGCATCGAGGGTGTATCCACGCGTTTCGGGATCTCGCCCGGATTTGCGATGAATGATTTGCTGCGCAGGTTCGACTCTTTCTCTGAGGGCTTCCGCTCATCTGGAGTACCCCGTGCCACGGCGACGTACGTGTGTTCCGGAGGCGACATACGCGCTGCGTCCCCGAGGTTCATCATCGACGCGGAGGACGGGGGGGGGCGCGCAACGCGCTCGGGGCGGTCTTGGTCGCCCATCGTGCAGTCCGAGTCCCCAAGTCACAAAGAGCGCTTTGCGGGATGTCTACGGTCCTCACAAGGGTCTAGGGAGTAAGTTCTCTCACGTTCACCGTTACCGTCCAGGCTATTCGCGGTGAAGTCGAGTCATCGCGTCCGGAAGGTTCCTCGACGCGGGGTGGGTGTGGTGCACGAGAGGGAGGTTGTGTCGTTTTCGGGCGTCGTTTCGGTGCGTCTTTTTGCAGTGTCAAGCACTTTTGTTCCAGACTCGTGATCAAAAAAGAAATCTAAACAAAGCGCGCGCTCGTGTTCGCATCGTATTCACGTCGTATTACATCGAATATACTCTCGTAGTAGTATCGTATCGCCCCCACCGTTCCCTTTCGTGTCTATCCACCTCAAACATACCTCAAACGCACCACGTGTCATATTCCCTGATCACCTCAGAAACGCCTTTTTCTTCCGCGCGCCGCGTTGGTTCTTCGCGCCGCCGCCAGAGAGAATTTCCTGTCTCGGAGACACTTTCTTGTCATCCTCGCCTTGCCAGCTAGGCACGGGAGTGCGACCCGTGGCAACGACACCGACAGGCGTCGTCTTAGGCGTTGGCTTACCCACGCTACCTTTCCCGCCCGAGTTCCCCTTTACCTTTGAGATGTCCAACAGAGGTTTCCTGCGTGTCTTGGCCGCGGGTGTTTTTTGGAACCTCTGGTCAGAGGCGGGTTCAGCTCCAGAAATCTCTTTCGACTCAACCAGGCGCTCCGCGAACCGAACCGTTTTCTTTCTCTTCAACGGTTGGAACGACTCCTGTAACGCCTTCGGTCGATCGACCACTTCGGTAGATATCTCCCTCTGCTTTCTTTTGGCAGGAACTTTACTCATTTCAGGCACCTGACTCACCGCCCACCGCGGCGACGGCGACGGCGATTCAAACGCGAAGGGGTTGTTTTTCGTCATTTCGCTTTGCGTCTTGGTCTCCTTCTCAATCTCCGACACAACAAGTCCCGTACCTTTCCCCTTGGTTGTTTTATTGTTAGCACCCATCGTACCCTTCGCACCCTTGGTACCCAGCAATTGTATTCCCTGACTCTGCTTCACCGGCGTGCGCGAAACGTTGTCCTGCATCAGGTACGTGGTCACGCCGCGGCGCGTCACTGCTTGAGTAGCAACCGTTTCAACAACCTTCATGAGCGTTTCGCCTTGAAGGCCCGGGTCATCGCCGCGCACCCTGCCGTGCCACGGCTTGACCCCGTCCGCCACCACGCCGCGCACGTCGTGCTCCAACTGCTCAGCGGCGTGATCAAGCAGTGAAAGCCAGCTGTGTTGAGGGGTTGAGAGGCTTTTCGTGTCGTTGTCACCTGTACCAAACCCACCTCCGCCCCGGAACGGCGACTGCGCCGCTTCGCTTGTTTCCAACGCCGCGTCCACCGACGTCTTCTCAAGCACTTTCGCGAGCGTCGATTCGCCATATGCCGTGTTCGTTTCATCCAGCGCCCTCTTGTCGAACTGCCCTAGCCTGTCCAGGGGCCACAACAAAATGAACGATGCACCGTCGTGTCGCCCAAGCATGGTACCGAACGTGTCCGTGTTTCGTAGAGCTTGTTGGGTTCCGAAATCAGGGCCGCGCGTACCGTCGCTCACCACAAACAAACAATCCATCCTTTGATAAGTTTTTTTAGTTGCGTCAGTTTCATCGCTGCTGGTGACGGTTAAACAGTTTTCAAGCAGCTTCCGGGATAACGGACTTTGCGTGACGTTGCCTGGTGTGTCTGCAAAAATGGTTTGAACACCTCCAAGCCGTCTCAAAGGAACCTCCACCACGCATTTCGTGTCAACATCCAAGCACCCGACGCGCGACGTTGTTGTGCCGCAAACCCGCGTGACGCACACCCGCGCCGCTTCCAGGGATTGAAACAACGTAGGGCCGCGGAAATCCACCGACCGAGTGGACCCGAGGAAATCGCGGAACCGGGAGGGCAGGTATGGGCGGTCACGTCGTGTCAACGCCGCTTTTAAACTCTCATCGTCAACTGCGCATCCAAGAATGGAACAAGCGCGGTCGCGCTCCAGGGGGGTGAGTTTCTTTTGTTGAGTCTTTTTTTTGGAAGCCTTTGCTTTTTTTGAATTCTTGCCGAGCGGGAACGAGCTGGAAGAGTCCGCGTCGTCCGTGTCGCTGGACGTGTCGTTACGCGTGGTCTTGGTTGAGTGCTTCTTGGGGCCCGCGGGTAACCCGAACGCGAGCCTTGCTTTCGCAACCAGCGTTTCCAGCTCCGGCTCCGGAGCGTACGTCACGGTGACGCGCACGTGGAAGTCCGCGTCCTGTGGCGCGTCTCGCACCTCCACGTTCCACAAAGTTGGAAGCGCGGGAAGCACCGCGTCGGCCTGCGCTTGGACCACGGCTAAATCGCGTCGTCCTTCGGGGGACAAACACACATCACTGTACTCCTCGCGAACCCTGGCTTCCAAGGTCATGGTCTCCGGACGGGGACACGAGCGCGTTAACGTCTCGCGCTCCTGAACGTTCGGGGGGTTCGTACCGCGTGTAGCTCGTTTTTCGTCAAGCAAAGACGCCAGCACCTTGTTCACCACCGTGGTCTTGCCCGACCCGGAGGCGCCGATGAATACGAGACGCGCGGGATCGTCCATCGCGCGTATCGTGTCGCACGTGGTCGTCACGCCGCGCTCCTGGAGCGCGGGAGGCGTGGGGGGGTGTGTGCGTAAAAATGGAGGCGCTTTAAAAAGCACAAAAAAGCACACAGCTGTAAAAACCACGCTTTTCATTGCGCGTTTCTTCGATTGTGAGACCATCACAGCGTGTGCGCCGGCAGTTCCCCGCGGTCCCCGCGAAACGCACCGAGCGCCACAATGAGTAGCGAACCCCCGAGCACGCAAACTGAGCTCGAGGCGTACGCGTTCCGTCAACTTTTAGCTCACCTCCGGGCCCGGCCTGATGTTGCGAACATCGACCAGATGAATCTGGCAGGTTTTTGTCGCAACTGCCTTGGCAAGTGGTACTTACGGGGGGCGCGTGAAAAGGGTTTACGGATGACGTACGACGAAGCGCTGGAACAAGTGTACGGCGAACCCTACGGTGATTGGAAGGGGAAACACCAAAAGAAAGCCACGGCGGAGCAGTTAGAGTTGTTCGAACAGAACGCGCATCTTCACGCCAAGCACCCGAAACCGGATGAGCCACCGAAGGATGTTGCGCCGAAGGAATCAGAATCGATGCAACCAACGAAAACTCCGCAGGTCAATGCTCCCACGCAAACCCCAGTACCCCCAGGAAACAGCGCATTATCCGACGTGTGCTGTACTCCCGCGGACGAAATCGGGACCGATACGAATGATGGTGGACCGTCGAGTACTCCGGCTCGCGGTGAATTAAATCATGAATCGAATAAAAAACGATCCGAAAAAAACACGCAATCCATTCCAACCTCGGTCGATCACTCGACTCAAATCCGCCTCGGCGTGTTGACTGTTAGTGACAGGGCGTTTGCTGGAGTGTACGACGACCTGTCCGGCCCGGCTATTACGCAAACTGTCTCGAGCCATTTTACGAATATCTTCAGCACGTTGAGTTACGTCGTGCCTGACGACGAGCAATTGATCAAACAAAAAATAAAGCAACTCGTCGCTAGTGGGTGTAACTTGGTGTTCACCACTGGGGGGACTGGAATCGATCCAAAAGACGTCACGCCAGAAGCGACGTTATCAGTGCTACATCGGATTATTCCTGGAATTTCTCAATACCTACTGACTAAAAGCCTCGGTGTAAATATCAATCAACCTCACATGTGTTTATCAAGAGCGGTGGCGGGCGTCAGAGACGACTGTTTGATTATAAACTTACCCGGCCGGCCGAGCGCATGCGTCGAGTTAGTCACGGAAGTCGCGCCTATTCTGCCGCACGCGCTGAGACAGATAAAGGGAGAATAATTTTATTTACGTTGTATGGATACATAGTCTTATAAATATAAATGCTGTACATCAGATATTGTTCTTATGTCTTACCTCACCTCGTGTGCGGCCTCTGCAATTCTGCCTCTTCCGCTTCACTCAGTCTCTTCCCCAGCCTCTCCATCCGTTTTTTAAACGAATCCGTCAGGAACTGTTTCAGCCGCTGTCCAAACGTGGGCGTCGACGCTTCCGAACCGTCTTCGTCCATGGCCTGGGACATGATTCGTGAAGGTGAACCGGCGGCTATGGCGGCACTCGGATCGGCACTACCAGCGGGCGCGTCGTCGTCGCCGAACCCGCTCAAGTCTTGATCTTGGTTTAATTCTTCGATTTCAACTCCGTTCGCATCGCCGTCCGCCGATCGCTCAGCGGTCTGCGCCGCCATCAGCTCCGCCACCGCTTCCGACATACCTGGCTTGTACTTGCCAGATACCATCCATCTCACAGAATTTGCCAAAGTTTTAAAGTGCACCTTTCTCCTCAACCAAAAGTGGTCCACGATCCACGCCATCGTCGATGCTCTTTGTGCGTCAGCTTCGGCTCTACTCTGCTCTTTTATTTTCACACACATATCCTCCAAGTCCTTCTTCTCCCTCCGCAACAGCGCAACTTGTGATTTGAGTTTATCCAGTTCGTTCTGGCGCTCCTTTGCTTTGGCTCTGAAACGCGCTGAGGCTAACCTGTTTTGAATTCTTCGCTTGTGCTTCGGATTGGAAGGATCCAGCGGTTCGCCATCCACCGGGTCGTCGCTACTGTTGCCGCCGTTCGTGTCGCTCCCAGTGCCGGTGCTGCCCATCGTGAAACCCGTGCCGATATCAGAAGAGGAGGGACCTCTGGAAGCAGCATGTCTCGCTGCACCGATTGCGGTGATATCTGCGATTTCACCATCGAGGGGAGGCACGGAACCCCCAAGCAATGCTTCATCTACTTCGAAATTCAACGCGTCGTCCAGCTGCATCAAGTCGTTCTCATCATCCAGCAAACCGCCGTTGGGGATGGAAGGCATGCGTTCCAAACCTGAGCCGGACATCTCGACGGGGGAGGCGTCGTGTCCGTGATTCTAAGGTGTGTCCTTGAGTTCCTTCCGTCCGGGAGCGAAAGAACGAGCCTGAAGGTGAGTGGGTGGGGGATGTCAGCGTTGACGCGTTTTAGAGGTGTTTCCCGCGAAAGGTCACATTCGTGTCCCCTCGCGTGGTAACTGGGATTCGGGTTTAGGGCACGCACTGATTCACCGAGAAGAATTCACTTCTTCACCGAGAAGAAGTGACCTCTTCTCGGGTGGGGGTCGCGTGGAGCGTGCGCAGGGGCTACTGCCGTGAGGGCGAGACTACCGGCAAGGTTTCCCCAAATGTGAGAAAAAGGGCAGATGACGTCAAGCTGTTTTTGAAGAATCGCTGTTGTTTTCGAAGTCAAACAAAACGCGAGTGGGTGGGCTCGCGTTCCCTTCTCGCCAGAGGTACGCGCGCGTGGGCGGCGTTGGAGTCTCCGGACAGGATTTGATGGTGCGGCGGCGTCTGAGTAAGCGCCGCCTCGCGGCGCTCGTGGCGGTGCTCCTGGCTGCGGCGGTGGGCGCGCTTCCACTTTACGCTATTTTTTTTGGCACGCCGGAGGCCTCGAGCGCTTCCCTCGATGCATCCACGCCAGAGAGTGTTCTCGGCGCCCCAGGGCGGGTCGACAATGATGCAACCACGCAAACCAGCGACCCCACGGAAATGGAGACGCTCTCTGTCACGAAAACAAAGACACAAGCAAGCCAAACGACCCCATCATCGTCCGGTGATGCACAAGAGACCTCATCGAATATAAACTCGTTGTCATCTCCTTCAATTAAACCCGAAGTGGACACGTCGACACACGCGGCTGACGTAGACGCGAATGACGCCATCGCCAACGCGGGCACCGCCGTTGCGGGCACCGCGAAACACCTGTCAACCGCCACCCCCGTTTTCGCCACCTTCGTCTCCGACGGCTTCCACGAGTTCATGTTGAACTGGTTTGAACACGTGAGCAAAAAACTTAGCATTGACAACGTCATCATCGCTGCGTTGGATGAGAAAACTGAAAACCTGTGCAAATCCAAGGGCATCCCGTACCACTCAGATGCTGACCTGCGGTACACATTCGACGTGATGGCAACGGGTGGCCAGCCCCTACACGACAACACGAAAAAGGTAACCATGCAGGGCAAGGCGTTTCAGCAAATCGGTGCGCTCAAGGCGGCGTTTCTCCTTTATTTGTTGGACCAAGGGCACGAGGTTTTGGTCAGCGACGTTGATACTGTTTGGCTACGTGACCCACGGCCCTTCTTTCACAGCGAAGCAGTGACGCAACGATCAGACATCGCCGTCTCCACGGACTGCTTGTCACACACACACGAGAAAAAGGAACAAGGGTGCTGGCACATGCAGTTTAACACTGGGGTGCTTTGGCTGCGACCGACGGAAATCACGAAGAAGTTCGTCGCAGAATGGAGAGACGCGTTGCTCACCACGGAGCACGACTTCGAGCACGACCAGGACATCTTTAACCGGCTGCTGCGGGTGGAGGAGGATGGAAGTAGGCCTGGGTTTCGGCCTTTATATGGTGTGGATGGGGTTGACGGTCTATCAGCTCAAGGAACCTCTATCGGTAATAGTGATACCCCTCCTCCTGCTTTGAGATTAGCAAGTAGAGGAGTTACTCTCGGGGCGTTGCCAATGTCTCTGTTTTGTGGCGGCCAGGTTTACTTCGTGCAGCGGTTGCACGAGAAGTTAGGGGTACAACCCCTTGTGGTGCACACCACGTACCAGTTCTCGCAGGCGCAGGGAAAACGACAACGGCTTCGGGAACACGGGCTGTGGCTGCTGGACACTAAGGAGTACTACGGAGGGGGAGATGAGCGAGGTGGAAGCGGTGACAAAGGAAAAGACAAAGAAAAAGGAAAGCACAAAGGTTTTGTGATGGTGTACCCCAGCGACGGTCCTCCTGATGAGTTGATACAGAGTGCTGGTGTGCAGAACCACCTAGACTCCACGGCTTGGTACCGCCTCACCGTGCGCAACTTATTTGCGATTTCAAAACTTACCGGCCGAATTCCAATCCTTCCAAAACTCACCTGTCCGTGCGACCGGTACTGGGGAAACGTGTTGCCCACGTGTTCAATAGGCGGTTCTGACGTCCAGCCGCCGTACGAGGGATGCCCGCAGGACCACGTCATGAACCTACCTAATTTGGAAAGAAGTGGTGTGACCTGGAGGGAGTATTCGTTTTTAGAGAATGAAAAGGTCAAGGAGTTTAACTCAGGGTTGCTAAGTAAACAAGAGAGGGTGTTCGTGGAGTTGACTCTTCAGGACGGTGAGGTTTTTGGTGACGTTTCTGATTTTGACGAAAGAAGTGTCAACCGCGTCGTGTCCCTCCCCGCGTTTCCGTTGGATAACGAGTTGCTTGACGCTATAGGTAACGCACCTGAACAGCTGTTGATTCTCTCATCGGGTATCGGGAGCTTTTGCGGGTTTGTGACTCAAGCGCACGCCAAAGCCTTCGACGACCAAATGCAAGTCGCACTGGAAGCCGAGTCGCACTTTTGCGGTCCCGGGGCGGGCGGCACGGGGCGGTCGTGCGACATAGGGTTCGACAAGCCGCGGAACGTGGGTCAGGACAATGACTGTGATGCGATGCGTGGAAAGGCGACAGACCCGCACCAGTTCAGGGACCGGTACGACAGGATAGGGAGGCACCAGGACTCAAGATGAGGAGTTATTCGATTTTAGTTGTATTGTCTACAACTGCAATCTGCTATTAGATCTAGGCAGCCCCTCTATGGTCTCTTTGGTATCTTCCAGCGCCCCTCCCGTCTAGTCGTACATCCCGTCCTCTTCCCAGACTTCAACCAGCAGGTCGACCATCTCCGCCAGGGGAACCGGTTTGTCGAACGGACGCGAGCTGGTCAACAAGTCGTCGTACGTCGCATCCGGGGACAACACCGGTCGTCGCATCGATGGTTTGTCGTTCTTAGAAGTCGGCCTCTGCGCGATCCAAGCCGCCCTTTGCTTTTCCCAAGCAATCAGCCGGTGGTTCGTGAACGGCGCACTCCCCCCCGGGCCGTCAGGCACACCCACCGCGTCTTTCCGCATCCGTACCTCCTTGTCCTTTGAAGGCGACGCGAAGATGCGCTTGAGCATGAAAAAATAGACCCTACGCGCGGGAAGCCGCGGCGGGTTTTGTGAAGTGAGCTAGAGAAGCTACACACGTCACGCCTCGCGATGTACAGCAATGGTCTACTATACGTACTAATGGACTACTCACGCGGAAGAGCCCGAAGCCCCCGAGTCGCCCCACCGCCCTCTCTCCACGTGCGTGCGCCGCGGAGAGTGGCGGCGAGTTCGGCAATCGGTCTGTAACGACTGTCCGTGTAGAACGCGTTTTCAGGCGGCGTGATTTGGATTTTTGAGGAAAAGCTAACAACGAGGTGCGTTTGGAGTGAGAAGCCATACGCATCTCTGGTATGCTTGAAGTATCTCCATGATTCAAAAGATTCACCAAAATATTGAATTGCGCTTCCAACGGCATTTATTACAATATCATCACTCGTCATCCCCCACGAGCAACACGACTTTTCCCGTGGTTTCCCCCGATTGAAATCTTCTCAGCGCCTTGTCCGCTTCAGAGAATTTAAACTCTTCCCCAACCGGCGGCGCCAGTAACTCCAACGCAATCAAATCCCGCAACAGCTCCCCCAGCACCACGACTTTGTGGAACATCCAGATAAGATTGAAGCCCATGACGGACTTGTTCTCACCGGGGAGGTTAGTGGGGTCCACGAAGGGTCGCTTTAAGTACTTGTACGCTAGTTTCAGCCAGCCTTTGACGTCAAAAATTGATAAATCTCCAGCCGGAGTTAAATCAGCGGCGCCGTACACGACGTACCTACCGCCTCCTTTCGATAAGTTGTCCCACCCCCCGGCAAAGAAGTCGCCCATCGTCGCGTCCATCACGATGTCACACGAAGCGTATTCATCGAGTGTGTTTTGATCAGAGGTATCATTCGTTTCTCCCAGTCGGACTGCGATACACCCGGCGGCTTTTTTGACCGCCGGCCCAAAAAGTTGTCCCTCTTTCGGCCGAATGATAATCTCATCTGAATTGATATCAGGGAACCTTTCCATCAGAACTTTCTTTTTTCGATCGCTCCCTACCACCGGAATGGGATGCGCACCGACTGCTTTGCAGATGCCCACTCCAAAGGTACCGCAGCCCCCAGCCGCGGAGTGGATCAACACTTTCTGGCCCACGCGGACGTCGCCCAATCCTCTCAGCGCGTAAAACGCAGTCAGGCCTTGCACCAAAAACCCGGCACCCTGCGCGAAGGACCATTCTTCAGGCACCGGTCTGGTTTGGTGACAAGGGGCGTTTACCACCGTGGCGTAGGCGCCGAACCGGACGACGGCCATGACCTTGTCGCCTATTTTGTACTCCGGCACTACCGTTCCTTCGGGTAAGTTGGTTCGCGGAGGTCCTATACTTTCCACAACTCCACATAACTCCAGCCCTGGAATGAACGGGCAATCGGGAGTTGCTTGGTATAGTCCCAACACGCTGAACACGTCCGCGAAGTTTAACCCTACCGCCTTGACTTTGATGCGTACTTCACCTGGGTCGGGGGGGGCTATCGTGTCATCCTCTAGCTTCAAACCTGCCAAGCTGCCCGTCTTGGTGACCCTCCACACCTTGCGGGGTAACGAGGTGTTTGTGTTTTGCGCCATCGGGGTATTGTCAGCAGTATCAATCGATGCGGCACCGGGGGGTTTGTCACGCCTCGGAACCACGGTTTGGCGACCACGGAGACGTTCTTTCGCACGGAAAGAAGGTGCGACCGGCGCAGAGGGACGCGCGAGGGGGCTCGCGAACGAACCCGCGGGCATGCTGCGCCCGTGAAACTGACAATGGCTTTTTTCAGGTTAAAACTTTTTCGTGATGCTGAAACGCAGAACCGATACTGCCTATGTATGTTACTCTAATACACAAACCATCAGTGTCTACTCTATTAGTTTCTTCCCTACGCTACGCACGCACGACACCCACCCCGCTTCGTCCACGAAGTGCGCCGGTCGATTAACGCCGACTCTTTCCCTCGGTCCAACCAACGGAACACCCGCGGCTTTACAATTTTCGCCGCAACAAAGCAGCCCCTTTTTCACGACTTCTTTTCGTTCGCTTTGCGATAGTTGAGTCAACCACGCAACGGCGGAGTGACACACCCAGTTCCCGTCTAGGGCTTTTCTTACTTTTCCTAAAGCACCTCTCGCCGCGGTCTCCTTCGCGTTTCGCTTCGTCCGTCCGCGGCCGACGGAAACGAGAACAGAGCAAGCACGAGTATCTGAGTTTATGACCTCAATGCGTCCGTCGTGTTCCAAATTCTGAAATCCAACCGGAAGCGTGACGCTCGCGACGCACTTGAACGCTCCACCTGTTTGGGTATCGCCCGTGTCACTACCCACCACGGAATGGTCGTACCGAACGCGCAGATACGCACATGGTACTGATCTTGGATTTTTCGTAAAAGATTCCTCGCCGGTATCCTCTCCAGACTCTACTTCCCCATCAATACAACTATCCGAAAAACTGACAGAATGCGCCGATAGAATTTCTAACGCGGAGACGGGCGACGCGAACCCAGGCTCGTGTGCGTCGTGTTTCGCCAAAGTTACCGTCATTTGTCGCCAGCGCAACGCGTTCTGCCTCATACGCCGTAGCTTCGTGACCATGCTGTGGTGCGCGCGGAACACAGCGAGCATCGAGGGAGGGAGGGAAGGTTTTATATATTTTTGATTCTCTCTCAGAATATCCGCGACTCGCGCGTCCATCGCGAGCGCGCTGTCGACGCCTGTGAAACAGTCTGACCAGGTTTCAAAGGTCACATTATGAGGGTCGCCATACTTCTCAAACTGCCGTTTCGCGATTTGAAAGGACAACGACGCATCTTCAGATGCGTACCGAATCTGTCGCTCTGACAACGGCGCCAGACTCCAGTCGCTCATGGTGATTGATTTTAATTGTTGGGAGTGTGGTAGATTGTGAAAAGTCGCCAGCTTCGCTACGCCCGCGCCGTTCTCGTGCGGGTGGTAAAATAAGTGCACCACTTGACTGTCCAGGGTTTTTATGTGTTTAGAGTTTGGATGTTCAGGGTTACCACCAAACAGAAAAGGGTGGCTGCCGTGCAGTCGGTCGAGGTCGCCGCGCACGCCCACGCCCGCTGCTACTATATTCTGATCACCAAGAAGTTTTGCAAAGTGAGGCACTGATGAATGCAGCTGCTCATTGCTCATTTGCGACAAACCCGCGGCTCCCACGTGCAGGAGCAAACACTCATCACAAGACGCAGAAGTTACATGCACCAGGTGTACGCTGGGGGTGGCGCCTTTCCGTGTTTCGGGCTTGTGCTCGATGTCAAAGCCGATTAACCGAGGCTCTGAGGTTTTCTCACCGCGGTAAAACGCGCGTTTGATCGCCTCGTCGATGGCTTTGGGTTTGTACACCACGGTCACGGTAGGGGGCGGGAAAAGTGCGGGCGCTGTCGATACCGTCCTTGTTCCGGTCATGACCCTCGCGGCGGCGAGCAGCGTGCGCCGCATCGCCGCCCCTCGACGCCGCGGTGCGCGCCCCACTCTGACGCGATTTCGGGCTCAGCACTAGATTTTCAAAGATAATCTGCAGAAACACTACCCATACGCTACGGGGAGATTTGGCTTTGTTTGCTGCTCGGCCATAATTCGCTTAAGCTCATCGTCGTGCGTGTGTTCGAGTTGCTCAAGGATGAATGAATCAATTTAAGACACAAAACCTAGTCTCTCATAAACAAAATGAAAAGCATAAAGCTTGTTGTTAAATACTTATTTCACCCCACATTCTCCCCCACGATGGCGGGGATTAAGAAAGCTAACAAAGGCAGCAAAGGCAAGTCCCCGGCTACTCGTCTGGTCGACGCACCGTCTCAACAAGTAACCAACGACGAAGATTGGTTTGACCCCCCTGCTCGCGAAAATTCGGCTGAGGAAGAACCCAATCATGAAGCCGTCTTGTCGGGAGACGAAGAGTCGGAAGAAGAAGAAGACGAATCCGATAGCGACGACGACGACGCGATCAAAACCAAAGGAATTATTCCTTTCGAACCTGATGAGCTCACTCCTATCAAGGTCATCAACAAGAAGAGAAATTCCTTGAAGCCAGACAAGGTAGGTTCGCACACACTCCTTCGCCTCTCCGCATTTTCGGTTTTTTTTGGATCGTTCCCGCTTCCTGCTAACACACAAAATCCCGTAAAATTTGACACTTCCAATTCGCAGAAGAAGAAATCAAAGACCACCGCGAGTGTCGACGACGACACTCCCAAGAAGAACAAGGCCGGGACATTCGGTTTTCGCATCACCGGCGTCAAGAACAAGATGAACGACATCAAGAAGAAGTATGACAAGGCCAAGGACGGCGAAGAATCGAACACCAAGAAAGTCGAGACCTTTAAGATCAAGAAATACTGTGAACAGACGAAAATACCGAAAACACAGAATCGGCCGGCTGAAAGCGTTTTCAGATTTCCTTTTTCGTTTGCCACCCACCGAACCGTCGCCCATTCCAGCACGCGCGTTGAGTCGTGTGCACAGTTAGTCGCGGATCGTTGCCTCACGTTGAGCACGATGAAAATAGAGACGAGCGCTTTGGAAGAAGCGCTGTTCCTCGGTGCGTCGAGGAGTCTCTTCTGTGTCTCGACGCCACACATCTTTCCGCTTTTGTCTTCCCGAAAAAGTAGCGTCGGTTTTGGACCCGAAACGCATCGTCTCTTTCCGTAGCGCATCGCCATCTTCATCGCGCGTCTACCCACCATCCACTAACTGTTTTTATTATCCTTTATTATCACCCCACAGACCACGGCCACGACGAGGGAAATCCTACCGACCCATCCTTCCCGTTCGAGATTCCCGAGCTCACATCGTTGATCGAGACTCCGCTTCAGTTTTCCTCTGGCCCGAAAAACGACCATTTGCGAACCCACACCCCAAGCGACGGCACGGTGCACAGGGTTGAGTCACTCCCGCCCGGCCTGTGGCCGCCCGTGAACTTTGACGGCGAGTTCGACGCACTCGGGGTGGATGTAAGGGCGCTGGCGCCCGCCACGGCGGAGGAGACGCCACGTGCCAGGAACTCGTTTCCCGACGTCCCGGAATGGCTCGCCATGGATGCAGACGTTTTCGGCTCGCCCGTGCACGGGGGCAGAAATTTTCCAGCCTCGCCGTTCCAAGAGCCCGGCAGGTTCAGCAGCGAGTTCCAAAACGCACTGGATATGCCCTCTGTCGGCGTGAATAGCGAAAGAGACGGAAGAAACGCACATACGACCAACTCTCGACGCACGGAAACGAGCGAACACTCTGCGGCGGCGAGTCTAGAGAACACGGGAACCGGAACTGGAAATGACGAAACGCTCGCGGCGGGTGACGAGTACGACTTTGACGACGACGCTTCCGATGACGAATCTTCCATGCGGCGCGCGATGACGCAATCGCCTCAGTACCCTGTTTTATTGGAGGCATATTTCAAGTGCGCCACGGTTGGCGCAGAGCCGGGGTCAGATAGAGTAACGTCGGCGGAACAAAGGAAACAAAAGTTGCTGGAAATTGCGAAACGGGCGTGTCAAGCGGAACGAGGCAGGTATGAGCAAACAGTCTCAGCAAACGCAAACTACGAGGCACTGCACAACATGGCGCCTGGATCCTCTTCGGACACGAACTCGTGTAGCTCTAAGTCCAGCCTGTGGCGTACCGGGGAGGTTCCTCAAGGAATTCCGGGCGGCGTTCCAGGATGCTCCGGGGACGTGCTAAAAAACGCTCAGAAAAACGCTCGCGACGCTCAAAAGTCCGTCGACAAGTTCATGCGGAGGTGCGTTGCGGAGATGGAGGCGTACTGCGAGGACTTACGAGCGACGTACCGGGAAGCGGAGGACGCGTGCTGTGCGTTCGAAGCGCGGGTCGCGAAACTCGGGCAGATGACGATTGGAGCCGAAGACACGAAAGACAACAGCGCTGTGGAAGGGAAGCGTAAGCGTGAACTTTCCGTACCAAACGGCCCACGCGCGTCCATCCGGACAACGGGGACGGGCCTGACGGGCGTACCTGGCACAGACCTGTATCCTCCTGGAAGCGTTTCTTCGTCTGACACGTTACGCCAAACCTTGAAGCGCAAATACGCCGCTTCCATATTAACCCTAAAGGAAAGCTTCCTGAAGAAACGCAAACCCGGGAAGTTACCGACAACGTCGACTGAGATTTTAAAATCCTGGTGGAAGGAGCGCGTTATCTGGCCCTACCCGTCGGAACCCGAAAAAAAGCTCTTAATGAGCCAAACAGACCTAAACAACACACAAATCAACAACTGGTTCATCAACCAGCGAAAAAGACACTGGCACAAGTTGTTCCCGCAAGGCGTGGTTCCGGTCACGGAAGGGGAGGCGCGAAAGGCGTTAATTTCTCGATTCGGGTCGATGGAGAAAGCGATCGACGTCGCGAGGAAAGCGTAGTCGTTTGTTTGGGGAGTTATAACTCGAGAGTAGTGTGAGGTATAATGGACGTAATATTCTAATATTCATCCATCCAGATGTATTATGTCTCTGTATCTCTGTATCTCTGTATGTCTAGTCTATCAAAGCCACTGCTTGTTCGCCACCGCCCCGACGTCTATCACCCCGGACACACAACACCAAGAAAAATAGATTCCCAGAAACGCGCACGCGCCTACTCGCCCTACGCGCCACTCGTGCGCCAACGGGACGGCGAACAACATGTAGGTAAGCGTGAGGGTTACGAACAAAGTCAGGACGAAGGTTCCATTGGTCCAGAACTGCTTCGGTGAATCACCAGTAATTATCAACCCCGAGTTTGAGCCTTCCTTCGCTCCGTAATTTTCCGCGGCCAAGACGCTTCCCCCGAGTCCAACCAGGGTTTCGAAAACAGATTGCGCTAGTACAGAGGCGACCGCCAGCGCGGGTTTCCCCACACGCGCTGCGTTGAGAGAAGTCCAGAGCGTACCGCTATCTCGCGCCCACGGCACCGCGGCTCGAAACCAAACTTGGCTCACTATTGTATGAGAACTATTACTCGCCTTGCCGATACCCGCGTTGTCCAAGCCCCCTTCCCAAGCCCAGCCAAGCACGTCCACTGCTGACGAATTGACAAGGGACATCAGCTCACCAGCCGAAAGGTGTATCCACAACGTAGACACTACAAACGCCACTAGCGTCAGGGTACAGTCTATTAACTTTACGGGAAAAACGGGCGCGTCTGGTTTCAACAGGAAAGGCCACGCCGCGTAGAGCGCTATAGATCCAAAAACTCCGCACGCCGCTCCGTAAATCTCGGCGTCCCAGTCTAACTGCCCATACGGGAACACCCTGGTACTTGTGATGAAAAACAGCGGCGCGGTGATCGGCAGCAAAGCAACTAATAACCGTGACCGACGGTTCGGATCTCCGCCAAGATCAGGCATCGTCAACCGCAACACAAACACAAACGGCGCGGATACTAAAACCGGCAACACGTTTGCAAAAGTTGTCGCATATCGATTGAACGATTCCAGGGTAAAAGCCCCCCCTCTTGATGCTTGCAGAACGACAGCACTTCTAGATAACCCAGTCGTGGACGTGGTACGGTCCGTAGCACCGGATCGCGAGCTCCCCGCGCCTCCCCCGCCCCATCGCATTCCTGGGGCGCCGTTCGTCGGGCCATCTCTATGGGCAATTAGTGTGCCGTCTCCGTCGATGAGCGCGGCGTACCCGTCGTCGAAGGTTTCCCCGTGGTCTAATAAGCCGGAGTTGTGCAGGAACGTTCCGTGTGAAGGGGCACTTGTATTAACCGCTCCTGTGCTTTCATTTTGGTTGGAGGAGTTGCCATTTCTCACAACACGCACTATGTTCGGCAACACAGCTACCAGCAAATACAGCACGTATATATAAACTAACCCTCTTGCTTCGTTTCCCGTAACTGAACCATCGCCTGCTACTACCATAGTCATAATAACCGCAGCTAAGCAAAACCCCGTATCCCTCACGAAGGGAAAACGCTCCACGTCGACGCCTCCTTTTTCGGTGATTACCGATTTCATGTCGCGCCAAAGCGAACGCGAAGAGCGGAGACGCGGCGAAGGTTGGAGACTGGTTGGGAGATTCGTTGGTTGGCAGTGGGTAGAGGAATTATGGTCGTCAGACGGAAAAGCACCTGTAACACCTGTACTGACAGGCAACTGTTCATCGTCCTCATCCTGTGCGCCTTCTTCTAGAAGAGGCGCATCCAACGTATCCAACTTTGAAGCGCCATTTTCGTTTCCAATGTTCGCGTTAGTATCAGCTTTATTTTCATCCTCTGAATTCTCGTTGCTCAAAACACTGGTGTATCCTCGTCGCGGCGGAACGAACGGATTCGTCAAATCGTGTTCATGCGTTTCGTCCCCTTCATCGTCCTCGTTTCGGAGTTTCCGTATGCCCATGCCGTGAGGAGTCGCGATGATTACGACTGGCAGCACTGCAACAACGAGAAACGCGGCTGACCTTAAAATTTCGGATACCAAAATTCGCAACCCTTCGCCTTGTCGCGGGTCTTCACCAAAACCACCCACGCACCCGTCGCTTGTACACTCCTTTGCAATTTGCATCCACCGCGCGATCGCCCAAGGCACCGCGTTTGCCAGCGCCAGCAGCGTTGCCCCTGCGATATCCTCTGACATCCGAAAGAAACATGAAAGGTTCTCCAGCGCGGGCTGGAAGAAATGCCTGGACGCCGTGTATTGAATCGTTAAAAGAATTAAAGTCGCCGTTATTTGGAAGAGTAACGTTCGCGTTTTTCCACCCTTGAAACTGCAGTACTGAAGTTTTAGGTACGGCACGAGTCGGTCGTGCTCGGAACACGTCTGCGTGGACTCGACGTACGCGCAGCGGTCGGATTTCGGCACGGATTGAGGTGCGCATTTAGGCAGAGGGGGCGGCGGCGACGGTGGTGGAGGGGGCGGCGGCGGTGACGGCGGCGGCGGTAAAGGTAACGACGGGACCGGCAGAGGAGGC
>TARA_B110000977_G_scaffold59727_1_pt1 | contig 22656 bp, 19 predicted proteins | sample TARA_B110000977 | Tara Oceans TARA_B110000977 (sample SAMEA4397798) | marine metagenome | biome: Polar Biome; feature: [SRF] surface water layer (ENVO:00010504); material: water (ENVO:00002006), including particulate matter (ENVO:01000060) such as... | depth 5 m | reverse complement strand
TCAGTGACTTCTCTTAGGGTATGTTGTCGTGGAAACTTCATGAAGGATTGAGGTTATAACGAGGGGCTTTATTTCTTTATTCTTTCCGAGTATGTTCCGGCTTTCGTATCCACTTTAACCCAGTCTCCAGTGTTTATGAATAGAGGAACTCTAATTTCTGCTCCATTGTCTACAATAGCTGGTTTAGTACTGTTAGTAGCAGTGTCTCCTTTAAGTCCTGGCTCTGTGTAAGTAATTTCACATTCCATGTGATTAGGTAAATCACAGCTAAGAACTTTTTCTTCTTCGGCATGAAAAACGATAGAACAGTTCACACCATCTTTAAGAAACTGAGGAGCATTGATCGCGTGTTTTTGTACTGCTATTTGCTCATAAGTTTCCGTATTCATGAAATGGTAGCCCATATCATCATTGTATATGTATTGGTGCTCTCTAGTTTCTATTCTTACCGGTTCTATTTTTACTCCAGAGTTAAACGTATTGTCTACCACTTTTCCAGTGTCTAAACTTCTAAGCTTAGTTCTTACGAATGCGGGTCCTTTACCAGGTTTAACGTGAAGAAATTCTATAACCTGCCATAGACCATCTTTCCATTTAATACAAAGTCCGTTTTTTATATCTGCTGTATTTGCCATTGCTTTTATTCTTTCCTACAAACATAGCTAAAACGATGGTTCTGTGTTGAAGGTTTGACGTTTATATGAGTGTATGCGGGTCATGAAAGATGCCCCTATACTTATGATGGAGTTAAGCCGATATATTTTTTAGGTGTTTTTAAGAGAATTAAAACTTCCACCTCACCTGAATCTTAATTTCGTCTCTGCGGTTACTTAATATTTCATTATTCCCACTGGAAATAGAATTTCGATCATTGTAAAACCACTGGCTCCATCTCACCCATAAATCTACACGCCTTTTAATTTTAAACTTCGTCATGGCGTAAATTCTAGAACCTTTCCCAAAGTATGGCGGGACGGAGAATACATAGAGTAAATCATTCTCGTAAGCATATATTCTAGCATCATAACTATCCATCGCGAAATGCGCGTATCTCAGTGAAATCTGATAAGGCTTTCCTTGAGGTTTGTAAATAAAATCTTGGTAAAATAAGAACCCATTTTCATCTGGTTGGTCTTGTTCTGAGAACTGAGAAAACTCCAATCTAGATTTCAGCTGAAACGCTGGTGTAGGTTTCCACGCAGCGTGAAACCGCAATGAGCGTTTAGTTATCTCGGTAGGAAAATCTATGATAGATTCTAAGCCAGTAGCGTTTTGTTCCTTGGTTTCTGTTCGGTATCGGATATAATATTCTTGACTTCTGCTTGGCTTATAAGTAAACTGGGCCAGATATTCAGTTCCATTCGAAGGAGCATCTGTTCTGAATCGTAACCAAGGGAAAGTAAAACGGTCCGCATAAGCGGTGAATTTTATTCTTCTGTTTGGCTTATAGCTGAATCCCGTAAAAAGACCTTTTTCGTTTTTAGTGCCACCCGTTTCTCCGAATCCATTATTCAGTACAGAATGAAAATCTCTGCTGTAGTTTCTGTAAACAGCGCTCAGGGAGAGTTGTTTATTTAAAGAAGCGAGTAGTCCTGTGATAAGGGCCGTTCCACCATTGACGCTTCTAGCGGCTTCTCCATATAAGTTGAGGTTTTTCCACACCTTTCCATAATCTATACTGTAGGCAGTGTTCTCTCTAGCAGAAAATTCGAATTGGTTATAGAGGCCTAAATTCCTGTTCAGATTTAGATCGTATTTAGTCCGAACTACATTGGCACCCAGTTTCCATCCTCTCAGGATAGTGGTTACGTTGGCTCCTATGTGTTCTTCTATTACTCCATCTTTATCTGCTATTTCATTATCTGTGCGGTGAACTCCTGTATTCTGTATGCTGGTAAATTCTTGAATATCTAGATTTAGAGAATCAGTGGCTTCTGCTAGGTTCCCGTCTATTTTCTTTCTGCTGTAAAATACGGTGACATCTAGTTTCTCAGGTCCGAATGTGATAGCTCCACCACGCAGAAAAAGGTTTTCATCGGCTGAGGTATTTGCCTTTAAACCTACAGTAGGTCTCTTGGCAGTATTTATATCGGCAGATTTCCCAAAAGCGTAACCGCTCCAAGTAACTAATCCTTGACCGAATTTAGCGTGGTAATCTCCCAGTGCTACACGTTTAATAAATCCATCGTTTTTATAGAAAAGATGGCCTGAGTAAAAATCAAATCCATTTGGGTTAGAGCCCGTAAAAAATTCTTCTCCGGCATCTTTCTCTCCCGTGATTCCTAAAGAAAATCGATTTCCTTTAGTGTAACGGTAGCGCATATAAAGTCTATCGGCTGTTCCTTTAAAAGGTGTTTCGCCATCTTCATTTTGAAGAAACCCTCGCTGATCTTGGAATTGACGTTGGTACCGCATCCAAAGTTCATTTCTACCTCCATCGAACACGCTCAGGACATTTCTTCTCGGCACAGCTTGTTTTTCTGCTACCACCACGAAGGGAAGCATAAGGTGAATAGTCTCTTTGTCCAGAGATCTAATTTGTTTTAGTTCATAAATGCTAATGAAGTCTCCATACTTTTCTCGGTGCTTAATGAGAGCCTGTAGCTGAATCTCGTTTAGAAAGAATAATGCTCTTAGTTCATCTTCAGAAGCAGAATTTAAGTTGAGCGGTCTTTCGAGTAGTTCGTTAAACGAATCAAATAGGGCGGTTAAATCCACCTCTCCATTTTCATCTAAATCTTCATTCAGTAATTCTATTCGCTCTTCTATAAGTGCTCTATTGGCAGCTTCTCTCTCTTTTCTGGATTGAGCGTGTGCGGTTTGACTAAAAACCATCATTCCAAAAACTAGGAGGGTGAATGGGAGTGTATTTCTCATTGCAACGCAGAAAAAGCTTCTATAGAATATGCTGCTTAGTCTGTTATTCATTTCTGTAAGTAAAAGAAATCATAGGAGAGAAGCCCAGTACTTGGTGGTAAAGACTGGCTAAATCCACAGACCATTTGGCTGGGCTGTAACCGAACCCAAAGGATAGTCCTCTATCCAATGTAGAAACGCCACCCCTCAGATGCCACTCTTCAATAGGAGAGTATTCTAAGGCTGCAGATAAATTAGGGTCTAAATCCAAATCCTTGGAGACATCTGCTAGCAGGGTAAGATTATCTGCTAGCTTATATTTCAATCCACCACTTATAACAGACTGTACATACTGCTGCATTATCTCGGTGGAAAGCTCAGACCTATTGGGGTTTTTAATCACCAATCCTACAGTTACTTTATCGTTAAAGTCATATTGTAACCCCAGATTAGCAGTGAAAGCGGAGTAATTACCAAAACCTTCAGCTATAGATAAATTGAAATAATTCAGTTGGACACCAGCTCTGAATTTTTGGCTGAGCTGCATGGCGTAAGTCCCAGAAAACTGGTTTTGTGTATACGCCTCGTACCCAAAACTGTGAACGACTAGTCCAAATCTTCCTTTTCCTGCTTTTACAGAAGCCACCAAGTCTCGGGAAGAAAGTTCAGAAATACTGAATCTATTTACGTAAGAAGCGCCTGCTTGCCATCGCTCTTGAGCTGTAATTATTCCTGCGGGGTTGAGTAATCCTTGCCAAACACTATTGTCAGCGATTCCTGTATTTGAGAGTGCGCCATACCTAGCGCCAGCTATTTCAGTGGTCGATTGTGCGTTGCAATGTATTGCTGCGCCCAAGAAGAAGCTAAAAAGAATAAAATTTTTCATGCCGGTTTTCACACTGCCAAATATAGAGCGTTTTGTAGGATTCAAGTCAGAAGATTGATTATGAAAAATAAGTGGAATAAGAATATTAGTAATTTAAAAAGAAATGGTAGATTTGCGCTCCCTTTTAAAGAAAAGGAAGCTTCAACGAAGCGATGCGGATGTGGTGAAATTGGTAGACACGCTAGACTTAGGATCTAGTGCCGTGAGGTGTGTGGGTTCGAGTCCCTCCATCCGCACCAGGAGATGAAAGAGGAGCAGGAACCTGCTCCTCTTTTTATTTAAAAAACGATTTTATATCTAACACAAATGAATATTACTCAAGAGAATATTGACGATTTAAATGCAATCGTAAAAATCGAACTTACTCCAGAAGATTATCAGTCTAAAGTAGATAACGCCTTAAAACTGGCTAGAAAGCAAATGACATTGCCAGGCTTCAGAGCTGGGCAGGTTCCTATGAGCTTAGTGAAAAAACAGCATGGGAAGAGTGTCTTAGCCGATGAGATGAATAAAGTTCTTCAGTCAGCGTTAGGCCGTTATATTCAGGAAACGCAGCTAAGAGTGTTGGGAAATCCGCTGGCCAAAACTGCAGATGACCAAGGTGGAGATTGGGAGAATCCTTCTAACTTCATTTTTGAGTATGAAGTGGGATTAGCACCTATAGTAGAAGTGAAAATTACTGCTAAACAAAAATTAGAGTACTTCAAAGTAAAAGTAGATGATAAGCTTATCGAAAGACAAATGAGTGATTTGGCTAAGAGGTATGGTAAGATGTCTGAGCCTGAGGTGAGTGGAGAAAACGATCTTTTAATCGGAACTTTAATCGAGTTAGAGAAAAAAGAAATCAAGCCCGGTGGAATCATGAATGAAACCACTATCAGTTTAGAACACTTAGATGATAAGAAGACCAAAACTGCTTTAGTAGGAACAAAACCAGAAGATGAAATCAGAGTTAAGCTAAGCAAACTAGCGACTAGTGATGCTGATTTGGCGAAGCTGCTCGGTCTTTCTATAGCAGATGCTAAGGCTGTAAAGTCTGACTTTATGTTCAGAGTTAAAGAAATAAAAAATATAGTTCCAGCAGAATACAATGCCGAGTTATTCGATAAGCTGTTCGGGCCTGGGACGATGACTACAGAGGAAGAGTTCAAGAATAGAACAAAGGAAGATTTAGAGAAAATGTTCAACCTAGACACTGAAAAGATTTTCAGAAGAAAAATGATAGAGCATTTAATAAATACCACAGAAATCCCTCTTCCAGATGAATTCCTGAAAAGATGGATTACTAAAACTTCAGACAAGAATTTATCTCCAGCAGAATTAGAGGTAGAATACCCTAATTATAAAAGATCTCTTTGCTGGCAGTTAATAGAAAACAACATAGCTGCTAAATACAAGATTCAGGTTACTGAAGAAGATGCTAAGGTGAAAGCTAAAGAGTTAATGACTGCACAGTACGCTCAGTATGGTCTTCCGTTGGATGATGAGCAGTTGGATGCATTCGCAACTCAGGCATTGGCTAAAGAAGAAGATTCTAAATATATCTATGATACTTTAGTAGAAGAGAGAATAGCAGAAGCAGTAAAAGGAGAAGTAAAGCTGGTAGAGAAAGAATTAGCTTACGAAGACTTCTTGGCTTGGGCGCAGTCTTAAGAAGATTAAGGCGAAGTTTTAAATCTGAAAAAACTTTAACGATTGTTATAAAAACTAAAAAGAGCGCCTATAGCGCTCTTTTTAGTTTTTATATTCTTTACATCAGATCCCTACAAACAAGGCGTAATTAAAGCTAGTATTAGAATCAGAATTAATTCTTCACCATTACTTAGGCCGCTCTCAATTTATTTAGCTTTGATTTAGAGAACTTCTCCTCAGCGTAAGCCAAGGTTATCTTGAACTCTTTAATCTCTTCTTCAGAAGGGAGGTCGAACATGGCATCTGTCATGATAGCCTCACAGATTGATCTCAGTCCTCTAGCTCCTAATTTATAGTCCAGTGCTTTTTCTACTATAAAGTCCAGCACTTCTTTGTCGAAAGTCAGTTTCACGTCATCCATCTCGAATAACTTCACGTACTGCTTCATTAAACTATTCTTAGGTTCCGTAAGAATTCTCTTTAATACATCTCCCGTTAATGGGTCTAAGTGAGAAAGAACAGGGAATCTACCTATTAATTCAGGAATAAGCCCAAATGTTTTTAAATCCAATGGACTTACATAACTAAGGAGGTTAGTCTCATCAGTAATATTTTCTGTTCCATCGTTAGAGTAGCCAATAGGGTTTGTTTTTACTCTTCTCTTAATGTGCTGCTGAATACCATCAAAAGCACCACCGCATACGAATAAAATATTTTTAGTTTCTACAGAAATAAGTTTCTGCTCTGGATGTTTTCTTCCTCCCTGAGGTGGGACATTCACAGTAGAACCCTCTAATAATTTAAGTAAAGCCTGCTGAACCCCTTCTCCACTTACATCTCTCGTAATAGAAGCATTATCACTCTTACGAGCTATCTTGTCTATCTCATCGATAAATACAATTCCTCGCTCTGCAGCAGCCACATCGAAGTCAGCCGCTTGTAAGAGTCTAGAGAGAACACTTTCTACGTCCTCACCGACATAGCCAGCCTCAGTAAGAATAGTTGCATCTGCTATACAGAAAGGAACATTTAGCATTTTAGCTATCGTCTTAGCCAGTAATGTTTTTCCAGTTCCTGTTTCTCCTACTAGTACGATGTTAGATTTTTCTATTTCTATTTCGTCTTCGTCAAAATTAGGTTGAAGAAGTCTTTTATAATGATTGTAAACCGCTACAGAAAGTACTCGTTTAGCATCATTTTGGCCTATCACATATTCGTCTAAAAACCCCTTAATTTCTTTAGGCTTCTGAATCGTAAGACTAGCTTTTACCTGAGAATTACTCTTCTCAGCTAACTCTTCTACTACTATGCCGTTCGCTTGGCTTATGCAGCTATCACAGATGTGACCAGTAATACCTGCTATCAGGATATTTACTTCACTCTTCTTTCTGCCGCAAAACGAACAACTTATCTCTCTTTCGCTCATCTGAATTTGGTTTTTGGTTTGCTACTCTCTCTGTAACTAGACAATTGGGATGTAAAGATAGGGCTATTCATAGAATAGCCCTATCACTTTTTATATTAAAGAATTAAATATCTAGTTACTTTTTCTTCTTTTCTAGAACCTCATCTATCATACCGTACTCCTTAGCCTCAGCGGCTGTCATCCAGTAATCTCTATCACTATCATTCCACACTTCATCATAAGATTTTCCGGAGTGATCAGCTATAATTTCATAAAGCTCTATCTTCAGCTTTTGAATTTCTCTAGCAGTGATCTCTATATCAGAAGCCTGTCCGCTAGCCCCACCTAAAGGCTGGTGAATCATTACTCTTGCATGCTTAAGAGCAGTTCTTTTCCCCGTAGTACCAGCTGTTAATAATACTGCTCCCATAGAAGCTGCCATACCAGTACAGATAGTAGCTACATCTGGATTGATGATTTGCATAGTATCATAAATACCTAATCCAGCATACACACTTCCACCTGGAGAGTTTACATATATCTGAATGTCTTTGTTGGCATCTGCTGATTCTAAAAATAACAACTGTGCTTGAACCACATTAGCTATATAATCATCTATACCAGTTCCTAAAAATATGATTCTGTCAGCCATTAATCTAGAGAATACATCAACTTCTCTAAAGGGCATATTTCTCTCCTCAATTACTGTACGCGTCATGCCTTGTGGCCCATACATATGACTCATAACGTCATGTACTACACTTGAAGTAATTCCATGATGCTTAACAGCGTATTTTTCGAATTCGTTTCTATTTGTCATTTCTGTGCGCTTATTTTTAAGTACCGAATTTACTTAATATATTATCTCTTATTAGTAGGATTTAGTCTTTGTTTCTCATGAAAGTGTTAATAGATTCTAAACGCATTTTTGTCCGTATTCACATATAACAACTCTCTGCGTTGGAATAAGTGACACAATTTAATAATCAATTAGTTGCATCTCTCGGTTTGTTGGTGATTACGGCTTAGTAGACTATCCAGCATGTGAGAACTGTGTCTTGAAGTTGAAAGAGCATAACAGATTCGAAATAGGTGATAATTAGAATAATGTGGAGGTAGGTAAGTGGCATGCAGGCTGCTCAGATGATGGGTTTAAAGTCACAATTGGGGATAGCGGAAAACCTGGAATAGGTAAGCACAAGCATGTAAATGCTGAGAGCACTCCAAAATAATTTGTGTTAGAGAGGTTTTGTTTGCAGGCTTAGCATTTGTAATTGAATTTCGAATCCTCGCTCGCTGAGTTTTTGTCGAAGGGCCAACCTTCAACCTGAAAGAAAAACCCTCCCTCACCCATAAATTTTCCCAATTCCCAAACTTATCTCAACTCCGAAACCACTTCTTCCAATCAGCCTTTTATCTTTGTCGAACTATGTTAGAAGGAGATATCAAATATTCAGATGCTGAGAAACAACTCAGGTACGATTTAGCCTATTTAAAAATGGCGTTCGTTTGGTCTAATCTGTCCAAGTGTCAGCGAAAAAAAGTAGGGGCATTAATCGTAAAAGATGGGATGATTATCTCAGATGGTTATAACGGCTGTCCTAGCGGGTTTCCTAACGCCTGTGAGGATGAAAAAGGAGATACTCACTGGTACGTGCTGCATGCAGAAGCCAATGCCCTTACCAAGTTAGCCAAGAGCAGTAATAGTGCGAAAGAAGGCACGTTATATATTACGCTCTCACCATGCAGGGAATGTAGTAAACTCATTCTGCAAGCTGGAGTAAAAAGAGTTGTTTACGTGAGAAAATACAAGGATACCTCAGGTTTAGACTTTTTATTACAGACAGATATAGAAGTAGTGCATATTCCAGATGCGCTAGAACAATTAGCAGAGAATTAGAATTCTCCATTATTAAATTTATTGAATGTCAGAAAACAATACAGAAAGTAAACCGAGAAAAATGTTAGCCCTCATACCGCTATTTATAGCTTTGGGGATAATCGCAGGCGTTTTTATAGGAGAAAAAATCTCTGAAAAAGGGTCGTACAATTCAGGTACGTTCTCTACAGATGACTCTAACCCTTCAAAGCTAGTAAACATCATAGAGTACATAGAAAAAAATTATGTAGACTCTGTGAGCAAAACCCAGCTTATAGATAACGCACTAGAATCAATTCTGGCAGATTTAGACCCACATTCTTCATATTCTTCTCCAGAAGAAACCAGAGCTAGTCGCGAGCAACTCCAAGGTTCTTTCCAGGGAATCGGCATAGAGTTTATGATTCTCAGAGATTCATTGGTCGTATTAGACCCTATTCTAGACGGTCCTTCCATGAGAGCAGGGTTAAAACCAGGAGATAGAATTATAGAAGTAGATGGAGCAGTAGTTACAGGAGACACGCTTACTAATGAGTTGGTGATGGGAATGCTAAAAGGACCAGGCGGAACTAAAGTAGAATTAAAAATAGCCAGAAAATCAGAGCCAGATCCATTGTCTTTCCAGATAACCAGAGGCAGAATTCCTATTGAATCTGTGGTAAGCGATTACATGATCGATACTAAAACGGGATACTTAAAAGTGGTTCGTTTTGCTCAGAGCACAGCTAAGGATTTTAACTTGGGTTTACAGAGATTAGAAAATGAGGGAGCGTCACAGTTTGTAATAGACCTGCGCAGCAATGGTGGTGGATTTCTCTCCCAAGCCATAGCCATGAGCGAAGAGTTTTTAGAGCGCAACGACCTAATCGTTTTTACAGACGGGGTCCATCAGAGCAAAGAAGAGACTTTCGCTAGGCGAACAGGAAGGTATAAAGATTTTCCGCTAGCGGTACTTATTAACGAAAGCTCAGCCTCAGCGAGTGAAATCGTTTCGGGAGCACTTCAGGATCACGACAGAGCGTTAATTGTAGGAAGAAGATCATTCGGAAAAGGGCTGGTTCAAAATGAGCTTCCATTACCAGATGAAAGCTCCATAAGACTAACCATAGCCAGGTATTACACGCCATCGGGAAGGTGCATACAAAAACCCTATGGAGATGATGTCGCTTATAATGATGATTATGAGAACAGGTATGATTCAGGAGAATTGTTTAGTAAAGACAGCATTCAGTATGCAGACACGCTAAAATATTACACAGCAGGAAAAAGAGTAGTTTACAGTGGCGGGGGAATCACACCAGACTTGTTTGAACCATTGGACACTAATTATTCGATAGCACTACTAAATAGAGTTTCTTACAGTGGTTTGGTTAGAAGATTCTCCTTTGATAAAGCAGATCTGTCTAGAGTAAGGGTGAAAGAAAAATATCCTTCAGCTAATCTTTTCGTAGAAAACTGGAGCATGGCTGAGGCAGAATGGAGCAGTTTTGTGGATGAAATTATAGGAGAATATATTCCTTTCTCAGACATGGATTTAGCCATTTCTAGAAATGAATTAGAGCTTAGGATAAAGGGACAAATAGGGAAATATATATACGGTGATGAGGCACTTTATAGGGCTTACAATGAGAATGATCCTATGATTAAAACTGCGTTGGATAACATAAATAAGCACCTTTCTAGCCTAGAGTAGAATCGAGGTGAATTAGGTTATACTTTAGTTAGGAATATTAAATACCTTTGCTACGCCTAAAAAGGTAAATTAACAGAATATAAACAGTTAAAACAGAATATTATGGCTTTCGAATTACCAGCATTACCATATGCTACAGATGCATTAGAACCGCATATAGATACTAAGACTATGGGTATTCACCATGGTAAACATCATAACGGATATACGACTAAGCTTAATGCTGCTATAGAAGGAACTGATCTAGCAGGAAAGAGCATAGAAGATATTCTTAAGAATTTAGATATGAATAACGGAGCTGTTAGAAATAACGGTGGAGGTTATTTTAATCACTCTTTATTCTGGACGGTAATGTCACCTGATGGTGGCGGAGCTCCTGCTGGAGAATTGGCTTCTGCTATTGATGCAGCCTTCGGTTCTTTAGATGGACTAAAAGAAAAATTCAATGCTGCTGCAGGAACTAGATTTGGTTCAGGTTGGGCATGGTTATGCGCTAAAGCAGACGGCTCATTAGATGTTTGTTCTACTGCTAATCAAGATAATCCATTAATGCCAGGAGTAGGATGCGGAGGAACACCTATCATGGGATTAGATGTATGGGAACATGCTTATTACCTAAATTATCAAAACAGAAGACCTGATTACGTATCAGCTTTCTGGAATGTAATTAACTGGGAGCAAGTAGCCGCTAATTACGCTGCTGCTAAGTAATCCAAGATTTAAAATTATAAAAAGCCCTGCTCACAATGTGAGTAGGGCTTTTTTATGTGCTAGTACTTAGTTTAAAGTCTAGCTTCTGTTTCCTGAAATCTTAGCTCTAAATTTTTACCAGTTAAAAACACGGTTGACTATCTTCGCCTTATGACTTTAGAAGAAGAATTATTAGAATTAGCCATTAGAGAAGACATCGGAGATGGAGACCATTCTAGTCTTTCGTGTATTCCTCATGATGCTATGGGAAAAGCTAGGTTACTAATTAAGGAAGATGGAATTCTAGCAGGGTTAGATGTAGCAGTAAGGGTGTTTAAGAGGTACGATGCTGACTTAGAGGTGGAAGTACTTCTGAAAAATGGAGATGAGGTAAAGTGCGGGGATATAGGATTATATGTATCTGGTAGAAAACAGAGCATCCTTTCTGCAGAAAGAGTAGTGCTTAACCTCATGCAGAGAATGAGTGGGATAGCTACGAATACTGCCAGAATAATGAAGCTCGTAGAAGGAACTTCAGTAAGGATTTTAGATACAAGAAAAACGACTCCTGGTTTAAGATGGTATGAAAAGAAAGCTGTAGAAATAGGAGGAGGGACCAACCATCGATTTGGACTGTATGATATGATTATGCTAAAAGACAATCATATAGACTATGCCGGAGGAATAGAGAAAGCTATTTCTAAAGCTAAATCCTATTTAAAAGAGAAAGGAAAAAATATTCCTATAGAAGTAGAAACTAGGAATATGGATGAGGTGAAAGAAGTGCTCAAGTATGGTCCTGTAGATAGAATTATGCTTGATAACTTTACACCTAATGAAATAAGAGAAGCACTAAAAGTAATAAACGGTGTGTGTGCTATAGAAGCCAGCGGTGGAATTACCGAAGAGACAGTAAGAAGCTACGCAGAAACAGGTGTAGATTACATCAGTATGGGAGCATTAACGCATAGTGTAAAGAGTATGGATATTAGTCTAAAAGCTATAGAAATTTAAGCGTGTTAAATCTAGTAGAACGTATACAGGCCACTCGTCTCTATAAAAAATGGAGAATTCTATCGGAGAGGATAAAACCTATCGGCTTTGAGGGGTTAACGCTTTATGCGGTAGGTAACTTCTTTTTGGATGGCCTTAAACAAGGTGCGCTCACTACAAGAGGAGCCGCCATAGCATTTCGATTGTTTTTGGCCTTTTTTCCAGCTATTTTGGTTATGCTCTCACTTATTCCATTAGTTCCTATTGTAGATTTCCAAGACAACTTATTTGCCGCCATAGAGCAGGTACTGCCAGGAGATACATTTGCTTTATTCGAACAGACCATAGCCGATTTAATTCTGAACAAGCACAATGAAGTGCTTTCTGCCTCGTTTTTAGTCGGTTTATTTTTTGCTAGTAACAGTATTAACGCCATTCTTAGTGGGTTTAATGGGTCTGTGAATCTAGAGAAGAAAGGAGGGTTGTTAAAAACCAGGTTATTCTCCTTGGGAGTCTTGTTTGTTATGGCATTAGTGGTAGTCGTCTGTATGGCTCTGGTCACGCTGAGCGAAGTGATTTTTGATTATGGTTTTGCCCGAGTAGAGATGAATGAGGGCATAGCACAGTTTTTAGTATCCTCGGTACGCTATATTATTATTATAACTCTAATCTATAGTGTGGTCACGTTGCTTTACAATGTAGGGAACTTAGATATGAAAAAGTTTAAGTTTTTCTCAGCTGGTGCCATGCTTACCACCATATTTTTCTTGATGACGACCATAGGATTCGCCATTTATTTAAATAACTTTGGAAACTATAACGAGCTCTACGGTACACTTGGTACACTTGTTGTTCTTTTGGTTTGGTTGGATTTTAACTGCTTGATTTTGCTTTTAGGTTTTGAGTTAAATGCTAGTATTTCAAAAGCCACACTGCTATCAGATATTAAGCTAGAGCCTAAGATGGGAGCTTAACACAATTAGTAAAACATAAAATAAAAAATGAAAAAAGTACTCTTTTTAAGCTTTTTGCTTTGCCACGCCATACTCTTCTCAGCTCAGTCTGTTACCGGGAAATGGAAAACCATAGATGATGAAACGGGTAAGCCTAAATCCATAGTAGAGGTATATGAACTGGACGGAAAGATTTGCGGAAAAATCATCAAGCTATTCAGAACTCCTGACGAAGATCAAGACCCTACATGCAAAGAATGTAAGGGAGCTAAAAAAGGCCAAAAGATTATAGGTATGGTAATTATGGAAGGCCTAGTTTGGGATGTCGATGAGTATGACGATGGAACGATTCTAGACCCTAATAATGGAAAAGTGTACGACTGTAAAATTTGGTTAGAAGATGGAAAAATAATGGTTAGAGGTTATATCGGGCCTTTCTTTAGGACTCAGGAATGGGTGAAAGCTGAGTAGCGGAGTATAAAAAATACATAGAAAAAAGGCGCTCCTAAAGAGCGCCTTTTTTGATTTCCCCTAATGATCTTTTCTGTTAGTAATTTGAAATAGCAGGTATTGAGGGAGGCTTAATTCCGCTAGATTAATTTTTAAGCCAGCTAGATGGGTTTAGCGGAGTTCCTCCTTTGGCATCTACCCTCCAAACCTCTAGGTGAATTACAGTATTAGACCCTTGATCTAATACTATTCCTATAGACTCATTTAAAGCCACATTCTGGCCTTCTTTTACATTTACGTTGCCCAAGTTGGCGTATACTGTTTTATAGTTCCCATGGGTCACTATCACATTAAATCCAGCTCCTGGAATAGAGAATACAGAAGTAACCTTTCCAGCGAATATGGTGTGTATAGAAGAGCCTACATCTGTGGAGATATCTACTCCATTATTATAGGTAATTATTCCTTTTAACGAAGGGTGAGCATGTTCGCCAAACGTATTCGTGATTACTCCTCTGTTTACCGGCCATGCCAGAAAACCTTTATTTTTAATAAAGTTGTCTGATATTATCCTGCCCTCAGGGGTAAGCGTAAACGCACCGTTGGATTTAGCTCTTTCTGCTGCTAGCTCCGCCTCTATAATTCGCTGAATAGCCTGATTTAGTTTTTTACGCTCTTTTTCGTGTTTTTGAACTTCAGCCTTTAAAGACTTTTCTTCCTTTTTTAGGCCATTTAAGGTCAGCTGTTGTTTGCTCTTATCAGTGGCTAAACTTCTTTTTTCCACTTCTTGAGTGGCTATGAGCTCTTCGCTTTGCTTTTTTATTTCTTTGAGCGTTGCAATTTTTTCTGTCAACTCTTGCTGTGCCATTTGAATAGACTTAGCCTGCTGTTTGCGCACTTCTGTGTATTGCTGCATATATTTCAGCCGCTTATAAGCGAGGTTAAAATCATCTGCCGCGAAAATGTACATAAGCTTGCTATAGCTATTTTTATTCGTGTAAGCATGGTAAAGCATATCTCCATACTCCTCTTTTAAAGAAGAGATGTCATTTTCCATAACAGAGATCTGATTATTGATCTTGTTTATAGAAACGTTGCTAGATTGAATATCTTGATTGTAATTGGAAATAAGCTGCTTTCTAAGAGAAATCTGTTTGTTGATTAACGCTAATTCGTTTTGAGTTTTTTTCTTAGAACTAGTCGTTTTTTTGATAAGACCCTTGGTGTAAGAGATTTTTTCCTCTATTCGTTGACGTTGTTTTTCTAGTTCAGATTTATCTTGTTTACTCGATTGAGTTTGTGCTATAATAAGAGCAGCAGAGAGTATTATGCTAATAGTAATAGCGCCTTTCAAACTTTTCAGGAACATTGAATGTAACTTCATAGGGCTTGTCAAATTTTATTTTAGTAGTCTCCGCCTTTATCTCTTGAGACTGAAAAGGATCAGTGATGACTAAACGACTCAAAAATGGAAATAATTGTGATTCCTTTTCTTTATAGTCTTCATGAGTTATTTCCAGTGTCCTGTTAGAATATAAATCGTTAAAAATGGTTTTAGTCAACTTATAGGTTAGACCATCCAGCCAATATCGCTTTATAAGAAGGTCTTTCTCATCTGAACGGTTCAGAATTCTGTTCGTTCTTCTATCCGTAGTATCTGCAAAAATCGTGTCCACATTAAAATCCATTTCTCTTTCGTTGATTCCAGTAACGCGTTTCAGTTTACGGTTGTACTTCTGAACGATCAAGTATTCTCTACCTTCTATGTTTGACTTTAGTTTATCATCCTTTCTATTTAGCTCTACAGGCTCGCCAGTTAGAATATTTTGAATCATATCATAGTTAAAATCGCCCTCTAATTGATTGTTTATTCCCCTGAAGTCTCCCATGTAATAATGCTTATCTCCCGGGATTTTGCTGATGTACTTTACAGAGTCTCGTGTAATAATCACTTTTACTATCTCTACGCCTAGAGCTGGGCTGATAGATATAGCTATAAGGCTATCCTTTTTTATTCTGATGGTGGTTTTAAAAGATTTTTTTTCGTCTCCTATTTTTGCCTCTACTTTTGTTCTCATAGAAAGCCATTCGTAAACTAATTCTGTTTTCTCTAACTTATTTAATAGTCCAGCAGGAGTCTTCCCTTTTAGTGGTTTGCCGTTTTGTAATCTACGGTCATTACTGCAGCCAACTAAAGCAGTAGCTGTGATGATAGTCATTAGCAGGTATGTCAAGAACCTAAAACTATTTAGAGATGTATCTTTCATCAGCTATCTTAATTTCTATCAGATTAGATGTCCCACCTAAGGCTTGAGCTTTTTTCCAGTAATCTTTGGCTTCCTCCATTTCCCCTAATTTGGCGTGAATATCACCGGCTAACTCTAGCGTGCTTCCTGTTTTATCTCCACCGTGATTTAGTGATTGCTTTATCCATTTCTGTGCCATTTCTAGCTCTTCATTTTGAAAAAGAAGAAAAGCATAAGTATCTTCTAGGGTTGGATGATTAATTAGAAGAGCTATAGCTATATTAATAAGAGACTTGGCGTGCTCAGTGCTTTGTCTTCTTTCTGCCAGGCAGTATGCATAATCGTTCTTTATGAAAGGGTCTTTATCATTTTCTGCCAAGGCTTTTTGAAAGACGTTATCTGATTTTTGGAAATTTCCTACCGAATGATATGTATTGCCTAATTGAGAATTAAACTTGGCCTTTAATATGTCGTTATTTAGAACGAAACTTTTACCTGTCTCCAGAGAAGAAATAGCCTTATCAGCTTCTCCCAATTTAGCCAGTGCAATTCCTTCATAAAGATAAAACTCAGGTTGTAATGGGAAGAGGAGTTGAGCATCTTTTCCGGTTTTTTTAAGATTTTCAAATTCTCCAGCTTTAGCCTCTCTATTGATTACCGTTAACCAAAGATTTAAATCATTAGGTTCTATCTTCAGAGCTTTTTTGTAGTGACGAATGGCTTCGGTACTTAACCCTTTGGTATCTGCCAAATCACCAGATATCTCCCAGACATCTGCATTGGTAGGGTGTGCGCTTTGAAGTTTAGAGATTAATAAATCTGTATTCACCTTCACGTCTTTGGATTCAATGATAGAAACCAGGATCTGAAGCTTTGTGTTTACAGAGCTGTTAGGGTCTGTAAATCCTTTTTCTAAGGCTTTGTTACTCCGTTCAGTTTTTCCTTGGGCTGAGTATATTTCTGCTAGGGCTAATTGAGTGTTTCCGTCTTCTGGGTCTATTCGTATTATTTTTTCGAATACCTCCAAGCACTTGTCAGGTTGACCAGTTTCATTATAATGAGCCGCTATGTTTCTTAAGTATGTCAGATTGTTAGGAGAAAAGTCGCTAAGTTTAATTAGTTCATTAAGTCCACTGTCGGCATCACCCAGAGATTTATATATTACGTATTTCTCTCTTGTTAAGTCCTCATTTATCCCCAGTATAGACTCTATTTCATTATAGGCTTTTAGAGCCGTTTTATAGTCTTCATTGTAGATGGATAGGCTAGCTAGTTTATCTCTGTAGTTTACGTCATCGGGGTCTCTAGCAGCTATGCTTTTTAGAGTTAATATTCCGGAAGAAAGGTCTCCCGTTTCTACTTCCATGTCAGCTTTTAATCGAGCATACCAAAGGTTATTAGGCGCCAGAGAGATTGCTTTTTTAATATGATCTAAACCACTGCCGAAATTTCCGTTCAGCGTATCGAGTTTAGCCAATTCATAATAAACAGCATCTTCTTGGTCATCAAACTCTAGGCAGGTTTGAAATTGTTCATATGATTTTTCATAATTCTCAATGGATTTTTCCTTTTGAGCCTCGAAAAAAGTCAGTTGAAACTTCTCTTGAGTGATGGCGGTTTTAGCAGTGTATGAATTCTCTTTTTTCGCGCCTTTATTCACCTGGCATGAGAATAAAGCTAACGCGCTAAGTAGAGTTACTAATATGACTTTCGTATGTTCTTTCAAATTATTTGCCTTGTGTAGAGTAGTCTCCTATGCTCACTTCTTTAATACCAGCTTTGTAGTCTACGAAGTTACCTATCATAGAGTTATCGAAATTTGCGTTTCTTATAGTCGTGTTGGTTTGAATGATAGAGTTACTTATAACGGATTTTCCGATGTTTGAATTGTCACCTATACTTACATGGGGTCCTATAACGCTGTTTTCTATAACTGTATCTTTACCTATATAGCATGGCGGAATAATTACAGAGTTTATGATTTTAGCGCTTGGGTCTACCAAGTCGTTATCTTTATTGTAGTGCAGTACGCGCTGATTAGTTCTTACTGTAGCATTTTTATTTCCGCAGTCTAACCAGTCTAAAACAGCACCAGGAGAGAATTTCATTCCTTTCTCGGTCATGTTCTTTAACGCATCTGGTAATTGATACTCTCCCCCCTTGATTATTTTATTATCTATCAGGTACTGAAGTTCATTCTTTAGAATTTCTCCATCTTTGAAATAATAGATCCCTATCATAGCTAAATCGGAGACAAACTCTTTAGGCTTCTCTATGAAATCAGTTATGATGGATTCATCATTTACTTTCACTACACCGAACTCCTCAGGGTTACTTATTTTCTGTACCCACAGAATTCCATCTTTAGACTCATCAAGCTTGAAATCCGCTCTAAATAAAGTATCGGCAAATGCCACTATCACATGACCATCTAAACATTCTTGAGCGCACAGAATAGCGTGAGCAGTTCCTAATGCCTCTTCTTGATGAAATATCTTTCCTTCTGCACCTAAATTGGCTGCTATCTCGATCAGGTCATTTTCTATTTCTGTCCCGAAATCACCAATTATGAAACCTATTTCTGTTATTGGTTCATGACTGATTTCAGCAATATCCTCTACTAACCTTTGTACTATAGATTTCCCAGCTATAGGTAATAATGGTTTAGGGGTCGTTAATGTGTGGGGTCTCATTCGTTTCCCCATACCTGCCATTGGTACTATTATTTTCATGTTTATAAGGTCGTTATTGTTTTCCAGTACTTCCGAATCCGCCTTCTCCTCTATCCGTAGAAAGTAATTCTTCCGTAGTTTCCCATTCTACTCTTTCGTATTTCGCCAGCACCAGTTGTGCTACTCTCTCGCCATCATTAACAGTAAAAGCTACTTTTGATAAGTTGATAAGTAGAACTTTTATCTCTCCTCTATAATCTGCGTCTATGGTTCCTGGAGAATTAAGAACAGTTAATCCATGCTTATAGGCTAGCCCACTTCTTGGTCTTATCTGTGCTTCAGTTCCTTCAGGAAAAGCCGCGTACAACCCTGTAGGGATGAGTGCTCTTTCCAATGGCTCAAGCTTTATAGAGGCCTCTATGTTTGCTCTTAAGTCCATGCCTGCGCTATTCACAGTTTCATGCTGAGGGAGCGGGTGTTTCCCTTTATTTATTACTTGAACGTTCATTTATTTTCCGGTAAACACAGGTTTTCTTTTTTCTATAAATGCTGAAGTTCCTTCCTTGAAATCTTCAGTACCGAAGCATTTGCCAAATTCTGATACTTCTGTATCGAATCCATTCACCCCATCTTTAAATCCAGCATTCACTGATTTTATAGCGTGGCTGATCGCTCTAGGTGAATTTCTAGAGATACGAGAAGCCATTTTTTGGCAAGTCGCTAATAGTTCTGACTGAGGAACTACATGGTTTACCAAGCCTATTCTGTAAGCGTCTTCAGCCGAAATCATTCCTGCCGTTAGTATCAGTTCATTTGCTCTTCCTTTTCCGACTAATTGAGCCAGTCTTTGAGTTCCTCCATAACCAGGAATTACTCCTAAGCTTACTTCTGGTAAACCCATTTTAGCATTGTCGCTAGCCACTCTAATGTGAGCGCTCATAGCTAACTCTAATCCACCGCCTAAAGCGAACCCATTTACAGCTGCGATAACTGGTGTAGATAGATTCTCTAACTTATCAAAAAGTTTTTCGTGTCCTTCTTTACTTAGGGCAGCTCCCTGGTCTATATTGAAATCAGAAAACTCTTTAATGTCTGCTCCTGCTACGAAGGCTTTCTCTCCGGAGCCGGTTAGGATAATTGCTTTTATCTGAGTGTCTACTTCTGACTTGTCCAGTAAATCAGAGAGTTCATTGATGGTAGACTTGTTTAGCGCGTTGAGCTGGTTAGGGCGATTTATTGTTATGATTCTAACTCCTTCCCCGTCTTTGAATAAGATATTCTCCACTAGTAAAATTATTTTTATTGCTACGCAAAGGTAATGGAAGTTCTAAGAAAATTATAAGGTGCTCTAAGGAATGGTGAATGCCGTATAGTTAATTTGTGCTAATCATGCTGGTGGGGACTTTTGTAAATAGAAACTGTTCACGGTTTCCTGTTAACTGTTAGAGCTTCTGTGGAAAGTAATCATCTACATACTAAGTAACTTTAAGCGCTAGAATGAAAGTAATAGTAGCTGTAATGTTAATAGCCATTTGTGGTTATATGGGTCATGAGATCTGGAATTCTCAGATGGAAGATTTTAGTGAGGAACTGGTTTTAAATGAAGATTATTTGGCAGATGCTGATGATATAGTTTGCTGGAAGCCGCTAAGCTCATCCCTTAACTTATCTGAACTTCCACATTGGAATAGTTTGTCTCAGCCCTCAGGAATGGGCAGGTTTGTGGAAACGCTGAATAATGAGTTCTCTAAATCTGGATTAGCTGAGGATATAATGGTGAAGATATTTTTGATTGATAAGTCATTTATAGCTTTTGTCAGTGGTAGCTCTGAGGTGATAGAAACCTTGACTAAAGGAGTCTTTAATGTTTCTGCTATTCCAGAGAGTATGGAGCTTGTTAATTCGGATTTAAGCGGGAGGTATGCGCTCGGTAGATTGCTTGTTTCGCCTTCTTTAGAAATTATGGCTGCCGTGTTGACTAAAACTGAAAGTCAAGTGTCGCTTAGTATCGATGAGTCTTCTGAACTCTCGTGGTACTCTAAATCTAATGCAGCTAAGTGGTTTACGTATGATGAAATAGGAGCGACAGGAGCCTCAAATGTTAGATTTAAAAAACGCAAAGGGTTTGTTTATGGATACGGTTTTATTCAGGATTCTTTGGTAAGTCCAGAGTCTGTAGATATCAATTATAGTATTTGGGATTTCCAGCTTCCAGGTAAACCCAGCCAGTTTAAAATAGAACAGTTTCCCATAAGAGATTTGGATTCAGAAACCATAGAGTCTGCAGAAGTGGAATGTGACTGTGATGCGAGAATAGCTTGGAAATCATGGAATACGAATCAAGTTTACTTGTTTAATCAGAATGGAATAGAGTTTTATGGATTGCATTGTTTGGAGGGGTTTCCTGCTCGAACAGGACTTTATCCTTTTATCGCTGATAAGGATGAGATGTATAAAGGATACCAGTTAAGAAGCTTAATCTCTGGAATTGGGGTTGGCGGTCTATATGCAGATATGTTTGGGCGGGAGGTAAGTTGTTTTATAGATACAGAAGAACAGGTGTTTTTCTTTTCTTCTCGAGGAAAAGCCAAGAAATTTATTAATGGAATTCAAAATTCATCGTTTAATGATATCATAGCACCTGAAATACAGGAGTTCTTATTGCTCAGTCCCAATTATACTGCTTACTCATCTTCTGCAGAAGGGGATATTCCTATTGTTTATCAGTTCGAAAAAAAAGATAAAGGAAGGTACTATCATGCCTTATGGAAGACAGAGGAAAGTGAAGAGTTTAAGATAGAGAGTGAGAATGGTGAGGAGCAGGTGGCTCGAACTGGAGCATCTAACAAGTGGGAGAAACAAACGAGCGGAAGAGTTACGCAGGCTCCGTTTATCTTCACGAATCACTATACCAAGGAGAAAGAAATAGTTATTATTTCAGATTACTCTAAGATTATTCTTTTAAATAGTGCAGGTAAAGAGCTCTGGAGTAGAGATTTACCCGAGAGAATAAGTAGCGAGTTACATCAGGTTGATCTCTTTAGGAACAATAAGTTTCAGTTAATATTCTCAACTAAAAATTATCTAATAGCACTGGATAGAAATGGAAAAGATGTAGATAACTTCCCTGTAAAGTTTAGCTCACCTGCTAGTGCAGCAGTCAGTGTTATGGATTATGATGGAAAAAGAAGATATAGGCTTCTAGTACCATTAGAGGATGGGTCATTAAAAAATTACAATGGTGAGGGTGAAGAGGTAAATGGCTGGAAACATAAAGTAGAAGAATCACCTATAGTATCTTCTGTTCAGCATTTAAGTATAGGTAGAAAGGATTATCTCATATCGGCTAAGAGAAATGGAGAAATAGCGATTTATAAGAGAGATGGAAAACTCAGATACACCCAGGAGTTAAAGTTATCGAATTATGATGGAAAGGAAATTTCCATCTTACCTTCCAATTCTATAGAAGAGGTGATGTTAATTTATGAAGATGCTTCAGGAGATTTAGTTCAATCTAAACTGTCGTTAGATCAGAATGAAGGCGAAAATTTAGGTTTAGTTAGCGCAGAAAAAAATATCATTTATAACCTAGTAGGTGGAAGTGGCCCCGATTTCTTGATGTATGAAGGCTCGCGACTGTCTTTATATAGTGAGAAGTATGAGCTTAAGTTTTCTACTGATTTTGATTCTGCGTTAACTGGGGCGTTGCAATGTTTTTCTCTCAACAACAAAAAATACATAGTAGTGAGTGAAGGAGATAGTCTTTACCTTATAAACACGCGAGGAGAATCATATCCTGGCTTTCCGGTCTATGGAAGCGGCAGCTCAGCATTGACAGACTTAGATGGAAATGGGACAGTAGAAATAATTACATCAGATTCGCAGGGGTTGGTTATTTGTTACGAATTACAGTAAGATTAACCCTGTGATAAACCTCATGAACTAACCCTGTTTGGGTTTTCGTAGTTCGTTATAAGCACTTTATTTATTCTCTGAGTGAATTCTAAAAAAAAAGATTAATTAGTACTTAAATAGTACATAAACAGGATTTTTTACAGTTATTGACTTGATTTTCAGTGGCTTTTTTTATTAGTTATCAGTGGATGTAGGTGCTTATTTTTGCGACAAGAATACTTCTTATGTAGATTAAAATGAAAATAAACTAGATTAAATTGCCTTATGTCAAGATAGGAATGTATTTTTGTACTGAAAACTATTTTAAAATTCTATCTACTACTCAATACTGAGCTCTTACGAATAAACAAATTCGTACTAATTAATTAATATTAAATGACAAATTC
>TARA_B110000977_G_scaffold195746_2_pt1 | contig 22663 bp, 15 predicted proteins | sample TARA_B110000977 | Tara Oceans TARA_B110000977 (sample SAMEA4397798) | marine metagenome | biome: Polar Biome; feature: [SRF] surface water layer (ENVO:00010504); material: water (ENVO:00002006), including particulate matter (ENVO:01000060) such as... | depth 5 m | reverse complement strand
GAGCCACTCGCCGTGCGTCGCCCCCGAGGACCGCAACATCGCCTCCAGGGGAGGCAACACACGGGAAATAAGCACGGCCAGGCGGTCGCCCTTGCTGTCACCAGGCGCGGTGGAAACTGCGCCCGTGCCCAGTTCGTCCGGCAGCGCCGCGCACAGGTTCAGGCACGCCTTGAGCCACGGGTTTGTCTGGGTCCAGAACTTGGTGCTTCCGCTCAGCACGAATCGCACCACAGAGCACAAGGCCGTGGCGGCGTCGTTGCGGGATTTCGAGGGATCCAGTTGGCTTTTGTTAGTGCTTAAAACCTTATCGAGGTGTGTGTATCCGTCCTCGCGTAGGTTGAACTGGTCAAACGCGTCGGGGGTCATTTGCGGTGTTGCGTTGCCCTCAACCTTCGTCTCGACGTCCTCGCCTTCCGCCTTCAAAGCCGGTTTCAGAACCGTCTTCATGAGAAGCGCGCTGATGCTCTTCAATCTGCGTTCATCCGCGCATCGGGGATTACGCGGGTCATCATCAAGCCACTCTTTTAAGTGTTTAAGCCCAGGCCCGACTGCGAAACACCCCCAACGCGTGGGCCATTCCTCGAAGGTTCCACACGCGCTGAACGCGTCGTTTTCTTTCCGGCGGAGTTTGATGGACGCCCTGGCTTCCGCAGCGATGCGGGTACCGCGCGCTGAAGGGTCTTCCATCTTCTCAGGTGTTTTAATCGTTTCTTCACTCTTCATCGCGACGTCGCCACCTGTGCCAGTTTCGATTTTCGGTTTCTTTTCGTGAGCAGCCGTGTCCTCATCATCGGTCTCGGCGCCCGCGTTTCTGCGTTCAAGCTCCAAATCAGTGGGCTCTTGTACGAACAACATCGCCGCGCCAGCGGCGCCGCCTAGAATGTGGTACGCCCTGCCTGTTTCGTCCGTACCGATTGGTCTGTGTCTTAGATACGCCCCCCGGTCAGGGGCGTTCCGTACCCACTCAATCAACGTCTCCGCCCAATCCGGTTTGTCCGTGGATTTCGGTACCGAAACAACCGGCGCGCCCAGCGCCAAAGGCTTGGGTTTGACTCGCCGGGGCGCCAGCGGGAGTTGTCCCATGTTGTGCGCCGCTCGCGTGCTTTCCGTTTTCGCCTTCATCACCTCGCCCATTTCTTCCGAGTCGCACGCTACGCAAGAGAGCCCGACCGCTAGGGCAACTCGCTCGGGGGGGGAGAGCACTCCGGTGACGTTGGCGCCTTCGTCGCACCCGGCGAGCGCTTTCGCCGCCCTCGCCGCGCCTTGTTTGATCGCCTGCGACGGCCACGTGGGCGGCCCCGGACCGAGTACGCCCACCGCCTCCGCGGCGGTCCCCGCGGTGTACACCCCCAAGGTAGCCCCCACGCGCTCACTCCAGTCCAACATCAATAGATCCTCGGGTTCTTCCATCTCACTGCTGGCTTTCGCCAGTCGGGGCTGCTTTTGCAAGCGGCGCGTCGCGGCGGCGGCGTTTTCCCCGCCCCCCGCGCCCGCTCCCGCGACGCCGCTTTCGCCCACGCGCAGCAGCGCGACGCAGACGTCTCGGATAAGCGCGGCGTCTGCGGGTACGGTGCCTTCCGCAGGCGCCAGGAACGCGCGTGAAAACCGCGGCCAAGGACACGGAGGAAGTCGAAAAAACTTACCGTGCACCTGCGTCATGTCCCACAGCGCCAGGGTTTCGGCGACGAGCGCGGGTGACGCGGCGTACGTCTCGGGAACCACGGGTTCGGGAACCGGGGGCGTACCCGTTCTCGGTTCTCTCGGACCCGAGGGGACAGGTTTTCTGTGATGCGACGCTCCGGACGGCCGCGACCCTCCAGAACCGTCGCCCCGTCGGGTCGCCGCTAAACGCTCGCGTTGCGCTTGTCGCTGCGCCGCCCTTTGCGCCGCATTCCGCGCAACCTTTGCGTCCAGCAGCTCTTTCTTTTTCGTCACTTCCAGGATGTTTTTGAACTGATCGATTAAAGGCGGCTTGGTCAGCTCGGTGCCTTCCATCAACGCCCCTGAGGTTCTCAACGCCTCAAGTTGTGTCGCGATGAACGCACCGTCATCCACGACGTCTCGTGTGGTGTACCGCAAAGGAACAACCTCGGGCGGTTTTTTGTCATCCGCGATTTCTTTTTTGTCCTCCCCGTCTGCCTCTGTTTCTTCGCCCTTCTCGGCGGCGACGTTCGCGGCTTCTGATTCCTTGCGCTCGCGTTCCGTTGCGGCGGCGTTGGATGCGGCGATGACCCGGAACCGAGGGTCGAGTAAGTCCCCTGGGACTACCTGGGTCTCAGCCGCGCACTTCGCCATCGCGTCGTCAAGCGACACCGCCCAGTTCAACCGGAGCATCTCGGCGGCCACCGCGGTGAACGCCACGCGGCGTTGCATCGGCGCAAACACCCGGAGGTACTGCGGCGAGGGGTCGATTAGCTTGTACCAGGCTCGCAGGGTTACGAGCCAGATACAAGGCTCCGGTGTTGTGTACGAAACCGTCCAGTCAAGCACCTCACTGAGCTTCAGCGGGTGCGGAGGTTTGTCCACCGGTTTCAACACTCCGCCTGGTTGGGACAAAATCTCGAAAGGCCTTTTAGCGCCTTCGCCGCCCTCCAGCTTGCGCGCCTTGCCAAACACAATCACGTTGGAACACCGAATGCACTCCAAACCCACCATCTTCTGCTCGTCACGGCGGTCGCGGATCTCGAAATCTAGAAGTTACAGAAAAAGGGGAAGGAGAAAGGGTCAGCGTTTGATGATGGCGAAAACAAAAAGCATAAAAAACAAGTGCTGTAAAAACACGCGGGAAGGAACGCGACCCTTGCTGCTCCGCCGGTTCGATGGGAGGTGCCCACGTTCGCGAGTGTTTGGTTCCGGGAGCGTCGACGTACCTTCCAGGGTCCTTAGGGAGAGACACGCTCCCGGCACTTCCGGCTTGTCGATCCGATCCTTCACCGCGGGCGTCGAGGGCGACGCCTCTGGTTTCGCCCCGATATTGGCCTTTGTTGTTTCATCTACGGCCGGCGCGACAGCTCCATCCATCGCGGATGTCCCAGGATGCGGGATCTCGGACATATCGCGCACCGACCCTGGATCCGACGACACCAAAGAACACCGGCGCGACTCCGGCGCGGTTTCCGACGAAACGCGCGCACGCTCCCCTGACGCCTCGCGAAGGGTTTTCTGAAAGGACGGGCCGATCGGCGAGGGATCTAAGCTGGGGAGATTGCAGCGACTGCAGGGGAGACGCCTTCGAATTTTCGATACCAGGTAACAATTTCACTTTTCGCAGAGAAGCGTTCGGGTCGTCTACCTCTATTGATATTAATGATGTCTACGGCTGTCTATGGCTGTCTATGGTGTGGTGTATATTGTGCCTATCTCCGCACTCTCCACGCTACATTGCTACCGTGTCTTCGATACTACCGAGTCTTGTTTTTACTATTTTGTCCGACTCCGACGCCGAATAACAATCTCGCCGCGACCGCCGCAAATCCAATCCAATTTCCAATCACGAATCCGCCTGCCGCCCCCGCCACCACGGATACCGGCCACTTCTGCCAGGTCCGGTCCCAGTCAAGGGGAATGGGCATAGCCCCGAGCCATGCGCCGATGCCAGTACCCCACACACTAATTACCCATGCAAGGTCAAACCCGGAAAAGTGGCGTATCGACGACGGGTACGGGTTTTTTGTTTTGGAGTTTTTCGTTTGTGCATCGCCGTCTTCGGTTGAATCATAGGATACGACAGAGAGCGCGCACGTTAACAGCACTGTCCACGTTTTGCCAATTTTTTCATCTATCGGCACGCCATACACAACTGCTCCTGGTGTAAACGTGAGCGACGCCAGGAACAACACGAGGTGGGCTGTTTCGTTCAGCTTTCCGAGCGTGGATGTGCCCAGGGAAACTGTAATAAAAAACCAAACCACGGATCCTGATGCGATGCCCGCGATTGCTCTCCATGTCGCAGCTACCGCACCGGGTCTTGGCGTTTGCCACTTGGATTTCTCCGCCCCCAATACATTCATAGCGATGACCACAAGGACGTGCGCCACCGACGCGACCCTAGTCACCGCCAGTACATCGGTGGTCACGAGTGCATCGAGTCTCCACTCGCTGGGCACCCCAAACTTCAAAGGGACGGCGACGGAAAGGCTGGCGGCTGTGGCGCGCGCGGCGAGCGCCACTAAGGTCAGCGCCGACACCTCAGATACAGACCCAGATTTACCCATCAACTCGCTCCGAACCGAGGAAGCACCAAAGAGGAGGCGTGGAGAGGGAGTGACGCGTAGGACTGTTGGAGGTGACGACGTTAAATTTCGTTTGGAAAAAAGTCAGCACTGTTTTCGAAATCACCGTTTCGAGATGACCACTCCGACTCTGTCACTCCTCGTCCGCACGTCCGCCGCGCGTTTCCGCGCACACCTGTGTGATGAGCGACCCCCACCTTCGCGACCCCCCCTCTGTGAAGATCACCGAGGTGCTCCCAAAATCCGGGCTGGTGTACTCCGAGAAAGGTAACTTGAGTGAGGTTCTTTCGAAGCCGAAGATCATGCCGCTGAAATCCGTGACTTTGGAGCGAATAGAGGAGATGGAGCGACAGGCCGCGGAACAAGCGCAGGCGCAGAGACGGGAAACCGCGGGGGGGAGCTTCCCGCCGCCAAGGTAGTACTAGAAACAACAAGGTAGAACTAGAAACAAGTCAGGTCGGCAAAGCAAAGGCCGAGGAAGGCCGATAGGCTACTGCCGGAAAGGAGTTTGAGAATCTTCAAAAGTTCGTTGTTAGCACTGGGATGTAATAGTAATAATACTGATGGTTCAAACTCTATTCTCAATAAGCCGCCCTCCGCCCTCCCCTCCGTCGACTCCCAACCTTCCCCCCCCCGTGCCCCGCTTCGGACGCGGCGCGCATGAACTTGGCCCACAGCGGCGCCGCGACTTCCGCGCCCGTACCGGGCAACGACGTGTTTTCGTCCCTTCCAGCCCACACCACGCAAGCTAGCGATGCGGTGTACCCCGCGAACCAAGCGTCTCTGTAATCATCGCTAGTGCCGGTCTTCCCAGCAGCTTTGTCGGAGTTCCAGCCGATAGCTGCGGCTTGCCCCGTGCCTCGGCTCAACGCCGCTCGCAACATCCCGTGAAGCGCCGCCGTTGCGGTTGCGCTCGCCGCTAATTTCCGCACTCCTTTGTGCCGGTACACAGCGCCCCCGGCGCGGTCCTTGACCTTGGTGATGAGGTGCGGCTTTGAATACACACCACCTGCCGCAATAGTAGCATACGCCACTGTCATCTCAAGAGGAGTGGTCTCGCACGACCCTAAACTGACACTCAGCGCATTGGGAAGCGGACTCGTGATCCCGAGCGCTTTCGCCATTTCCAAAATTTTCGGAACCCCAACCGTCTCCGCGACTTTCACGGTTGGGACGTTTAGGGATTCCACGAGGCAATCCCTTACGCTTACCGTGCCTTTGTACCGCCTAGTATAGTTCATAGGCGTGTACGTGGGTACTTCGCCTTCCGGGACCTCGAAGATCTGTTCCTCGTCTTGAATCAGTGTGGAAGGGTTGATAACCCCGGCTTCCAACGCTGCTAAATAAACGAAGGGCTTGAACGCGGATCCAGCCGCTCGTCGGCTCAACACGGCTCGGTTGAACGGGCTGTTAGCGTACTCCCTACCCCCCACTAGTACTCGTACACCCCCTGAATTTGGGTCGATAGCAACTAAAGCCGCTTCGCCTTTGTCTTCACCTCTGATTGGTACAAGTCCATCTTGTAACACTAATTCTTCCGCCTTCTCCTGCAGCGCCAAGTCCAGCGTCGTGTGCACTTTCAACCCACCCGTTGCTAAAACGTCCTGCCCGCGGAAAAGTTCCTTTAAATGGTACAGCACTTCCGAGACGAAGAACGGGGCGCGATACGGAGCCGCGGAGCCTCGGCCCAAACGTGGGACACCCCTGCCACCGGTATACGTAGCCGTGTGCTCTACACTTGAAAACTCAAGCCCTGTGGATTTTTCCAGCTCACTCGGTGGCCTCAGCGCTAAGCTACTGGGCAACGGCGAGTTGCAAAACTTCTTGGCTTGCGTTTCGTCGAGGTACCCGTGCTTGGCCATGCATTGCAACGCCGTGTTCCTGACGCGTCGTGCGCCGGCCGGGTTGGCGTACGGAGACAAGGCTTCTGGGGCAGGCAATAGCGACGCTAACAGCGCCGCTTCACCCACATCCAACTCCTTCGGTGTCTTCCCATAATAACTCGCGGCGGCGCCCGCGATCCCGTACACGCCGTGCCCCCAATACACGTGATTTAAATAAGCCTCCAGCAGCTCATCTTTCGTCAGGCGCTGTTCGACTTTCGTGGAGAGGATAATCTCAGCGGCTTTTCTGCTTATTGTTCTGTCTTGACTCAACACTAGGTTCTTCACGAGTTGTTGCGTAATAGTACTGCCACCCCCCATCTTTCCAAGGCTTCCTATCGCTCGTAACAAACCTCGTAAGTCGACGCCTTTGTGCTGAAAAAAACGGTGGTCTTCCGTTGCAACAATAGCTTGCCACACCGCGGGGGAGACGTCCTTTAGTTTCACGGCTTCAGAACTCAACGTAGCAATCACCCGCCCCTTAACGTCATAAATAACAGTAGGCTCGCCTGAATGCCCGTCCTTGCCGCTCTTGTCGCCCTCCACCAGCGTTCGCCATCTTTTTTCCGCCCCCCCGTTGCGCATGGATTTCGCAAACTTGTAAAAATCGAGAGAGCCGGCGATTGCGATGCACGATGCGCTGACTAAAACAAACTTTGGAAAAGCGGATATCACGTTCGCTTTCAACTCTTGTTTGCCCCTTCTGCCGTACTCACCGTAGTCTATGCCTGGGGAGAGTTTGGTCGAGTCTGTGGATTCACTGTTGTCTTCTTCAGCGCGTACTTTAATCGATCGGAACCTTCTCGACTTGTTTTTAGTGTGCCCACCCACGCCTTGTCCATTTCGTCGTCCCACTCGTCGCACGGGCAGGCGGACGCAGCACGGGCGGTCCGCACCGCATACGGAGCCGACTACGGCGCCTGTCTTACAGTAGCGCCACGTAACGTCGATTTTTGGAGACCCAGTGGGTTGTGGTAAAGCCACGCCTTGGCCTGATGGAGACGCGATCATCGAAGCGGTCATGGACGCAAACGTAGTCGGCATCGAAATCTCCGAAGCCACCATCGCGAGTCAACCCTAAACCCTAAACCTCGACCGTACACGGTTCAAACGTAGCAACGAGACCCTGGCTTCAGGAACAGACGTCGACGTGCGCACACGGGCGCAGCGGGTCTGTGGTCAAGGCGGTCGTGAGCGACGTCGAGGTTCAAATTAAAGCGTAGGCACACACACCAGTCGGCGCTTTTTCGACGAGCCACGACACTTTTGAACTGAAAAAGACACGGCGCGTCTTCCAGCTTCACAGCGCACAGCACAAAGGCGGACATGGGTGTCTCCCAGTCCAAGACACTGCTGGCGTCGTCCACGCCTCACACTCCGCACCCGGCCGCGCGGCGAACCTCGAGCGGCGCCGCGGTTGGAAACACGTGCGGTGGCTGCTTTCTCCCTCGCCGAGGAAAATACGAACCCCCCCGCGTTGCGACGCGTCGAGCCACCCCAAAGGCGCCCGCCGACTCTTCCTTCGCGTCCAGCGAGTACAACGAATCACGCCCGCGCGGAAACGTCTCGCAGCTTCTCGCCGATCTTAAAGGTGCGCCACGCGTGCGATGCACGATACGCGCGAACACTCTCTCCCACGGCGCGCCTCCTCCACGCACAGCTGTGCACCTTCCAAACTTCCAACGCAACGTCCTCTAACCCCCCACCCCCTCTCCCGTAGATGACGGCCTTCTCGACGCCCTGGACGCGGTGGCCACGGACCTCGCGGCTCGCAAGATCTCGCTCCTTAACCCCACGGTTCGCCACGGCCTCGTCGCAACCCCCTGCGCGCCTCACAAGCAACGCGACGGCGAGAGCATTTTAAGAAGAAGCACGTCTCAACTTATCAACGCGCAGGTTAGTTTGGACAACCCGCGACGCACCGCGCGGCGTTTAACCTGGACGGACGCTCGAGATATCGCGGGTTTGCTGGAACACGTGCACCACTTCGACGTGCGTGACGGGTTTGCGCAGTGCGGTGGCATCGCGCCGGAATCAGCACGCTTCGCACCGGATTACTCACCTGTGCGTTTGGACGACGCCGTGCCTGCGAGAAATTTTTCGTCCAAAACTCCCGATTTCGCGGTGCCTCACTTCGACGTCGAGCAAGGCGTCCCCGTGTTCACGTTGGACGACGCGTCTCGTGCCGCCGCGCGAAGGATCGCGGCGCAGCTTTTAAGGCACGAAGCCGTGCACGGCGACACAAGCACCCTCGATTCCCGAACGCGGATCGGGAAGATGCTCAAAAGGAGAGTCACGCCGCGGGTCGCCGCGTCGGTGGAGGGCTTGTCGGCGGCGGCGAGGGTAGGGCAGGCTGAACCTGAACCAACTTCGTTAACCTCGCCTTCAACCGACTTGGCTTTGAAAGGTCGGGGTAATGAAGGTATCCAGCAAACCTTTCCTATCGATCGGCACGTCACCACGGCTGGTGACGCGTTGCTGGTGTATTTAGTCACCGCGCAGCTGCGTTTACAGCGACAACTCCAAGTGTGCGAGCAAACGAAAGTCGCCAAAGTTCGTGAAATCGAAAAGCTGCTGCAACGCGGCGATAAACTCGTGTCAAACGTCCCGTCCAGGCGCGTGGCGAGCGCGTTGAAAGCGCTGCACCGAGATGCGCTCGCTTTGATCGACGCCAAGGCGCTTATAGGTGCTGCGGATGCCAGTGTTTTGTTCCTGGAAACAGCACTGGGTGGTGTTCCGGGTTTAAGCTCTTCAGTGGGCAATCAGTCTCAACACGCTGTTGATGACGTCCACGAAGCGGTGGAGACGGTTCCCGCGCACTGCGACGTTCGCGGCGCTGGTGAACGCCGGCTCTCGCACGTTAGACGAACAGTCTCTCAATCACCTGGTAGGTCTGGCAAAGGCAAGGACGAAGCAGCACAAGAGCACCTGAGAGAGGACATGGCAGACGCGTTTTTTGAAATCCTTCAGCTTGGGGGGTTGCTTCCCCGGGGCGCGAGGTGATGAGAATTACTTGCAGGAAAAGAATTGGGCACGCGATACGATGTTGAGACGCTGGGACATGAGTAGACTGTGAGTGACACTTTTCGTTGTAAAGAATCTGTTTTTTCAAAAATATACTGGTACCTATGATCCCTCCTGGGACTCTAATACTCACTTAGCTATCGTTGAAGCTCACGCCCCCGAGCTGCACGACGACCCAGAACGTTGCGAGCATCAGGGAGATGATCGTGGTGAATGAAAGTACGATCACGACTTGCGCCATGGCGGGTTTGGGAAGTTTCTCCCACGCAGTTCTGGTGTCTTCCATCGGGGCTCTCGAGGGTTTCGCATCCCCGAAAGGGTTTGAGGCGGCGCCCGCGCTGGCGAACGGAGAGGCGCCGGCTTTGGGCGCCGCGTCCGCGAACGGCGAAGCCGCGCTCGCGACAGGCTTGGTTGGCGCATCTGCGCCGAAGGGAGAGCCTCCGGGCGGTGCGGCTGGGGCGGCGGCACCGAACGGGCTCGCCGGTTTCGCGGGCGCCGCGGCGCCGAAAGGCGAAGCCGCGCTCGCAGCCGCAGGCTTGGGTTTTGCAGGCGCGTCAAGCGCAGAGGCGGGCATATCGAAAGGACTCGTCGCATCACCTTTAGATCCCATCCCGGCGACTGATTTGTTCGTCTCGAACGGATCCTGGAACGGCAGCGTCTTCTTGCCCGTTACTTTGCCTTCCCCGAACGAGCTCGGTAACGGCTTGGGGGATCGCTTTTTCGTTTGAGACATGGGCTGTTCCTCCACCGCGTCACCCTCACCCTCGCCCTCACCCGGTGCCAGCTCTCTCGCCTCGCCTCGCGCACCCCGTGTTCTGTGCTCAACCGCTTTCACCGAACGGGGGCCTTTCCGTGTGACACGAGCGCTCGCAGACGTGCGCGCCAACCCAACCCCGGAGATCGTGCACATGACCGACGCCATCGTGGGAGTGGTCGTCTTCGTTCGCGCGCGCGAATGGAGCGCGGCGGAAGAGTGGCGCGCTACGGCGATCGGACGTCACCTTGAGACAACGACAATCGCGATAGTCTGGAGATCTTTACGTCGCGGATTTCCGCTTCTTGAATCCTTATTAGACCGTCAAAACTAACCTCCCAGTCGTTTAACTCACCAGATAGACCGTCGACCTAATTCACTGCTTGCCAAGGTGTCAAGCAGATGAGCGCTGACACACTCCCCAAGTTATCCGCTATCCATCTTCGGGACAACATGCGTCCGCCTCGGGTAACCCCCACTTTCCACCACGCCAGCCACCTTCCCCCCTAACGCTACTCCCCAAGATGGCTGCCCAGGTGCGTTTCACGGAACCCTATACTCATCTCGACCCGATCGCCCCCCGATCGCGCCGCACCCATCCGACAGAAGTGTCGATGCCACTTGTCACGTCTGTTTCCTAACGACGCGATTCTGACGATCCACCCCCCCCAACCCAAACAGACCTTCGCCATGCCCACCGTCGCGGCCCGCGCGTCCGCCGCCCCCAAGCGTGCCACGCGCTCCGCCACCAAGGCGCAACGCAACGTGCGCATGAACGGCGAGTACGGCGCGTCCGGCACTTCCTTCTACACCACCACGGAGAAGCAAGATTCGTACGACTCGCTCGACGCCGTGTTGGACGCGAAGTGCGCGGACCCCGAGGTCAAAGCCGTGATCAAGGAACAGCTGGATGCTTGTGCCGATATTACAGAAGCCCTGAGGTCCGCCCTCGTAACAGTCGAGGGCTCCGCGAACACGTTCGGGGACGCGCAGCTCTCCGTAGACGTCATCGCGGATCAAATCATGTGGGACGCGGTCAAGTCGTCCGCCGTGGTGGCGTGGGGCGCCTCCGAGGAGGAACCCGAAGTCAAGCCGTGCAACCCCAACGGGCGGTTCACAGTGTGCTGGGACCCCCTCGATGGCTCATCAATCGTGGACAACAACTGGGCCGTCGGGACCATGATTGGCATCTGGAGCAAGGAATCTGGGTCTGGGGAGGATGGCCTGATCGGCGCCACGGGCAGAGACCAAGTCACTGCTTTGATTGCCCTGTACGGCCCCAGGACCACCGTGCTTGTCGGTCTGGACGACGGCGTGTACGAGTTCTCGTACGGGTGCACCCCCGAAGGCTGCGAGCTCGCGGACGGCACGTTCGAGCCCTGGATCTGCTCCAGGAAGCAAATCCAAATCAAGCCTGACACGCGCATCTTCTCCCCGGCGAACATGCGCGCCGGTAACCAAGTCGAAGGCTACAAGCAGCTCCTGAACTTCTACCAGGACGAGGGGTACACGTTGAGGTACACCGGCGGCCTCGTGCCTGATGTGTACCAGCAGTTCACCAAGAACATGGGCATCTTTACCAACCCCACTTCCGAGAAGAGCCCGGCTAAATTGAGGCTGGCGTTCGAAGCCTCGCCGTTCGGATTACTCGTCGAGCAAGCGGGCGGGAAAACCTCCGACGGAGTTTCCGGCGGCTCCGTTTTGGACGTCCAAATCAACACCGTGGACCAACGCACGCCGCTGTGCATCGGCTCCGCCAACGAAGTCGACAGGTTCAACAAGTTTGTGCTGGGCAAGTAAACGTGTTTACGTACTATTATAGTGTCTTACGAGTAAGCGTGTTTCAGAGAGGAGAACGGAAGGTTGCTGCTATTTTTAAAAAAGAAGAATAAAAAAAATCGTTTCTTACAACGCCAACGGTCCTGGCGCCGGCGCTTTGCGGCGACCGCTACTGGTTCTTTCCACTTCTTTCTCTTCCTTCTCCTCGCTTTCGTTCGTCTCGGCCTCGTTTCCGTTCCTAGATCCTCTGCGTCGCTCCACCCCCATACTGTCCTCGATCAAGTGTCTGTACTGCGACAACGCTTGAAGGGTTTCTATGCCCCGTAAGGAACGCTCTATACTAGGCACGTTACCTACCCCCCCTAACTCGATATCACCCAACTCGATGCCCTCTTTTTTATCCTTCATCTCAGAAGAATCACTGGCAAGGTCACCCGGTAAGTACCTTCTGTACCACCGCTTCTTCTTACCAGCGTCCAGGGCGTGTTTCAGTTTTGATATTTTATCCAAGTACAAAGCGTCGACAACGCGAAAGTACGGGTTGACTTTGCGTTCCACGAACATCGACGACGGCATCGTGGACAGCCCGACGTGCCGCCGCGCGTTGACTTGTTTCGCCGCGTTTAGGGTCGGTTCGTCCGTTTCATCGAGCCAGTGCGCGTACCGCAGGTTCATCTGCATGTACTCGTGGCCTGAAAAGATTAAGGCTTCGTCAGGCATTGTCGCCAACCTGACGTGCAAATTATCAAAACAATCCCTCGGCCCGCCGTGAAAAAAAGCCCCGACGCCGCCGTTGATAATCGCGTCGCCGGTGAACAAGCACTCCGCTCTTTCAGTCTGGATTTTTGATGACCCAGACCCTAAATCATCAGTAGAATGCGAACCGTCACCAATTTTATTATCCGACTGGTCCGACATCTCACCCTTATCCGCCCCCAGCACCGCGTACACCACGTGGCCTGTTGTGTGGCAAGGGACGTGCACGACGCCTATTTCTGTTTCGCCGATTTTTAGGATATCACCCGCTTTTACGTATTTATTGACCCCTGCACACTTGTCTAGTTTATGCCCAAAGATTGTAAGACTTCCGCCGTACTGCTTCTGTAGGACTAAATTGCCCCCCGCGTGGTCATGGTGCTTGTGCGTGGTTAAAATTGCCACTAGATTTAATTCGAGTCTGTCCAACAAGTCCTTCACAGCGTACGGATCCGCTGGGTCGACCGCCGCGCAATCGCGCGTCGCGTGGTCCACCAGCACGTACGCGTAGTTGTCCGCTGAGAACGGGACAGGCAACACTGAACATGTACTCAACGGTGACGGTCGGACGCCCCTGGAATGAGGGGGACTATTCGACTTGTGGTGGCTCTTCACCCCTCGAAGATGCGCCCACCGCCCGAGCGGCGTCACGTAGATTAAATAACCCACGTTGAAGATGTTTTTCCCTAAAAAGTTTAGCACGAAGGATGGCGTGATGGCGTATAGGGGGTACAACGCGGCTGATATCGCTAACCCGGCGGTGGCTAAGGCAGACGCAAACAGCTTGACAATCATACCAAACCACACCGCGAACGGGGAGGTTTCGTACGATTGCGTGAGTTTCTGATGAACCCTGCCTTGTTGCGTGGGATTGGAATTTCCAACTCCATCTCCATTGGCTTTTGATTCACCCCGATCGCCTCCCCCGTCTTGTTCGTCTCCATGTGTCTCACCACCCATCGCGCCGTCCGATGATTCGGTTCGGTGTAACAACATTTGGTTGTCCTTGTCGGTCAATGGAGACGCAGGCGCGGGGTGCATGCCCGGGTCCAACAGGTTCGCAAGCGGGTTCACCACGAACTGAGAGACGAGTCGGAAAAAACTCGAGGTGTTCGAACTCGGTCCACCAACGCGACGCGCGTGTCTCCTCGGCGCAGATCCGCTCTGCCCTTGAGCTCGGTTCGGTCGACCAGTGCGATGCGCCACACCGCTCATGCACACGCGGACGCGCGTCCGGAAGTGAACCGAGGGAAGGGGGAGGTCAGGTATAGAACGATCGGAGTTTGAAGGGCGCTTCCTGAAAACTGGCGCTGCCGTAAGAATTTCGGGACCACTGTTCACAATCAGCTTTTCCCGAAGGTCTCTCCCTATGTCTCACACTCCCCCGCCGCACCCTCCGGCGATGAGCCTGCACCGCGTGGCGTGCCCGAGCTCTGCGGGAACCCGCGCGGCGGCGCGATGGTTCCGGCGCTCACCCGATGCCACAGGGTCCGCCCGGGTGTGTCAAACGCATTACATCCATTACAAAAGTAAAAGCACCGTCGGCGGCGGCCAATCTAGACGTGGTGTGACATCAGTCGCTCGAGGTGCGGCAGATGTCGACACCGACAAACTCATCGCTCATTACCTCGACGACAGACAACTAGCACAAGTAAAAACATTCGCCTCAACTCTTCTCGAAAAGAACAAACACATGAACCTCACGGGCGCGTTGACGGTGGAGGAGGTGCTCACCAGGCACGTTGCGGATTCGCTAGCGCTGATTCCCGCAATCGAGGAAGCGCTGGGATTGGGGGGAAGGAACGAAACGCAGTCGAACGATGCCAACGAGTCGGATAGTACCGCAACCGTCAAGCTACTCGACGTCGGCTCTGGCGCGGGTTTCCCCGGCATGGCGCTCGCCATCGCGCGACCAAAATGGGAAATTACGTTACTGGACACGCTTCAGAAGCGAACGACGTTTCTTGAAGAAGCGGCGCGCGAGTGCGGGGCTTCGAATGTCAAAACGCTGTGGTCAAGAGCCGAGGATGCGGGTAAGGTGGGGAGTGTGCATAGAGCGGCGTATGATTTAGTCACCGCAAGGGCAGTAGCGGAACTCAGAATCCTAAGCGAGCTGTGCGTCCCATTAGTGAAACTGGACGGCGCGTTCCTGGCAGCGAAGAATAGCAAAAAAAGTACAATCGGCGAGATTGGGGATTCAGAGAAAGCGATAGAAACGCTTGGAGGTGCTCCTTTCTATGCAACAGAGGTTGAATCCGTGGGACCGGATGGCGACCTGCGAACCGCCGTGATTTCGAAAAAGGTGAAGCAAACGCCGGAAAAGTACCCGCGCAGAGCGGGGATGCCCACCAAACGCCCGCTGTGAGATTTATAAAAAGGCTAGCTATTATTACTATTTCAAGACTCTACTTGTACTATGGGAGTCCGCGAAGGCCAACTAGTCTAAACTACCATCCCTTGCTTCCAGTTCGATCGCTTCCAAATCCACGCCCGCTTTTTCCAGCAACTCGCAATGAAGTTTTGTTTTCTTTTTCCCCAAGAACCAGGCGTTTCGGAACCGTATCTCTTTCAGCGCCATTTCTCGATTGGGCACCGCAGTGGGTATGCTCTGGCTGTAGTTTAAAACACCGGCGATTGTTTCCGTTCGTGCGGTTTCCTGGTCGGTATCGTCGCTACAGTCGTTCACAAGAAATTTGAACTCGCCACTCGAAACGGCGACGTGCCACAACTCACGCAGAAGCGTATTCGTTCGCGCGAAACTTTTTTCGTTTCCAGGATCAGACAAAGTGCCGATGGTGACTTTGTTTGATTCTCGATTCGATGACCCTGTGGATACTCCATCATCACTAATACTACCTTTGTGTTCTTCGTCCCTGTCAACGTCTATTTGTTCCTCCCGTTCCCTACCCCCTACATCGCACAGCAGCCAGAACGCGCTTGTCCATATTACTTTTTCTAAAGTCGCGTGTTTGTACAGTTCACGGTTGACAGATTTTGCGGCGACGTTACCCAAGCGCAAAAGGTCCACCACGTCGTTCGCGCGCGGACCGAACGCCACCGTAGCGCCGCCGCCGTCTGTCAGTCGCGAACCAGACGCACTTAAATACAGCGCCGCTTGCGTGGTGTTTTCCAGTCCGCGTTTAGTGAGCCATTCATCGCGCAGCAATCCCCCTTGCAGGAATATCAAATCACTGAGACGCGATGGCGCTTCATCACGGACCCGCTGTACCACCGCATCCAGGTCCGAGGCGTGCGTTGCGACGAAAATGGGGCCACGCGTGTTTTCACAAAACCCCGAGTCGGTATCGTCGCGGCGCACGACACGAACAGGCAGGCCAGCGTCAGTCGCGATAGATGCTAACGCACTTCCCACTCGGCCTGCGCCTATGACAGTGATAATCTCGTCAGATTTGACATCTGCGCCTTGGCGCGAGGTGCATGCTTTGCTATGTGCACGACGCGACGTATGACCGCCGCTCCGGTGTGCTACGTGTGGGTGCCGCGCACGAAGCGCGACATGGACTACGCGCAGATGCATAGTGGGGCGTACACGCGGATGTGGAAGCGTAAACTCATGAGCAGGAAAAGGTGCCCAGTTCTCCGGCCGGACGAAGATTTTTCGACTCAAAATGCAGACAGCACGATCGCCCGATTTGACTTGACCTCTGGATCACCCCGGCGTTCCGACATTGCGGCGCACGCGAACGCGGTTGTGGTCTTCGGACGCTTCCCGTCGCTCAGTCGAACTCGACTTTAACACCCTCCACCCTCGCTCGGTCGAACCCGGTCGCTCGGAGTTCGTCGCGCTCGTGTTCGTGTGGCACGCGAAGGCGCGGGAAATCCAAGCAGTGGCTTATCGCGAAATCAGGGGCTTCGATTGAGCAGCGGACGCACGGTACGTGCGTGGCGATCGAGCGTGTCACTAGGTGTAGACAGAGGATAGCTACCAGTGCTTTCACGGCCGACGTTTAGTGTTCATCTCAGACCACCTTAACTAAATGGCGCAGCGCATCGGCAAGGCGATCCGCCGTGACGCGGTGGTGAGCAAAGCCCGGGTGTACACCGATGTTAACGTCAATCGACCGCGTGAGTACTGGGACTACGAAGCGCTGACGGTGAACTGGGGTGAGCAGGATGAGTACGAAGTGGTTCGGAAGGTTGGCAGGGGCAAATACAGCGAGGTATTCGAAGGCGTGCACGGCGAAACATCGAAGTGCGTTATCAAAATATTGAAACCAGTCAAGAAGAAGAAGATCAAGCGCGAGATTAAGATTCTGCAAAACTTGACGGGGGGCCCTAACATTATTAAGCTGCTTGATATCGTGCGGGAGCCTCAATCAAAAACCCCGAGCCTGATTTTCGAGTACGTCAACAACACGGACTTCAAGGTGTTGTACCCGGTGTTGACGGATTACGACGTGCGGTATTACATTCTCGAGCTTTTAAAAGCGCTTGACTTTTGCCACTCCCAGGGCATCATGCACCGCGACGTGAAGCCGCACAACGTGATGATCGACCACGAGAAGCGACAGTTAAGGTTGATTGATTGGGGTTTAGCGGAGTTCTACCACCCCGCGAAGGAGTACAACGTCCGGGTCGCGTCCCGGTACTTCAAGGGGCCTGAATTACTCGTAGATCTGCAAGATTACGACTACGCCCTCGATATGTGGAGCCTCGGGTGTATGTTCGCCGGGATGATTTTCAGGAAGGAGCCCTTTTTCAACGGACACGACAACTACGACCAGCTCGTGCGGATTGCGAAAGTGTTGGGCACCGACGAGCTGTACGCGTATTTATCAAAGTACAGGATCGAGCTGGATCCGCACCTCGAGTCACTGATTGGACGGCACTCCAGGAAGCCGTGGTCAAAGTTCGTCAACGCGGATAACCAGCACTTGGTGTCATCCGAAGCGATTGACTTCCTGGACAAGCTGCTCAGGTACGACCACCAGGAGCGGCTCACGAGCAAAGAAGCGCAGGACGAGCCGTACTTCGCGCCCGTTAAAGCGAACGCCGAGGCGGGGGAGGCATGAGCAGAGGGGGTTGGAGAACTAGAGGTTTATCAGTGTCGGGTGTAACGGGAGCGTGAGGCGAGAACGTGCTTTTTGAATGGGTCGCGCAAAGATAGAGGGAACACCTTGTAGGCTATTGATCGAATAAGTGCGTATGTGAGTTAGTCGTTCATGTTGTCATGTTACAAGACTATTGGTTTGATACGAGCACTTCTTCCTGGATGAACCATAGTCAGCGTTTACTTTTTCCCTTTCCCCTTCTTTTTCTTCTTCTCCCCTCTGCCGCCTTCCGCCTCGGGGTTTAAATTCGTTTTCGTCTGCACGTCATCGATGATGGCGGTGATTTCCTCCGCCACGTCCATGGTTTTCTCCACCACCGTGGCCAACTCCCGCTCCAACGCCGCTTCAGGGGACCCGGGGGGAAAGTTTACCGGCTCCGAAATCGGCTCCAAGTTCTCCTCGATATCCGCCGGCATATCTTTCAAAGGCGTTTCATCCTTGGCTGGCGATTTCAAAATAGGAGACTGTTTCATAGGCGATTCTTTCACAGGTGACTGCTTCATAGGCATCGACTCTTTTGGAGTCTCGGTCTTGACAGGCGTCGTGTCTTTCTTGACCAGCGTCATCTCGGTCTTCACAGGTGATTCTTTCGTAACTTCTTTGGTTTTCCCCGGCATGTCCCCCTTGGCCGGCGCAGCTGAGGCGTACCGCGCCACCGCGTCCCCCGATGATTTCGAGCCGCTCGTGAGTTTCCCCGCCTCCATGGCTAGTGTCATGCTCATGCCCATCCCCACCTTGGCTTCTGTTTTCGGAACGCAACGCTTGCAGTACAGTGAGTCCTCGCCTACTTTCACATAAGTCGTCAGCGAAAGCATGGTTTTACACGTACCGCACTTGAAGCACCCCTTGTGGAACTTCGCGCCGTCCACATCCACGGACTCCATGGGGTACGCGGTTTTGTGACAGGTGGGGCACTTGTTCGTGGTGACGGAGGCGCCGAACTTCATGGCATATTTTGACACTTCCTTTATGACTGGGGTACTATTGTTCGTCGTCTCGAACAGCGCTTTGTTTTTCTGCACGGGCGATTGATTATTTTGAGATTCATTCGCGTTCTTCTCATCCCCCCCCGCCTTCTCTCCAAACGCTTCCCCGTAGTTCCCTCCCTTCTCCGCGAAGAGCTGCTTGAAGTGCGGCTTGCAGTACGTCTTTTCGTTTATTGACGCGTAGTTCCCCAGGGTTAGCGTTTTCGAACAATGCACGCACTTGAAGCACGTTTTGTGAAACACGCGGTCATCAGCCACGAGCTTTTCCATGTCGTACACGGACCCAGCGCACACCACGCACTTGGGCGCGGCGACGGGCTGCCACTTGGGCTTCGGCGCGATCGCGACAGTCATCGCGGGTCGAGTCCAGAGACGTGCGAAACCTGGGGGACAGGCCACGCGCTCGTCGGAGTGTCACGAGATCTACGAATCACTTTTTTGTATCGGGCGCGTTCAAAAAACTGGTTAACAGCCGAAAACGAAAGATAAGCGTGGTCTTTTTTTACACGTACACTAACCTGTCAACACTCAACTCACGAGACAAACATGCATGGTTTTCTTTACTGCACGCTGTCTCTTAGGGTTTATGATTTTAGCCCTAAACCCCGACTACTCCACCCTCTCAATGCCACCCCTGTTTGTAGTACTGCGGCACGTCCATGCGCAGCGCGTGCAGGAACATGTTGACCGAGACGTCGGGGAACCCGGGCGTGCAGGCGTGCCCGTCCCCCCCAGTGCACCCCTGCAAGTTGTGCACCTCACACGTCTTCCGCTCGCAAGTCGGCTCACCAGAGCAGTAGTCCATCATATCCCCCGCGACGTACGGCGAGAACTTGGCGTTGAGCTGCATGTGGAACGGCACGAGAATTGTGGGCCAATTCAGCTCGGCGTTCGCGCTTTGCTGCACCGCGTTTTTAAACACACTCGAGACATCATCCTTGGTCTGCCTTCCCGTTAACAAAAGCTTCCCATGGAACCCTTTATTGGTTAGGACTTGCTTGATGTGCGCGTAGCTCATCTCCGCCACGTCGTTCTGCACTATTTCGTTTGAAATCTCGCCCCCGCAAAACAGCTTCCCGAAGCCTTTGTAGTTGCCTTCGTTTAAGTAGATGGCGTCTAGTGATGCCAAGTCCAACTCGAACGCCTTCGCGATTGCCTCCAAGCCGAAGATATCGGAATTCATCAAAGGGTGGTTCGATACCGTGTACAGCTCAGCTCCATTTTGGAATCGGGTAATGCCCATTGTTGCGGGGGGTCCCGTCATGCCTGCGAAGAACCCGTCGCCGGATGAGAAATCATTGTCACTTGTAATGGCGCTTGCCGTGCCATCCGCGCGTTCCCAGTTCGACCTGTGGAACATGCCGACACAAGCTGCTTTTCGCCCAGGGTCGGACGCGACGTTGTCCCCGACACACGCGCACCGCTTTTCGTTTGATAACGAGGGCCAGTAGCTAATCATGCTCGGACTCCTTTCATGATCAATTAAATCGAAGTACTGCGAACTTAGCGCCGTGATTTGCTGGAACATGTACGAGTTCCCGGCGAACAAAACTTTCTCGTTCGGCTTGAACGGGAACTCTGTAGACGAAGGAGTCAACAACTGACAGTTATCAGGCGTGTACAGCGCGCTGTTCTTCAACCAACTATCGTACTTCGCGTCGCACGTAAACCCCTGGCCTGCTTTGGAAAACGGAAGCGACTTGCCAGGCGCGGTGAAAAATAATCCATCGGCGCTCTGCACATCCCCCAGCTCACTAGCATCTAACGCACTCCCCAGACCCTCCCCCGCGTGTCGCATCCACAGCTGCTCCCGGAGCTGCTTGAAGTCACACAGGTTACCCCCTTGTCCCGCCTCTCCTTGACCAAACCCGAACGTGCCGTTGACTTGCATGTGCACGCTCAACCCGGACACGGCGAGGAGGAACAAACACAACGTCAGGACTGCGGAAAAGTGACGCGGCCCGATGGCGCGGCGCGGCGTTGTACCACTGGGCATGTCCACGGTTGATTTAAGGAGCATATTTCGCTCAGATTCGGTTCCCACCGGGGCTCCGGACTGGTAGCCAGAGATGAAAGACATGGTGAACGATGGTACAATCACTCACAGCCCAGATGCACCCGGACCCGTCGTTTCGATGGCGGGTGTTACGATCCGATGACCGACTTTTTTGCACGCCACCGATGCCCGACTAGTGCGCACTCAGTGGCACTTCTCTTCGTCCTGTCGTCGCAACAACGAGCTTGCCAAGAAACTGACACGTTCCCGGTGTCGTCCGCGCCGCGACCTGCCTCAAGGGCGCGCGCCACTCGATGTGATGCCCGTGAGAAGAGGGCTCGGCAGTGTCGAACGAAATATTACGGACTACTTTTTCCTGGAGTACAAATTGCGAGCCTGGCCCGCCGGATAGCACGCTCCGGTTTTCTCGTCAGTTCCGAGAGTCTCTTTTTTGAGTGCCGAGAATTGCATCCGCCCCCATCACTTTGTGGCGCGCGTCTCCGCAGCCGCGCGCGTTCAAACGCGTATCGCGGCGTGGCGAACCCCTTGGAGGTCAGCCACGCCACGCAATGGCTCCTAGCGCGGGAACGGGGGGAAGGTCGCCGTCGTGGAAGGAGGAAGGAGGAAGTTCGGGGTCGGGGGAATTGGTTGAAGAAGATCCAATCGAGTCGTCCGAGCCGAGCACTTCATCCCCCAGTGCAGGCACTTCGTTTGAAATCACGGGTCGGTACTCGCCAGCGGATTCGTGGACACGCGCGAAGTTAACGTCGGTTGGAAGCGAGCCAGGGTCGCCGAGAGAAACAACTTCCAAAGCGTCGCCCTCTTCAGTGTTGAGCACGCAGCACTCAGATTCCACCCCAATCGATCTCAATCCAAATCTCCCCCCGCCCACGCACGTGCATGTGGTAGTGGTCGCCGCGCGCGGCCTTCGGGGCGCGGACTTTACAGGTTTTAGTGACCCTTTCGTCGAAGTCAGCGCGTGCGGGCCTGCTAAAAAACACGGCAGGTACCGAACCGCCACGGCGACGCAAACGTGTAACCCAAACTGGGACGCGAGGGTCGAGCGGTTTCTGGTAAAGTGCGACGGAGAGGACGCTGATACCAATGACAATGACTCCAACGGCGACGAAAACAAAAACCATGACTCCAATGACTCCAATGACTCCAATGACTCCAAAGCCGTCTCACCCAAAACCTCGTCCTTCCGCGGCATCGCGCTTTCCGTGTTCGACCGTGATTGGGGCGCATCGTCTGAGTTTCTGGGTGGAGCTGTTATCGACCCCAACGTGGTTCCTCGAAACGGCCGGTGGGTGGAGATGACGCTTGAGTTACGGAAAGAGCTTCCGGAATTCGCGCGTCCTTTATCGAAGAAAAAGAAGTGGGGAAACAAAAACAAGTACCAAGTGTCAGGCGCGACGCAATCAGGTGCTCAATCACAATCACAAACCAGCCTGGGCACCATCACCGTGCGCGTCTCCGCGGCAGATGACTTGAGTTGGGACGTGGTGAGCGACACTGGAAACATCGTACGACGCGCCGCGCTTGACGCGTTCAAGCCCGGGAAGTTCAGCGCTGGGAAGGTGAAAACAGCAGCGAGCGGGTACAGAGCATTGCGTAAGCAAAACACGTCGGGACGTTCAAAAAGAGATAATAATGACTCCGTCCCTACGCTCCACCCGAAGCTCACGCGGCACGTGCACGTGTGCGTGATCGCGGCGAAGCACCTCGCGGCGAGTGATTCCGGGCGGTCAACGGATGCGTTCGTGAAGGTTTTCCTGGACAACAGATTACCTCACGAGAAACACAAAACTGGAGTAATAAAACGTTCCCTTGACCCTGTTTGGGGCAACGGCAGTGGCGAGACGTTTACGTTAACGAGAAGACCTGGTGCAAGTGAAGTGGTGTGCAACGTGTACGACAGCGATTTCGGAGGACGGAACAATCAGCTCATTTCAACCGGGATCGTTCCTTTATATTCCCTGCCCAGCGACGGGAGCTGGAGCGACACAATTACGATTCCCCTGTTTGTAGGCGGCCCGTCGATAGGGAAAGACGCCGCAGGGGAATCCAAAGGGTTCCTGGTGCTGCGCGTTGCGGGGAGCTCGCCGGTGCCGAGGGTTATCAGTGGTGTGAATGATACGCGGCATCAGGAGCAAACTGGTTCTGTAAATGCGGCAGTAG
>TARA_B110000977_G_scaffold84370_1_pt1 | contig 22672 bp, 12 predicted proteins | sample TARA_B110000977 | Tara Oceans TARA_B110000977 (sample SAMEA4397798) | marine metagenome | biome: Polar Biome; feature: [SRF] surface water layer (ENVO:00010504); material: water (ENVO:00002006), including particulate matter (ENVO:01000060) such as... | depth 5 m | reverse complement strand
ATACCTATTAAGCATCCCTTCCCACCTACTTAGACATGTTATTCCCAAACACCGTAGGACGGTATTCCGGGTAGTACATGGAGGAGCGCACGTACCGCTCGACGCCTTCCATGCCGTCCAGGCGCAAAATTTCTGAAATCTTCCCCCCGCGTCCTTCCCGCCCCTCCTTCACCGCCTGGCGCATCACCGCTGATGCAACTTTCACGGAAATGTCCCGGATTGCGGAGATTCGGGGGTAGATCTCTCCCCTGGCCAAGGCTGCATCGTCAAGAGACCTCGGAATCGCCTCCGCCGCGGCGTTCAGCATCCCGTCGCTGATGTGGTCCGAGCCGACTAAAATTGACCCCAAACCCAACCCGGGGAACACGTAAAAGTTGTTCCCTTGGTTCGCGTGCATGTACTTGCCGTCGGTGGTGACGTGCTCGAACGGCGAGCCGGAGCTAAATAAAGCACGGCCTCCCGTGGCTTTTGCCGCTGCTTTACTCGTACACTCCGCCCGTGAAGTCGGGTTACTCAACGGCATGATAACCGGCCGTTCGTTGAACTCGCCCATCATTTGTAAAATCTCTTCTGTGAACAGTCCCTTGACGGTGGATGCGCCGAGAAGCACAGTGGGCTTCCCGCGTCGCACAACCTCGGCTAACGGTGCGCCTTCAGGGAGTGGTTCGTTTGAATCTCTGGAGGAGGCTTTTGAGGAATCCTTTGAGGAATCTTCAACCCCTGCTTTCCTGGCCTCTGCAAACGCCCTCAGTTCCTCCACCCCTGGTGCGTTTTTATCCAACTTTCGCTTGTCAGTAACGAGCCCGTCTTTGTCCACGATGAAGAAACGAGCGTGCGCTTCTTCATCCGTCAAGCCGTGGTGCACCATCGCGGTGTGCAGGAAGTTTGCGATGCCCATCCCGGCGGATCCCGCGCCGCACATCACGAAGGTTTGCTTCGTTATGTCACTCGGGTCCTTCCCCAGCGCCGCCATCGCTCCGTAAACCCCCGCCAGCACCACCACCGCGGTTCCTTGAATGTCGTCGTTGAAACAAAGCACGTTGTCCCTGTGTCTCTTCAAAATAGGCATGGCGTGTTCGGTTTGGAAGTCCTCGAACTGCACTAAAGCGTTGGGCCAGCGGTTTTTAACCGCCTGGATGAACTCGTCAACAACGTCGTAGTACTCGTCGCCGGTCAAGCGCTTTCGGTGGACGCCGAAGTAGTACGGGTCATCCAATAAATCCTGGTTATCCGTTCCGACGTCCAGGACGCAGGGTAACACTTTCGAAGGTTCGATGCCCGCGCCCGCTACGTACAAATCCAGCTTACCCACGGATATCCCCATACCTTGCGCGCCTAAATCCCCCAGTCCCAACACCCTCGATCCGTCCGTCACCACGATAACATTCACATCTGACTTCCAGTTGTACATCATGGCGTTGAAGTGCCCGCGGTCGTCGGCGCTGAAGTACATCCCTCTGGGGCGGCGGAACAATCTGGAATATTGCATACAAGCCTCTCCTACCGTCGGTGTATAGATAATGGGCGCGAGTTCCTCGATGTGCTCCACTAACAGTCGGTAGAACAAAGTCTCGTTCCTGTCCTGTAACGCCTGCATCGAACGCCACTTGAACATCGCCGTCTTCCCCGGTTCGTTCATCGATTCCCAAATCTTATCGCACTGCTGTTCGATTGAGAAGTACCGGGGGGGCGTTAGGCCTCTGATGCCTAAGCGTTCCTTCTCCGCGATACTAAACCCGGTGCCTTTGTTGTAAATGGGGTTCAAAAGCACCTCGATACCGCGGTTCGTATCGCTGTGCATCACCTGCACGTCGTGCTCCGCGAACCTGCAGGAGTGCTTGCGGTTCCAACCGGTCGATAACGGACCGGGGCCGGGGCCTCGCTCGGCGTGAGGCATCGGGGAGTCGTCGGAAGACTCCTCGCGAACGCCACCGAGTGTCGTAGGGGACCAAGCGCGGCGTGCTGTCCGGACATCGAGGAAGTCGGAGGCGCGCCTTCGCGCCAGATGGCGCGTCAAGTCCACGGCGCTTCGCCTCATGATGGAATGAAGCGGAAGCTGACGCGGCTGCTCGTTTCCTTGGAAAACAAAAACCAAACGGGCAAAGTCTTCAGTCGGCGCGCACGCGGCTCACCGTTTGGCGGGTGGAGACACACGACAGGCAGTGTATACGATTCTTTACTGACGGTATCCTTGACGGTGGTGAGCGCTGCGAGAGTTGGAAGAGGCGACGGTGAGCTCGTGGTAGTGTGAGGCGAGGGCGAGGAGTACGCACGTCGGATGGGAGTTTTGTTCAGCAGCCTGGCTGCTTTGTTCAACAGCAACCAGGAGTATAAGCTGATCATAGTGGGCTTGGACAACGCGGGTAAGACCACAGCGTTGTACAAGCTTCATTTAAATGAGGTTGTTATGACACAACCCACGATTGGGAGTAATGTAGAAGAGGTTACGCACAAGAGGAGCGGAGGCGTGGGAAGTGTGAAATTTGAGATTTGGGACTTGGGGGGACAGACCACTTTGCGGCAAACCTGGGCATCGTACTTCGTCGGCACCGCGTGTGTAATTTTGATGGTGGATTCCATGGACCGCGGGCGGATCGGTACCGTGCGAGATGAGTTGTTCCGTCTGTTGAGCGATGAAACACTGGATCCGAAGGGAGTTTTAGTGTGGGCGAATAAACAAGATTGTGACGGCGCGATGACCGTGTTGGAGGTAACGGACGCGTTACAGCTGCACACGGTGAAAGGAAAACAGTGGCACGTACAACCGAGCTGCGCGCTTACGGGGGAGGGGTTGCGGGAGGGGTTGGATTGGGTATGCGCGCGATGTGCGGGGAGCTAGCACATTTATTAAGAATGACATAAAACATCGACGTCACCTGCATTCACTTCCTCTCTCGTCTGCGCACGCGGTAGCATCATGCTTTGCCATTTCGCCGCGTCTGTGACTGCAGCGCGCGTCGACCCGACGGGCGCCAGACGCACCAGACGCACCATCGTGCCAGCTCGCGCACCGACCCGCCTCTCCGCGTTGGGTTTCGATCTCGGCGAAACGGATGCCGATAAACTGCGGCCCGAAGCAGAAGCGCAGGCTCTTGTGGAGGATGCAGCATCTCTTTTGTTCGCGCAAGAATCCTTGCGTGGCCCAGCGGCGCAGGCGTACCTCGCGCTTTTGCAGCAGATCTCGCTGAAAGCCTCGCCCACGCGGCTGTTCACCGCGTACGGCGCGTTTTTCAGAGCGCAAAGCGCCTCAGGGGCGGCATCGTTCGCAGATCATTTAATAGACGAGATCATCACGGGAAAGAACAACCCGCTGGCTGAGGTGTGTGCCAGGGGCGGGCGCCACCCGAGTGCGGTTGAGGTCGCGGCCGCACGCGCTGACCTGGAGCTCCTGCAGCGACTGTGCGTTTCGGAAGCTACTGTGCTTAAGTGGTGCGAGAAGCTGGCGGCGAATGCCACTCCTCGGCGCAAACAACCGGAATCCTGGATCACGGCGGCGGAGACGCTTGGCGGCGCGGTGATGTCGAATGCATCAGATGCGTCTGGTGAGGCTGACGAGGTATTCACACCCGCCTCGCTGGACACCAAAATCGCCGCCCCCGCTCGCCCGTCAACACGCACAGCGCTTCGGGAAAAAATCGCGAACGCGTGGGCGTGGAGCGATGCGCTTCCCGCTTTGATGATGCACTGGATTTCATTCGGAGTCTGTGAAGTCGGTGCGCGGAGCGTTTTGCAGTGGACTGGGTCCAAGACGGGGCTCCGTGGCGTTGGTGTTGGCCCTGAGAACACGGATACACAATACTCCGGGCGGTACGGCGGGGATGACGATTTGTTCACGATCCACTCGATCATAGGAACGGGAACGGCGTGGACGGCTGTTGAAAGCGATTTCAAATCTACGCCAAACGCGTTAAAAGTTCGCGAAGAAATAATCGCAGAGTTGGCGAAAGACCAACCGTCGCACGTGCTGGTGCACGGCCCGCCCGGTGTGGGTAAGAGGTTCGCGATGAGGTCCGCGATCGGCGAGGGGTTCCAAAGGGGGGTCCGGTGCGTGCAGCTGAACAGAAGCGACTTGAGAAGCCTTCCCGAGATTTTGCACGAAGTAAAGAAACACCCGCGAGTTAAATTTGTGCTTTTCCTCGAGATGCCGCTGTGCTTGACCCCATACGCTGAGTTCCACAACGAGCTCGTGGGTGTTTTGGACGGCGGGGCGGGAGGGTCCTGGCCTTCCAATGCCACATTGTGCGCCACTGCGTTGAAACCGTCGGGGCTGAAACCTGGGGCGGAGGACGATGGCGCGGACGGCGTATCGCTAGCCGGAAGGTTTGGGAAAATCGCCTTCGAGTAAACTTTCTTTTTTTATTTCAATTATTCTTTCTCTTATACCTGTACACATCATGTACCTTACTCCGTGTACCCCAGCTTCTTGCTCAGCGCCTCGGCTTCCTCCATGAGTGACCCAAGATGCGCGTTGATTGAATCGTCCCAGAACGACGGCTCGCTCGGGTCCAGCCCGAACGGCGCGAGCGCTTCCTTGAATCCCAGCACGCCCCCCGCCGAGAGCAGGTCCAATAATTTAGCTTCAAAGCCCTCCGGTTGCTTGGCGTACACGCCGTACAACGACCCCACAACAAGGTCCGCGAACGCATATGAATACACGTAGAACGGCACGTTGTGGAAGTGCGAGACGTAGGTCCACAGGTGGCTGGTGTTTTCGTACGAATCGAAAACCTCACCTTCGGCGCCGTAGTACTCCACCATTGACTCTTGCCACGCGACGGTCATCTCTTCCGGGGTCAACGTCCCCGCCGCGCGTTTCGCGTGCACCTTCTCCTCGAACGCGTCGAACCCGCACTGACGAACAACGCTGTTGATAATGTCGTCAATTTTGCCCATCAGCATCGCTAACCGGTCCTCGTCGCTCGGCGTCTTCTCGAGTAGATCGCGAAAAACTATCATTTCACCAAAAATCGAAGCGGTCTCTGCCAACGTCAGGGGCGGGTGGAACTGCAGGATGCCTTGTTTGTAAGATAACATGAAGTGCGCGCCGTGGCCGGATTCGTGCGCCAAAGTAGCGACGTCCCTTTGAGTTCCAGTGAAGTTCAAAAGCTGGAACGGCCCGACGCCGTACGCGCTGGAACAATACGCGCCGCCTCTTTTTCCGTTTTGCGCCGGCACGTCGATTCGTTTTTCGTCAACCATCTGCGTGAACAGTTCCGCCATTTTGGGTGAGAATTTCTCATACCCATCCTTCACAATCTCAACGGCCTCGGGCCATGTGTACGTGTCTGACGTGGTGCCAATGTCAATCGCGGCGTTGCGGTCGGACCAGGTGAACTTCTCCAAACCCTGAGTTGATTTCAAAATGCCCTTCTTCAGCGAGTAGTACCGCTTGCAGTACTCCACACCGGTGGTTTTCACGCTCTCCAGTAACGAATCAACAACCTCATCCGGGACGTTGTTCCCCAGGTTCCGCTGTGACCTCAGTTCTTTGAACCCGCGTTCTTGGTTCTCGATGTGCCAACTCCCGGCAACCATGTTTAGCGAAAGCGCCGCAACGCGCTCGAACGAAGTCAAACCGTCGTTGAGGGTCTTCATGCACTCCGCGCGCGTTTCTGAGTCCTTGGACCCGGTCATCTTGGCCAGCAGAACTTCCATGTTCACCGATTCTGTGGATTCGGTGGTACCGTCCGCGAACCGCAGCCTACTCAGCTCGTTGCCGTAAAACTCCACAACCTTGCCCTTGCCCGAGAACGGCGCGCGCACGGTGAGCGCGCGCTCGATGGATTTGGAAAGGTTGTACGGCTGGCTCCTTCTGGTTTCCTCGATGAAGGGCTTGTACTTGCCCAGTTTTTCCGGCTCAGCGGCGAGCTGCGCATCAAGCTCATCTTGTGGCAAATCAGCCAGCTCCAGGGAGAAAAACGTCAACTCGTTGCCCGCGATGCCGCTGTAGCGCTGGAAAAGCCCGGCTTTGCGTTTCTGGATCTTGTCATCGTCAAGTTGCGTGTCCGATGCGAGGGAGACGTACGTCAAACACTTGGTTAAATCAATGTCGATCTGCTCGTAGGCTTCGATCGCGCCCAGAAGATCTGTACCCATTTTGCCCTCAAAGTTAGCTTTTAAAGCCTTGCACTGTTGCTCGATAGCGTCCAAGTCCTTGTCGATTGAAGCGGACTGGGGGCTGTCGTAGCTGAAATGATGCTCCAGCGCCCATCTCGGTTCTTCAACGGAAGAAGCCTCCACGGCGGGCTTCTCGGTGCTCACGGACATCGTTTTGACAGCGCGGGTGGTGCGACGGGCGGCTGCGGAACGGAACGCGTTGGGGGTGGTTCGCGCGAAGGTACGCGCACAAGACGCGAAGGACATCGCGCGGATCGGAAATGACGTCCACCTGGCGAGTGACGTCGTCACTTCGACAGCTGGAGTGGAAAAGCTCACATTCTAGTTCCACACCAGTGGACTACATTTGTATGGGTATTTAAGTCGTCATGGACCAGACCCTGCACCTTATCGAAAACCCGATTGCTTCGCACCTTCTCTTCGTGCGTCTCGACGTGCACTCCGACGAGCGCGTGACCCCCTCCCGGCATAAACGACCCGCGTCAGTCGCTCGTACGCGCGCCACAAACTAGCTCGACATGGCATCCCTCTCCGTGTGCGCCGTCGCCGCGCTCGCGCCGGCCTCGACCGCGCCGCGTTCGCGCACCATTCCCGGCACCCCTGGAGGCACACCTCGCGTCGCCCCCACGCGAGGTTCCTCGCTCTTCACCAACGCCTCAAAGCTGTCGTTGATCGCCACTGGTGCGAACATCCCGCACCCTGACAAGGTCAAGAAAGGCGGGGAAGACGCTTGGTTCGTGCGGATCGGCAAGAACGGCGGGGGCGAGATGTACGTCGCCGATGGCGTCGGTGGATTCAACGAACAAGGCGTGGACCCCGGGTTGTACGCCAGGGTGTTGACGTACGAAGCGGCTAAGGCGAAAGAAGCTGCTAATAAAAACCCGCTCAACAGGGGCGGGCCCAAGAAACTAATTCAAGCTGCGCAGGAAGCCACCAAGTTACCCGGCGCATCAACCATGGTAATAGCGGAGTGCGACGGCACGAAATTGAGAGGCGCGAACCTTGGAGACTCGGGAATCAGAGTAGTCAGAGGCGGCCAAATCGTGTTCGCCTCGGATGCGCAGGAGCACTACTTCAACTGCCCGTATCAGCTCGGTTATGAACCGTTATCCGAAGACACCGATGTCGCCGCGGATGCGGATGAGTTTGAGTTCACGGTGAAGCCGGGTGATTTGGTAATTGCGGGCACAGACGGGTTGTTCGACAACGTCTTCGACGACGAAATCGCGAGCGTCGCGACGGCGGCGGTGGCGTCTGTCGCAGGTGCAGGAGCCCTGTCAGCCGCTCGTGCCGCCTCGGAGCAGCTCGCCGCGGTCGCCAGGAAGCACGCGGAGGACCCCCTTTTCGAATCACCATACGCGGTTGAAGCAGCCGCGGAGAAGGCAGGCGGCGCGGCGAAGCAAAAGGGGCCCATGGGATTTCTCGGCGGCCTCGCCGGCGCCGCCGCGAGCGCGGTGACTGGTAAGAAGCTGGGTGGCAAGATGGACGACATCACGGTTGTGGTCGGTGCCGTGGTTGCCACGGATGCAGCGAAGGACGACATCGCCGCCGCGGAGAAAGTGTCAGCGTCCCTTCAGAAAGTCGCGGACGTCGTCAGGAAGCGCGCGGCGGGTGAGGAAGCCAAGACGATGCGGAGCGTCAACTTGCGCCAGCAGATGGACGCGGCCCTGAAAGACAAAGTCGCGGAGAAGGAAATGAAGGAAAAGAAAGAGAAAGCGGCGCCTGCTGAGTTTTCACCCGCCGCGCTTTCAAAGATGGACGCGGCGACGTGCCGAAGACTTTTAGACGAAAGGGGGTTGCCCACCAGCGGCAAGCTGGAAAAGTTACGCGAACGGTTAGGTGCGGTGAAGCGAGGAAACTAATATTTGATTTGAAATGAAAGGATATACACAACAAGCAAGTACCCTTGTACGACTACTAGTATCGCACGACTATATACACTTCACAATGTCTCCACATCATTAGAACTGTTTAAATCCTAAACCTCAAATGATCGTGATTGAGCCTCCGTTGAGCGATATTTGTTCCAGGAAAATCAGCGACACGGCCACCGCATACGTCCCGGACACCGCCCCGAACGGTTCGTAATCGTAATCCGTGCCTCCGAAGTAATCAAAGGCGGAAGACCCTTCAGCTTCGCGTGCAGCTCCTTGCGCGTACACTTTTAACGGCTCCCGCTCGGCGTCGCGGTTGGGAATCTTGCCCATGCCCGTTCTTCCGGATGCAGTGGCGAGGTTCATAAACGGCTGCGCTCTGTTTCTGGCGGCGATGAACTTTGGGACAGTAGTGTTGCCGAAGGTAGTAGTGCCTTGCGCGGTCACGCCTTCTCCTTCGCCCTCTCGTAGCGCCAAGTCCGCAGCAACCTGGTTGTTGGCTTCGTCCACGATGTCCGTCACGGCGTCGATGATTTCCGAGGCATCGATGATGGCTTCGGAGACGGCGACGCCGGCGCTTGCGGAGCCGGCGACGGCGTACGCCCGTTCCGTGGACGCCGCGACGTCAACCGCGGCGTCGTACCCGTGCAGAACAAGGTCGTAGGTTAGGGTCGTCTCATCAGCTGCTTCCGCGGACACGATACCCACTCCAGGCTCCACCACGCCAACCAGGGCGATTGCGATTTCTAAACTTATCGCGATTTGGGGATCCAGCACGAACTCTTCTAACTGCGCGAGTAAACGGTCGCGAATCGAGGCGGGCAACGCCGCGGGGAATGAGTCGAACCAGTTTGACGTTATTCCGCCGATATCTTCGCCCGAGACTTCATCAATCCCGGAATCAGAGCGAACGTCTGAATCATTCTCTGACGCAATATCCTCTCCGTTCTCTTCTTGAAGAAGTTTTCGGCGTCTTTTCTTGCGTCGCGCCAACGCGTTTTTAACGTTCGCTCGCGTTTCCTTTCCGTCCAGAGGTTTCCTCACGCGCGCCATGAGTTTCGCGCCTTTGGGTAAATTGCGACGTTTGGCGTCTTCTTCGGACAGGGGCTCGCCGATTTTAGGTTCCTTGGGTTCTTCGGGTTTAGCATCTGACTTTATTTCTTCAGCATCGTTCGACTCCGAGTCTAGAAGTTTCCTTCGTTGCGTTTCCATGTCCGTCGTGTTGTTGGGAATCCACGTGGGTTGTAAGCTCTGCTGGATCGCCGCGGCGGCGTCGCCGCTGATCTCGAACCCGAACCCGTAGAACTGCTCGAATCCCCACGCACCACCGTACACGAACTCCGAGGCCAACACGTTGTCCAGGTTGGTCTCGCCGTCCACAACCCACTCCGACGCGACGGCGCCTTGGTTGGAAAGGCTTTGAGAAAAGTCCTGCACACTCGCAGCCGCGAACGAGGCGAACACGTTGGTGAACGCGGTGTACGCCAGCTCGGTGGTCAAGATGCTCTGCAGGAAACCCGCGGCGGGGTTGTCGAACGCGGCGTTTCGCAAGCTGTGGGGAGTACGGTGGGGAGGGCGAGGCGTCAGTCGTGTGTGACAAAAAAAGAGGGAAGAAACCGTCTCGGGAACGCCGCGGGTCTCTTCGGGGTGTGCGTACATCAACAGCGCAACGCGCAGGAAGGTGGTGGGTTGGAGCCACGGGTTTAGCGGTGTTTCGACGAGCACGCGACGTTCAAGTCGCGCGCGATCGTCCGGTTTAGGGCGCGCATCGTCCACCGTGGGGGGCGGCACCTCCGAGGCGCCGCTCGTCGCCGAGGCGATTTTTTCTTTCAGCCTCGACGGAAGCCAGGACGCGAAGGCGGAGGAGGGAGCGCCCGCTCTCGCGGCAAGCGCAGGGTCCCCCGCGGCGAGGAGCGCGGTGACCACGACGACGCAGGTGAACAGGCGACGCATCAGGAAACCGGGAACGTGCGTGGAGGCATATGAACTGATATTCGCTTTACACTTCGGTTACTTCGTTGTCGCTTCAGGGAGCTTCCCTTCCCGAAGCGACACGGATTTTCGTGCCGCTTCGGGAAACGCGTCAAGGCGCTTCGGTAACATAACCTCTGTCCCCACCCTCTGTCTCTCTCTCTGCGATCCCGCTGTCTGTGTCTTCCTCGCCGTCCGCGTCCTCCCCGCCCCCCCCGGTGGCATCGACGTCTCCCCCGAACACCGTGTCGAAGGTCGAGCTCACCAGCGCGTCCGCGTCGAACGCCTCGCGCCGCGCCGGGCTCGCGAAGCTGGCGTGTTCGTGTTCGCTCGCGCTGGCGAACGTGCTGGACCGGGCCGTTGCGTCCAGGGGATCTTGGAACACATCGGAGTCGTCGACGGACTTATTCACCGTTACGTTTGTATCCCCGGTACCCTCGGTATCCTCAGTGGACCAGGTGTCCACCGCCCCCGTCCCCATCGTCGACGCGAACGCCTCGTACTCCAGCTCCACTTTACTCTTCGCTCGGGACACCGTGGTCGGGTCGACGGAAGAGCTTCCCGATGGGTCGGAGGACGGTTGTCTACCGCTGGACGGTTGTCCACCGCTCGTACCCGCGGAGTCCCCTTCCGTGGCTGTATCTCGGGTTTCTCGGGAAAGCGGTGACGGTCCCCGAACAAACGCCAGGGCTTCATCGTTTCGTTTCGCGACCACGCGAAGCTTGTTGATTTTCTGCCGAAGCGCGTCGGCGAGCGCGCGGTCGGACGCCGGCGGCGGCGATGGGGAAATGGACCGCGACGTTAGGTTTTCGTGCGTCGGCGAACCCGACGGCCTCGGGTACGACCTCGACCCCGATCCCGACGAATTCGACGTCTCCGTCTCTGTCGCGTGATCGTCCGACGCGTCATCAAACGGCGCCTTAATCCCCAAATGTTCGTACGCGTCAATGGCGCCCTTCGCGCCCGGGGATTTCAGCCAGTCGTCGGCGCCCGGGAGGGTATCTTGCGATGTGCTGCGATCGGAACCGGACATACCCGAGGATCTGCCTAAACCCCTCGAAGCGCTGTCAGACGCACCTGAAGACACGTTTCCTGAACCTGAAACATCACCCGAAACGTCGCCGCGGCTGCTTCCTCGCGCGCGTTTCTGTTCCGTCTCCGCCGAGGCTAACCACGCGTCCGCGCCCGGCAGCGTGACGAGCGAGCTCCCATCCGTGATGTCCGTGCCGTTTCGGCTCGAACCTTCGGTCCTTGAACCGGTGGAACGTCCCGAGATGGACCGGTCCGAGGTGGATCGACCTGACGTCTCTTTTGTTTTATCTCGAAGAAAGGAAACGTCGCTTCCGTCCGTCTCGTCGTCCGCGCTGGACGCGATCAGCCCAACCACAACGTCCCACGCCCGCTGCGCGGCAGCGTCTCTTAAGAAACTCTCCACGCCTGGAAGACCGCCGTACTCCGATGAATATTCCGTACCTCTGGTGTCGTCCGTCTCCGCGCCGCTGGCGAACGACGCGAACGACGTGGAGCGCTTGACTAACTCGGAATCGGTATTTCTCAACTCCAACGTGTTGTCTCGCGTCGCGTCGTATTCACGCGACAGCGACACGTCGGACACGGAAAAGTCAAACCCATCCACCGGGGACATGGGTATCAGCGTTGATAGGGTTGTGGGCATCCCAGACATGGCGATGGGCGTCCTGGACGAAAGCGAGCCTGTCGCGACATTCTCCGCGACGCGAGCCGCCAACGTGACCGGTATGGGCGACGGCGATAACGAAACGTCAGACACGGAAAACTCCGCGGGCGAATTCGGAACGGGGGTCAAACCCAGTGCCTGTGATAACGGTGAAGGCAACGCAATCGGTGTGGTGGTTTCCGCAACACCAGCATCAAATGTGACGTCGCGATCGCGCGAAGCCGCCCTCGCCAAACGCGCGGCGGCGAGACGATCACGTTGCGCGGAAACCGGCGTGTCGGCGAGGGCGTCGTCCATCGCCGCAGCCGCGCTCGGCGTCGGGGTCTCCGCCTGCGCCGCCGCGAGCGCGAGCACGCGCAGATCAGGTGCGGAGACGTCGATGTCAGCCGCATCGTCGCTATCGGTGTCGACGCCAGAGCTCTCAGCATTTTCGTGGCCTTCAGAGCTCTCGGGTGCGTCGTCGACAACGCGTTCTGTGATGCTCGCGCGAAGCGCGTGCAGTTCGTTTTCAGTCGCGACTTGCGCCGCCGCCTCGCGTTCCAGCCGTTGCCGCAACTCCTCCATTTCTGCGTCGGTAGCACTCGCGGTTTCGTCGCGTGCAGATCCATCAGGTTGACCTTGGGTCACTTGCTCGTTTTGATTGGTGATCGTCGCCAAGGCGCTTTTTCCCGAAGCTTTTCCCGAAATTTCTTTCTCAAACGCCCTCGGCTTGCGCCCGACCCTCGCGATGCTCTGCATTTTGTCCAGCGGGTGCTCGATCGACTCGCTCACGTCCAAAACGCTGAAGTCGGTACACTCTGTAGGTGCGGGTGACCGATTTTCAACTGGGCTCCCGGTAGGCGACGGACCCGGCGACCACAAATCCACCGGCACGAAACTCGACGTGGTGTACATGCTCCCTCCCTTTGGGCCGTTTGCGACGCGGGTCACCGCATCAACGCCCACCGCGCCTGTACTTCCGGAATCCGCCGTATTCGCGGCTTGCCACAGGCCCGACGAAAACGGCGCGGCAGGTACTGCGGACGCGAGGTACGAATGCAGCCCTTTTCCCGTTCCCTCGCCCAGCAGCCTGAGCAAGTCAGGACATAGCTCTCCGGCGTCGTTTCGAAACAGCGATGTTCGCGCCGTCGCCGACCACGCCGCGGTGGACGCGCCTTCGTCATCCAGCGCGGCTAATCGGGGCAGCGCGAACGCGATCACGGCTCTTGGTTCGAACCCACAGCTCGCCGCGAACGCGAAAAGCGGGTTTCCCCGTAAAATTAGAGACACCAAGTTGGCGCACGGCGCGAGGTGTTTGATTTCTGAAACGTCTATCAGCTCGTTGTACCCGAGATTTAGCACTCGCAGGGCGTTCGGTAGCTTCGAGGACGCGCCGTGAAGCGTGCTAATGGCGTTGTGTGACAAGTCGCAATGCGTCAGTTTCCCGCATAACGATATATCTCCCAACGTTTCGCACGCGTTGTGCGATACGTCAAGGGTTTCAAGCGACCTCTGATGGTCCAGCCCTTCGATGGTCGATATGCAATTGTTCGCCAAAGATACGTGAGCCAGGCGAAGGCACCCGCCCAGTCCGGCGATGGCCATCAGCGAGTTGTGGCTCGCATCAAGGGTCGTAAGGTTCACGTTCTGCGCTAAATCCAAGCGCACCAAGCGGTTGCTGCTGACGTTTAAGGACTCCAAACAGGGCAAGTGCTCCAGCCCATTGAGCTTGAGCAACGCGTTGGATGACAAGTTCAACGCCCGGACGTGCCGTGTGAGATTTAGGGGCACATAACGCAGGTCGGGGAGCGCTCGGAGCGAGTGATGTGACCAGTCAAGCGCAGCCTGCTCCTTACGTGTGTGATGCGGAGGGTGCCGAGATCCACGCGAGGGCGGGCCCGGCGCACCATCGACCGCGGGCGCCACCTCCGTCATGGTCGCGCGCCCGATTGTAAACTCGGATGGACCAAACGGCTCAAAAAGAAGTCAGAATTTTGGCGTTTTTTTTCGATGAATCGCTTTCAACTACTACACTACGTCACCTCGCGTCCGTCCATCACGCTCGGCGGCGCCTCGCATCCAACTAAATTGAACAGACCGTCGTGGTCCACGAACCGCACTCCGTCCTGGAGCTCGGCCCTGACTTTGTCCGCATGCAGCGCGGGGGTCCAGGAGGCGAACTGCGCGGTGAACGCGGAGGTTTGCGGCAATCCGCTCGACGCCACCCTGGTGAGTTCCGCTAACGAAGCGTCCACTAAGTGCCACCGTTGGTGCGGCTGCTCACGCTCGTGCATCATCGCAGCTACAGCAAGACCTCGGGCGCTTCCGTACTCAGCGCCGACCACTCTACACTTGCGTTTGCTCTTGTTTTCACGCTCACTCTCGGCCGCGTCTTCGTCATCCGGCTCTACCTCAACGCCCAGGTGCGTTAAAACCTCGCTGCACTGCTTGGCGCTCCGCCCCGGTCCCCCGAGCACCACAACTTCGTGACCTCGTTTGACACAGGCCTCGATGAACTCCAGCGCGCCGTGGTGCAAGTTGTGGCTGCGGAGCCATGTTTCCTTCGGGTTGAGGTTTGCTTCATTCACGTTTCCTTCCATTTCGGTGTCGTCGGTATCGTCATCCTCATCTTCGTCGTCCGCACCCGTATCATCCTGCGACAGATTTATGCACCCGACGCTGAACTCTTCGCGGACGTCATTGACTACGCTCTGTAGCCCCGCGGGCTGCACAGTCCGTCCCTCCCACCCTATATTTGTCTCTAACTCCACGCCGAACTTGATGGAGGCGTGCAGCTTGATTTCGTCCCACCCCGCGACCACCTCTCGTAGGTTCAGCGGCCTCGTTCGCATTCCATTACGAAGACGTTCATTTTCTTTTTTATATTCTTCACGTCGCTTCGCGAGTTGTTGTTCCCGTTCCGCTTTCTGCTCTTCCAGCTTTTCCCTCTGTTTCGTAGTCACCGCGCGTTCCATCTTTTGATTCTCAGCAGCTTCCATCTTGAGCCGCTTTTGTTTCCGGTCTTTCAACTCCAAACGGAATCGCGTCCTCGCTGCTAAGTTTTCCTCCGCCATCACCCGGACCATCAGCGCAGCTTCGAAGGAACTGGACTCTTCAAGACACGGCGCAAGCATGGCGAACACGTCCGCGTAGTCACTCGCTGAGCCTGGGATCTTCTCGGGCCAGAAACGCCGGGCTGCTTCGAAGGCAACGAGACTCACCTCGGCTGTCGCATCCACTAGTGCATCAAATGAGCAACACACGACATGTTGGGTTTTGACGCTTGTCTCCGTCTCCGCCACGTCCGCGGAAGCGGCGCGGGGGATACCCTCGCGCGCACGCACGCACGGTGCGGATCGACGACGACGCCCTAGATGGACGGCGACCGTCCCGTAGGACGGTGCATGCCCGCGACACGCCATCGCGGTAGTGACGGAATGACAACTCAGCAACACGTATTTGGCGCGGATTTTGGCTGACCCTAAATCTCTCCAGCCCGTTTGCCGCCGCAGTCCAGTCTGCGCCTACGTCCGTACGCCGAGCTTGTTGTTCGCCGCGACGTGGCCTGCGGTGCGTGCCGGGGACCGGCGAGTCGCATGAGCAAGTCATGCAAGGGCATGCTCGAGGACATGCTTAAGTGCGTCGAGGAGACTGATTGCGTGAAGAAAAACACGCTAAAGGCGTGCGTGAAGGACGGGAAGCTGTTCCCGTCGCAGTGCCAGACCCAGAGGGAGGTGTACATGTCCTGCAAACGAGGGCAGTTTGACATGCGCAGTCGTTTAAGAGGCAACAAAGGGTATTGAAACGCACACGACCAGGACGACGCGGTCTTGATAGAATAGAACAAGTGGGTTCCCTTCGATCCACGAAAATACAAAAGGGCTTTCCAGATTACTTACGCGTTGGCGATGTCGGCGACGGCTGTGCGGTGGGTCGTGCCATCCCGCGGGGTTCCAACGTGCGCTCGGCGCCGATCGCTATGTGAGCGCGTGCGTAGCAGTCGTGTAGCGAGAAGTGCGCCTGAGCGCGCGGAGGTTACCGCTTCGTCGCCGGCGGACGAGAATCTCGAGAAGCTGGAAGAGAGCGACGAACCCGAGCCCGCTATTTTCGTCGGCTGCGTGACTCTTTTGGACGACGCGCTCGTGGCGTGCGCAGCGTTGAGGGTGCAATGCTTTTACCGGTACGACCATGAAACTCGGGACCCGAGCGGCGCGCTTTTGTTCGGGGAGGCTTCCGAAAACGCGCGGCGGGTGTGGCAGAAAAGACATCTTGAAGCCGAGGTGAACCGGGGTCGGCGGTTGAGCGATTTAGGCATGCGCGTCTCGTCGTTCGCGGCCACCACTAGGGCGCCGTGCGACGAGACCATTTCCTACGAGTTGGAACTGTTGACCGCTACGGAGAGATCTGAAGCCGCTCGCTGGGACCTCAACGCACCGATAGGTGGCGAGGTTTCGTCGCTCGATTCCAACGATCGATCGAAAAGTAAAAAGTTTGATTCCGAGAAGAAATACTCGGACGTACCGGTGCGGTGCTTGATTCCGAAAAGCACGCACTCCTTATCAAACGAACCACAAAAAGAAGTAGTCGGTACCGTAGACCTTCACGTCGGCGCGCGGCTTCCCGGTGAGTTCCTGGAAGGGTCGTTGCCACGAAGGGCGGGCGGCGGTACGGAAGACGACCGGGACGAAGGGTTAACTGTGAAAATAATCGGCAAAGCGCAGCCTTGTGGCGAAGAAATGAATCCCGAAAGTATCGATGCTGGCACAAACACAGGCACCGTTGACGTCGCAGTCGCCGCAGTGGCTGCGTTCGCCCAGGTTGCGACGGTGGATGACTCCGTCGTGGCGGCCAGTTCGAGTCTGTTTCACCACGGTAACGCCGCGCTTCCCTTGACTCCCCCGGTTGACGGCGGCGAGGGGTATGCGGGCGGCGGCGCTCTTGACGGGAAAAGAGCGTACGCGTTCAACGTGTGCGTCGCCGCGCATAGACGAAGACATGGAGTCGCGAAACGGCTGTTAAACGCAGCGCACCAAAGCGCCAAGGACAAGGGCGTTTTGTACGTGTACTGCCACGTCGAGAAGGACAACGAAAAAGCTCGAAACTTGTACGGAAGCGTGGGGTACGTCCCTGAAAAGGAAGAGAGCGACTGGTTAGCGGGGAAATTGGGACGACCGCCGCGGGTGTTGATGCGGAAGAAATTATAGAATAGCGTTTGTGGATATGAACACGGATAACTCTCTTGACGCGTATATAACTTTGCTCGCGGTAACTGTCGGCGGGGAGAATCAAATGCAGAACAAGAAAAACAGCGGGAGGCGACAGGGCGCGTTTTATTTAGGCGTTTTCCGAGAAAGAACGCCACATCGCGCGGCACCGCGGCACCGCGGCAACGGAGGCGCGCTAGACGGGCGCATCCCGGTGTTGTTCGGTACACCATGCGCGGTGTCGACGATGACGACGCAGAATCGGGTGTGTCCTCGGTGCGGGTCCGGGCGTCGTCGCTGACATCCAAGTCCCCATGTGATAAGAAGGAAAAGCGGTTCCCTCGGTTGGCCGAGATCAGGGCGGCTGATATGTTGGAGAGGAAGTGCAGCCGAACCGCTGGCCGCGTTTCTCACGACGTCAATTGTGATGAGCCCAATAACCACTCTCCTCAAATATCTCCCTCCATGGCAAGTCCCTATCCCGACTCGGATGGCCCGGAAGGCGCGTACTTTTCAGAGCCCGACTTTTCGAGCACAAGCAATCGCCGATTGCTGTTTCACGCGACGCGGGATGCGCGACACCGCTCCTTCCCCCCGGATAAGTCGATGGCCGCAGTGTTTCGCGACACCATGAACCCAGGCCATCTTGTCCCGAGCGGTCGATCCCGACGGCGACGCAAAAGCCAAAAAGGCTCGATACGTCGCATGGACAGCGGAAAGTTGTTACGCCTGGGAAGCGAAGTTTCCATGAAAGCGCTTTCCCTGGCGAACCTGGCGAACTTAGTCGCCGCGGTGAGCTCGTCGCAGTCGCCGAATTTCCGGAGACACGTCGTGGCGGCTGGGAAACTGGAAAAACAGTTCCCGTACAAATTCAATAGCAGCAAAGATAATTGTGTGAAGCTTGAGGATTTGGCCGAGAACGAGAATGAGTGTGACGAAAAACCGGCGAACAGAAAAAAGAAAAAACAGAGTATTTCAAGTCTCCTTCTGAGATGGTACGTAACCTTGTTTCCAAACGGAATCGTCGCGTCTGACCCGAGAGCCGCGCGTGTCGTGGCGTGGGAAATCGTGTTGATTCTCTCTTTATCTGCGTTGATCGTGTTCGTGCCGGTGGAGTTGGCGTACGTCAACTACGAGCCAAAAAACGCGTGGCGTCCGGAGTCGAAGTTCGCGAACGTTTTATTCATAGTCGCCCGATTATTCGACGCGATTTTTTTCCTCGACGTTTTGATAAACTTCTTCACTGGGTTTTACCACGAGCACACCAGGGCGTACATCACAAGTCTATCAGACGTGGTGCCAAAGTACCTCGGTAGCTGGTTCGTAGTGGACGTTTTATCGTTAGTGCCGTTCGAGTTGCTAATGCGACACGGCCGCGTATTGAGGTTAGTAAAGCTTGCGAAGCTGAAAAGCCTGGCCGGCCACGTGCGCGTAACTCGGCTGTGCCGCGTTGACATGCACATGGTCGAGCTGGTGCAGCACGTGTACTTGGCGTGCGCGGTGATACACGTAGTTTGCTGCGGCTGGAGTTTCGTGTTGCTTTATCAAGAGAACTCCGCGCACCTGCCTTTCGCGTTACGGGACATGAAGGACGCGTACGAGCTCGGCTTCGACGAAAATACAAATGAACCCACGTCGTGGGTCGCCGCGAATGACGTGCGCGGCGGGTCGTTCGAGTTTTACGTCGCCGCGCTGCAGCTTCTTTTCCAAGGCGAGATGACGTGTAGCACGTTAATGGAGCGGTGTTTACTGGTGGTGTCCATGGCAATACTCTACGGTTTGTTAATATTTATATTAACCGAAGTAATGGTTCTTCTTGGAGAGATCACGTCCATGAGCGGGCGGTACCGCACGCTCGCGCGGGATATGAACACGATGATGCGCGACCACGGTTTCCCGGCGCCGCTGCGACACCGTATGCGTTCGTATTTGCGGTTCCGGCACATGCAGACCGCCGTTGCAGCCGGGGGCTTGGTCAACGCCCCAGTAGAAACCGGGGTGTTACAGATGTTGAGCCCTACGTTGCGCGACGAGGCAGTTTTGGCGATGAACAAAGCCAACGTCGCATCCGTGCCGCTGTTCAGACAATGCGGCGTACCGCCCGACGCGATACTCGAGCTATCCGTAAATGCGGTGGTGCAGGTGTACGCTGGCCATGAGTTCATTTTCCGAACCGGTGAGCACGCTGTGTTTGTGAACTGTATTTCAAAAGGCTTAGTAATGGCGAAAGGACAGCTGCTGCGGTGCGGGGGTACGTTTGGAAAAGAAGCAGTGCTTGAGTTGAAGGGCAGATATACAGGGAGCGCGTTTACGCTAGCAAACACCACCGTGGTGCACCTCTCGTCGCACTCGTTTTACTCAATGTTCAAGAAGTACCCTGGCGTGGAGGCTACTGTGCGGAAGGTCGTGTCGCAGCGCATGGCACGAGACGCGTTGATGGCGTACGCCAGGTACATGCGTGCGATTGACGCCGGCCGGGGGGAACAGTTTCGAAAGAATATCTTCAACATTGGGTTCTCGCGGACTATGTTCGCGCGCATGTTCCTCACCCGCAGTAACTCCATTCACGAGTTCTTGACGATGGAGAGGTTGGTAGTGCAGATGCAGCGGGCGTGGAGACAGCGGGTGGCGCAAAGACGGCGGCACGAGGAGAAGCTACGTGCTAGGGCGGAGAGAGCGGGTATAACCCCGGTGGTGGACCGAAGAAACGAACACAACGGTTTTCGTTTTCTGGATTTCGGCGACGTCGCTTTGTTGACGAAGAAGGAAACTACTGAGCAACGATTGGATTTTATTGATTCCAACCAACGTGTGGTGATTGATTCGTTACGCGTATTGACCATGAAGCTTGATCGGGTAATGGCGACAAATAAAAACGCGGGAGTCCAGGAGCTAAGACGCGCGAACCCGGAACCATCAGCGGCGATGAAACGAACGGGAGGCGGCGTGCTTTTGACATGATTTATAAATCTGCTTTGCTTAATATCATTATTAACTAGTATCACTTACAATATCACTGGCTATCATTTCTCGCTGCAATACGCAACACTTCCATCGCCGCGGCTGCGCCCGTGGCGCTTATGACTTTAGGGGAATCGCTAAAGGAAAAAGAGGACGGCGATGCGCGAGCGTCTACCTGGGCGAGCCATTTTTCGTCCGAGGAGTCTTTGTCTGTTCTCATTGTCTCCACCAAAACGTCGGGGAACAGCGTGGCATTCACTCGCGCGCACGTCACCGCCGGTGATGCACATGAGAGGTCACCGGCGATGCGGAGGATGGGATGAGTAGAGGGGTCATCACCTGTGCCTGAGTCGTCGTCGACGGGAACTATTTCGCCGACGCCCGCGGCGCAAAGCGACAACAACGCGGTGCCTCCGCCTTCAGTCTCGACGCCGGCCAACAGCACGCGTCCTGTTGTGAGTTTTGACTGGACATCTTCGCCCACCAGTGACAGTTGTGTGGGTCGCTCAATTTGTTCCGTATCAGCATCAGCAGCAGTAGTCGTCTTTGTTTCGGTACCCTCCACCGCGCCGGAAGAAATGGGCTCGTAATCGGAGGTGACGCTTTTTGGAAGCGGGCTATTGTTTTGGTTAAAGTTTGGATCAAGAACGTCCAACGCGTCGACGTGCGTCCACTGGGACAGTGGGAGTTCTGCGTTTTCGACACATTTGCCTTCAACACCAATGGTGCGCGCGATTGCTTCAACTGCGATTTCACAGACGTGCGCTGCAAACGGTCCGGGAGACGGTCCCGTGGCGTTCGCGCCGTTGTCCAACGCTTCGAAATTGTTCTTAAAAACCTTTTCATTTTTAGCCAACAGCCATCGCGTCTCCGGATTGGACCGCAAGAAAGCGGCGTGAAGCTCTGCCGCTCTTGGTGTGAGCTCTGCAGTAACAGGATTTTCGGTCGTGCTTTGCGGTCGGAGTGCTTGATAAAGCGTCTGCGAGTTTGGCGTTCCGGAATCGACAAACACGGTTCCGGTGAAGCCTTGCGAATGGACAAACGCGAACCCCCTACCGCTTCTCCGGCAAGCCTCGCCTAACCCAGCGGAGGCTGACAGCGGACCCGCTCCGTCACAGGCGCACACTAACGCTTTTGAGGGAAGGGTGTCAACATCCAGAAGCTCGTGGCCCAGGGTTTCGACGACGCCGTACCCGCGAAGACGACGTGCGAACGCGCTCGCCACTCCATCGCCAAGATCGTTTTCTCGAAGCAGCCCGCAACTCGTTTCAAGGTGACTCTCGTCGATCACGTCCTCGATCACGGGATGGTGGAGCCACACCTTCTTGGCACCGCGAAGCAGCACATCTCTCGCCAGCAGGGCACCCACGCCACCCTGCAGCCCCGTGACGACCACCTCCGTGTCCGACCAGGGAGCCATGATGAAGTGATTGATATTTTGATTTATATTCGTCTAAAAGTTCACAGCCCCGCTTGCCGTTTTTCAGCGTCCACCCTTCTAAACACGGCTGTCACCTCCGCCATGATCTGTTCCCTCGCGTGCGGCGCCAGCGTTTTGCCCGTCCACTTGTCCGGGTGCCACCGCTTTGTTTCCTCAACGTACCGTCGTTTCCGCTCGGCCGTGAGTTTCAGCGCGGCGTCGCGCGTAGCGGCGGGCGAAGAAGAAGTTATTGACTCGTCGAGAACTTCCTCCACGAGCACCAAAGGGACGTTTTGCGGAGGCCACGGTACGTCGTGCCAGTCGATTGTTTTCGACGGAACGCTCAGGAAATTCGACTCGAAGGCACGCCAACTCAGGTCGTATCGCTGAAAAAGATTTAAGCGCATCTCACGCATCTCTTTCTGACCAACGTTACCCTCGGACGTTTTCGTGTCAGCGGACCCGGAGGTATTTCCAGAAGACCTTCCGCCATCGTTGTTTTCGTCATTCTCGCCACTCGTACTTTTCAGTTCCCCGTGTACGTAAATCTCTTCCCTTTGCAGTTGTCCGGATTTATCTTTGCAAACCCCAACCCCGTGTCGCTCGTCATTTTCCCAGCTGCCCTCGAACACATCCCCAGAACTGTACGTGTACACACCCTTGCCGTGGTACCCCCCGGTGCACCACCCGCCCTCGTATCGACACCCGGTTTTGAAAACGCACTCGCCGAACCCGTGCGGCTTGCCGTTTTTCCACTCACCGATGTAAACGTCGCCACACGCGTACGTGCATGTTCCGAAAACCTCCGGCTGTTCTGATTTTAAAAACCCACTGTACACGTCGCCGTCGTCCCGGACCACGCCTCGGCACGCCCCGTGATGCCGCGCGACGAAATCGGAAAGGAACTCGAGTTCCTTTGCCAAAGAATCTGCGTTTGCCTGTGCCCGGCGAAGTTTCAACTCAACATCATCCTTTAGTTTCCCAGACGCTACGCCTTTGCTCAACCTTGAGGTTTTCATTTCTGATACCTTCGTTTCTGCCTTCGCGGCTCGTGCCTCTGCTTTCGCACACCTGTCTTCCAGCGTCGCGGCGCGGCGCTCGGCGTGCAGCTCAGCCCTGCGAAGGCGCTCGGCGAGCTGCCGAATAGTCGAGTCGCGCGCAGCACTTGAGGCGCTCGCGGTGAGGCCCCGATGGCCAACCTCCCTGTTCGCCGCGCGAGCAGACGCGTCCGCTGATGCGGACGCGGTGGTGGACACATTGGCGTAGTTCACCAGTTCTTCTTGAAGCAGCTGAATGTGTGCGTCTTTGTCCTTGACCCTTTGCTCGAGATCCACGGCACGGACCTGTGTCATCTTGGCTCGCTTTTCCGCGAGAACCGCCCTTTCCTTGGCCATTCGAAAGGCAATCGAATCGACGCCGTCACCGAGACCGTCGCGCGCGCCTGACACCG
>TARA_B110000977_G_scaffold64608_1_pt1 | contig 22746 bp, 9 predicted proteins | sample TARA_B110000977 | Tara Oceans TARA_B110000977 (sample SAMEA4397798) | marine metagenome | biome: Polar Biome; feature: [SRF] surface water layer (ENVO:00010504); material: water (ENVO:00002006), including particulate matter (ENVO:01000060) such as... | depth 5 m | reverse complement strand
GATTTTTCGTTTCGGAAATTCTCAAACGCTCGGACGGGTCAATGCTGACGCAGCGACTATTCGTTCTCGCCACAACGACGCGCACACGCCACCCATGTCTTCCAACGCGACGCTCGGTGTTGAAACTCGCGCACGCGCACGCAAGCGCGCCCTCCGCGATGCCAACGCAGCTAACACGGGCGAAGCCTTCCCCGGCCTCCCCGACCACCTCGTCCTCTCCCACATTTTCAGACCTGAGTATTTCGACGACCCCGCAGACCTCGCGCGACAGCTCGAAGAGTTGAAGGTTTTGCATGAAAACGGCGAACCGTGGGACGCAGACACGTGTTGGGCGGCGACAATGGGTGGGCATTTCGAGATTCTGCAGTGGGCGCGCGCCAAAAACTGCCCGTGGAACGAGTAGACGTGCTCGGGGGCGGCGGAGGGCGGACATCTCAGGTGCTGAAGTGGGCGCGCGGCAGAGATGGCGACCCCAACATCAACGAACCCTGCCCGTGGGACGTATCGACCTGCGCGTCTGCAGCGGAGGGCGGGCATCTCGATATTCTGAAGTGGTTGCGCGAGAATGACTGTCCATGGGACTTGGATACCCTTATGTCGGCGATAGGACAGGTAGGGCTGAGGGGCCCTCACAGAGGCGAAAGGCATCTCGAGTTGATAAGCTGGGCGAAAGCGAACGGCTTGCCCTGAAGTGTGAGACCTTTAGCAACCTATGTTTTCTTTACAAAGCGTTTGATCAGCGTTCCAGACTGTTTTGCATGATACTACCACGTCTACGTTCACCTGTTATTCCTTCGTGACTACCTTGTTTGGATCGAAGGGCACGATGGGAACCCCAAATAGCTCTGGTCCGTCCGCAACCTCCACGAGCTCTACTTCGAATGTTAAATCTTTCCCGCTCAGCGGATGGTTCAGATCCAGAATCACGCCGTCGTCTTCGATGGCGACGCAAATAGCGCTCGTGCGATCAGGAAGCTGTACCATCTGCCCCGGCTTCACCTGCTCTTTAAGCGTTGCCACCTCTTCCGGGCTCGCGGGAAATTTCTGCACAGCCTCTTCCTTGCGCTCTCCGTACGCCTCGTCGCACTTCAGCTCGAAGGTCTTCTTTTCGCCAACCTCCATCTGCGCAATGCCCTTTTCCAACACGTGGAAAAGCTGGCCTTGGCCGATCGGCAGGGTCGCGGGGGCGTCACGCATGCGCGTATCGTCCCCGACCGTCCCGTCGGGAAATTTCATAACGTAGTGGATCGTCACGAGCTGGCCGTCCCGAAGAACCGCGCGTGTGATGCCTCCGCGTCGCACTTGTCTTCCGGTTCCGCGAATCGGCACCGCTTTCGGAAGGCGCGCCCCTTGAAACGACGATGTTCGGGAAACGCCACGAGACGTTGAGGAAGACGCACACGCGGCGCGTGCGAGCCCGCTGATACCGCTCATGGTACACACGGAGGATATAGAGGACGGTATGTATTGAGGCGTGCGGTGGACGACGCAGCCGAAGGTGCCGAGCACAGGGACGTTGGGAGGATTGGTGATGCAATCACTCCACCTTTCCACGTCAGCCGCCGACTCCGGGCGGATCGGACACGATATTTTGAGCTGCGAAAAGGTAACCAGAACTACCAGAGCTGTTACCATTCCACGTGAGAAGACAGGAGCTCTATTAAAAATTACTACTCAGTCACCCACCCTAATACTATCTATCTACCATCTACCTATGGGTCATCGCACGCGCCCTCACCTGGCTTGGCGACGACCGCTTGCGTGACGTCCGATCGCGCCGGGGGATCGTTCGGGTCGCCGGCGCCGTGCGCGCTCACGCCGGTTGCCACGCGCTCGGTGACGAAAAACGCCCGGTACGTAACTCGAGGGTCAAGACACCGCACCGTGGCGCGCGTTTCGTGCGTCGCCCCGAACGTCCCCAAGCCGCCAAGCACACCACCCGCGACGAGACCTTTATCGACATCGCTGGGGTTGCCACTTCCCGACGCCAGCGACGCGTTCAGCGCTGCGGCGATGAACTCGTAAACCGTGACGTTACTTTCAGCGAAGGTTTCATTGTCGAGGACCGAACGCGTGGGACCAAACTCGTTCGCAGGTCGCACGCCATCGCCTCTGGTTGCCGCTTCGACCACTTCACGCACAGTGGGGTCCCGGGTCCACGGCACCGCGAGTGCCCAGTACACCACGCTCGGTGTTTTCGTTTGCACGGCGACTTCTATGTGCGGGCCTCCCTCCACCAAAGGCTCGGCGCGCGGGTAGGATTCCACAAACACAGGCGCTCGGTCGTCCAATCCTTTTCGAGGTAAACCGCCTCCGTCGAACCCCCACACGCCGTGTAGCGGTTCCAGCGGACCCAGCAATTCAAGCGCAGTGAGGCCTCCCACGGTCGTTTCTTCGTCTGCTGATAAAACGCGAAGCACGGTGTCGCGGTGGTCTGTCCCGTTTTCGGCAAACACGCGAATGGAAAGTCGCCCGTTCATCGCCTTCGCGTTCAACAACGACGCCACAGAGACGTTCACCGGTTCGGGGAACGTTCCGTTGAACACGACGGGCTGGGCGTTGACAAACGCCCCGCCGTGCGAAGGTGCGTTGGGCGTTACCGTGACGAACACAAACAAATCAGTGCTCGGGACAAACACGGTGAGCTCGTGGACGTCGTGCCGGAATTTGTTATTTCCCAAACGCGAATACAGCGTAACCACCGAAGCGTCATCCGAAGTGGCGCCCGACGTCACGAGTACGTTTCGAAGCGACGCGTCGTCCGTTGCGAACACGGTGGCACCTGGGATCGTGATGCCAAACACGTACACAACGCAGGTTTTCACGTACACGCCGACGCACGCGTTAATTTCAATTGAAAACCGCCGCGCGTCGCAGTGGTTGGGACCTATCGCGCATTGGGGAACCGAAACGTATGTCGTCGACCCCGTTTTGGTCGCTGCGCCGTTGACGGCCACGGCGTACCCGTCCGCGAGTGGCGACGGAGGCGTGTTGATGACGAGCGGGACCTGTGCCACGGTATTCGTAGGAAGTGCGACTTCGTATTCCATTCGTTTCGGTGAGAAACCAGCGGGAACGGAACGCGTGGTGATTCCGTCAACAACGCGAATCGGACCCCACGATTTGAGATACCCGTCAAACGCAAACCCTGGGGCGTTGTTCCACCCGGCACTCTCGATCCAAGCCAACACCCTGGCCGTGGTGTTCGCAGTGGAGTTTGCGAATAACTGCGTAACTGTAACGTCCACTCCAGTCGGTACAAACGGCGTGTTCTCACCGGCGACGCGCCGACGACACGAATCGTTAACTCCGCTGCGCGGCGTAGCCGTCGCGGTCGCCGACGTCGAGAGCATCGGCTCGACGGCGGCGTACGCGACGTAGTCACTCACCAGAGTCTCTAGTTCCCTCCGGAACGATGCGTCCACGATAAGTAACGGGTCCATGCCCTCGAATCGTAGCGTGAAACGTACCTCCTCATCTGTCGTCGCGCCGAGCGGAGACGCCGCTACCAGACCTTCCAGGAACGCGCCCACGCCGGAAACGAAGGCGGCCTCGGCGTTCGGCGGCGGCGGGTTCTCGCGCGCGACGCGAAGCGTGTACTCGCGCCGAGCCGCGCCGTCCGCCGAAACGACGGCAATGGACGCGGTGGTCGAGCCTGGAGACGGCTTGAGGTCAAGCGGTGGCGAGAGTTCGCCGCTCTCGACCGCGACGACACCGCCTGAAGACTCGCCAGCAGTCCATCCCCATGCGGCGACGGCGTCGACGTCGCGACCGGCGCACCCTGGTGAACGCGGCGCTGCTCGACAGTTCAGGAACGAAGCGCCCATCCCCACGCGTTCGGCGTCAGCGTCCGCGGTCTCGGCGCGCACGAACACAAATTCAGTCGAATCATCGACGTTTATGAGATAGTCAAACCACTCGTGATGGAATCCAGCGACGGGAAGTACACCCGCCTCTGTCGCGGCGACGTCGCACGCCTGAGAAAATTTAGCCGCCGCGGCGGTTTCGTTCTCCAAACACATCGTGACCCATCCCGTGGACGCGTCATCACCGTCGCACGGGTGCGTGAGCCTTCCCATTGACGCGGATGCGAACAATGCGGTCGAACCAGACGCGGCATCGAAGTTTGGCGGGTCGTTATCCGCGGTGGTCAAATTCGTACCGCTCGCGTCGTCGCACATGGGATGAAACGCCACGCCGTTCGCGGCGCGAACGGTTTGGTCGTACGCGTCGCACGCGCGTCGAGGCGACGGCACGCCCGTGAGGTTGGGCTCTATACGCTTCATCAGAGTCGCGATTTTGTTCCTCGCACTGCCGATTTCCACAGAAAGACTTGACAGAAACGCGTTGTTCGACCGGGGGCGAAACACGTGTACTGTGTACGCCTGTTTCACGTCCTCTCGCCCGGCGATGACTTCAATCAAAATCGCAGTCGTGCCGTGTTTGTTCAGAGGAACCGTGGCGTTGAAGAAACCGCTTCTCACGGCGACGCCATCGACGTACACACCTGATACGTTCGAAGAAGCCACTGTGACGTTCACTTCGATTGAATCCACCTGAAACGAAGGCACTTCAGCTACGTAGAAACGCGTGACGTTGGAAAAAATCGGCGAAAACGCCAGCGCGTCGCCGCCAACCTCTGGAAGCGGGTTGTCGCCGAGTGTCGATCGCGTCGACGCTATTCGAAGTTCCAACGCCACTAGGGACGCATTGATCATGGAATTCGTGCACAGGTACTCATCACACTCACTGTTACTCACCGACCGCACGCCATTGTCAAACTCGGCGAATTGTTTTTGATCCAGGGACTTGATAAACTCGGCGGTATCGCCGAACGGCGACGGATACGGGTACATCTCTCGAACGATACCGGTGGGATCTTCCGTGTTTCCGCTCAATAAACGCATCCTATCTTCGTACGCACCCGGGCCGTACTCCAGCAGTTCCACGACGTACGTTTTGGACGTACACCACGTAGGTCGGTATTGTCCGTCCACTAAAAGGTCCAAAACGCCGTCACCATCCACATCAACGTTTGTGTCATTGGAAGCGTCATACCCGTCTGGCCTGTATCTCGGCGCGCAATTCGCCGCGAAAACTTCTAATCGCAACAACACGTGTTCCTGCTTCAAAAGCTCCGACATCGTGGTCCGCGTTTCGTTTCCATTTTCAAGGGTAACGCCGTTGACGGTTATTTCGTGCACGTTCACGTCGTTCGCCACGGGGGTGACTCCCACGTACAAAGCACGCGCGGGGATGAAGAGCTTATAGTCCGAAATCGTGGGGGTAAAGCCAGGGACCAACCTCGCCAGCGCCGTCGGCGCGACGTTCAGTTCTCGCAACGTCGCGTCGTTCGGGTAAATAGGCGCGGCGTCGCGTGTTATGTGCACCGTGTACGTGCGTTCAGTTTTCATGTCCTGCGCGCGCACGGTAATCACAACGGTCATCACCCCAAGCGTCATCTGCACACCGTTCCCGAAACCGGGAGGCACGAAAAGCTCACGCGAAAGCGTTCCACTCGGTTGCCGCGCGCCGTTCACGACCACGCGGTCGTACTCCAGGTCGCTCGCCTTGGGAACGACGCGGACGGAGGACACGGTGTGTTCAAGGGGCGCGGATAGGTTGTATTCCGTCACGTTCGGGTTGAACAAAGGAACCAACGTCCTATTTCCGGTGGGCATTATGGTCAAACCCGCGAGCGCGGCGTCGTGGTTTGGGGAACATCTTTTCGCGACGACGACGTAAAAGCGTTGCGATACGCCGTCGTGGGCGGTGACCGCGACGGTCATCTTGTACTCTCCTCCCGGCTCGATGGGGTACGTTCTTGAGGATTCGCCGCTCTTTTGATGCACCGTGTTGACACGAAGCAGTCTGTGCATCGCATCCGTCGCCGTGGGTACCAGGCGCACCGCATCCATGTCGAAATCAAGCGTGACGATGTACTCAAAAACATCGGGGTCAAACGCGGGAGTCATCACCGGAACCCTGTCACCCGGTTCGCCAAATGCTTTCAAATCTCGAAGCGCAGCGTCCGTTCCTGCGTCGTACCTCGTGACTTCTATGTACGTCGTTTTGCTGTATCGCGAATCCTCCGCGGTCACGGTCAGCGCGAGTTGTGTTCTACCTACGAGCAAGTCGTTCACATCGAAATCAATCACCGGACCTGGGACGTTTGTTTCGCCAAGCGCATTCGCCTCGCCGGCAACCGCCGACGTCACGCCCGTCGTGGCGTTTCCAGACCACCCATCAAGACGCGTTTGGGTCATCGATATTGTCGCCTGCGCGTCTCTCGCCGCGACAGATATCACAAATCCCAACACACGGTTCTCAACAGCAGTGGCGTGTTCGAGTATGGTGCTTGTCTGGCCGGCGGCGGGCGCGACGAATGCGGGCGTCAAAACGTGCATCGCTCGCGACCAGGACACGACGTCTTGGCCCAGGTGTCTCCCTGTCACTGACTTGGAAACGCTGGTCACTTCAAGAAACGCCAGCTCAACGTCCGTGTCCGGGTACGCGCGTGTGATTTCCACGCGGTTCTCAGATTTTGTTGAAGCGTCGTGCGCCGTTACTTCGACCACCACCGTGTTGCTTCCCACGCGAAGCGAAACGTCTCGCGAGTACGGAGTTTTCTTTTCGCGCGCGACGCCTCGTCCGGCGTCGCCGCCGACGTCCACGCCCTGTATCAACACCGCGTTCACACGCACAGCCTGCACGCGCACGTCAAAGGGCTCCGCGAATACGCGCGCAGACGTAACATCGTGCGCCACAGCGGCGGTGTATGAAAACACGTCTTGGGAAAACGCCGGGGAGGTGACCACTCCACGAAGCGCCAACGCTCCTAACCGCGCTTCGCTTGATCTCGATCTCGTCACGCGAACTTCGTACGTCCTGGTCGTTACGCGATCCTCCGCGGTGAGTTGTAACGTCATTGCATCGTTTCTGCCGTAAAGCACCTGTGTCCGACCGGCACTATACGCGCCTGCGGGTATAGCGCCGCCGAACCGTGCGGGGCCCGCGCGCGCGACGACGCCGTTTACCTCAACTCGGAACGCGCCTCCCACCGCCGGCAACCCAAACACCGTCACTTCTTCGGTCTCCGCGTCCACGGAGGTTTCATATTTCGTGACCTGCGTGTCACGCGTGGTCTGGTTTGAAGGCACGAACGACGGCACCAGCGTCACGAGGTTGGCAGCCGCAGCGGAGGATGAGGCGTCGACGACGCCGTCGGTGGTGGCGGAGACGACGACGCCGAACCCGGCGAGGGACGCGTCGGATGACACCGCCGATGCGGTGGTCACTTCGAGCGCGGTGACATCGGCGACGCCGTCAGAATCGTCTCGAGGTGCAACCACGACGACGTAGGTGTCGCCGGGATACACCACGAAGTCTCCGTACGCGCCGCTGCGCTCGGGACGCTGCAGGTTGTACGCTCCGTCAATCAGCACTCTCGTTTCTCGGCTCGAGGTGGGCACCCGCACGGTTCGGCGGAAGTACGCTGGGGGCGATGGGTCCGCGGAGATGGCGCCGCCGGGCAAGACCGCGGCACGTAGCTGCGCGAGCGTCGGCGGCGTTGCCGAAGCCCAGTCTGGATAGTCGCTCGCACGCGTCGTCACGATGTCCACCTCCCCGGGCGCGCTCAGATTCAACGCCACCACGAATGTCAGCGCACCGACGCGCTCGACGCGTGCGCTTAAATTGTGCGCATCCCCGTCGCACACGCCGAGCCGCGCCAGGAGCGTGAGGAGTGACAACCACCAAAATAGCATACCCCCAGCCACATGCCGGGCCCCGCGTCGCCCCATGCCAAGGTAGCGCGCGCGCCCTTCACTATGGCCCGAGCAACGACTGATTTTCCGGGTTCCGCCCAAGAAATATTTTTCGAGCACGCAGAACGATGTTAGCTCTGAAAAGTTAAAGAATGATTATTGACAACGTCTTCGCCGCTACGTGCTTTCTCGCCTCGCCTTTTTTTCGCCCCATCGTAACGTCTGTCAGTTCATTTGATAAATTAATAATAAATTACCTGCTCGTCTTGACGGCTTTGATCATGCCGTACTGCATGAGTCCGTTGTCGAACGCACGGTGCATGCGCTCCAGGCACACGATGTCCCTTATGGTTTTGTACCACACTTTCGGTTTCGAGAACACGGGCAGCGGGTCATAAACTCCAGCCCACACACTGTGCCTCCAGCTCGCGATTGTTTGTCGTGTCCAGTCATCCGTGCCGATGTTTCCCATCTTCTGCGTACCGTCAACCAGCTCGGCGTACGCGTCGATGGAGATGAAATATGGGTGCGCCCATTCCTTGTACAGGTAGTTCAAGTTCACGAGCTCTTTGTCGTCGAACGGCCGAGCGCGGTCGTCGCGTTGACACCACGTCGCGATGACCAACGTCCCACCAGGTTTCAAAACGCGGACCATCTCCAGGACGTACTTTTCCTTGTCAGGCATGTGCTCGCCGGATTCGCACGCCCATACGAGGTCGAACGTGTTGTCGGGGAAACCCATCGCCAGCGCGTTCATGACTTTGAAAGACACGTTCGGGATGCCTTGCTGCGCCGCTAAATCAGTGGCGCGCTCGACTTGTTTCGGAGACAACGTGATGCCGGTCACTTCGGTCCCGGGGCCAAAGCCCTTCGCCAGGTGCCTTGACGCCCCCCCAATACCACAACCCACATCCAACACGTTACGCGGGGTTTTCTCAGCGCACCCGGCCCAGACCGCCATCTCCTCCACGAAATCCAGCTTCGCCTCCACGAAGTCCTTCACCTTGTGTCCCAGCAACGTCCCGGCGCCTTTCTCCAGCACGTCGTCGTTGTAATAACCCAAGTGGATGTGCTCGCCCCAGTAGTACTCCAGAATCCTTTCCTCAGTCCATGCGTCGTACTCCCGGCCAACAGTGGTGTCGTCCATCCACGGCCGCCCCGGCGTGTCCAGATCCTTCTTCGCCGCCGTGTACGCGAACGCCACGGCGAGACCCGCCGCGGCGGCTCGCGCCACGGCGAAGAGCTCGGAGTCGCCGTACCCTTTCGCTGCGAGCGCGGCTCTTGTGGATGTGACGCTCGCCTCCACGGGTGCAGTGACGACACCGACTTCAAAGTTGGAGGAAGTGGTGCGCTTCGCGCCGTGAGACGCCAGCGCTGGGGACGCCAAATCCGTCACCGAAAGTATCTGGGAAGATGTTTTCCCGAGGGACTGAGTGGTCGCGGCGTGTGGGCCGGTGCCGTTTGAACCCGCGGCGCATCGCGCGCTGCGGGGAGAAACGCGCACGCGGCGCGCAAGACCAGTCACGCGAGGCTGTAAACCCCGTTGGAGTTGCCTCGGAACATCCACAGCGGATGATGCAAACATCGGAGATCCCTTTTCGTTGTTGACCGAAGTGGATGGACAAGAAACAGACGCGCGGGTGTGACGACCGGTCGAACGCTGGTGCACTTCGAGGGACGAACAGAGGGCGTTTCACGAACACGGAGGTATTCGTAAACTCAACGAGGTGAGTGTTGGAAACCGGTCGAACTTGGTCGAGCGAGGTGGGGCGCTTTGTTGTGGCGCTTCGTTGGCGATCGGTTCCTTTTTATGGTCGCGCGAAAACTAAAACCATTGATTTCCCGGCAATTTTTTGGCAATTTTTGGCAACGATAACTCGCCATTAACCCAAAGAACGCACCAACTAATCTTCGCTACCAGCTCGCAGCTCCTCAGCTCTTCTCGTTCTTCCTTTTTTGTGTCGGCGCTCATCTCGGCGGCGGCATTGTCCTCCGCAGAGCACAATGACTGAGGTGGAAGACGCGCCGCCCACGGATGCCGCCGAAGGCGGTACCTCCACTGGCGGCAAGAAAGGCCGCTACCGACGCGAGAAACCCTGGGTACGCACCCTCCTTGTCTTCCCTCCCGTGCGCCGCGTCCGCCGCCGCTGCAACACGAGATTGAGACCCGAGAGAGCGCGAGTCACCCGAGATTGCACACCACGCGTGTCTGACCCTCCTTTCTCTTTCCTTCCCACCCCCAGGACCACGACGGAATCGACCACTGGAAGGTTGAGCCGTTCACGAAGGAGGACAACCCGAACGGTTTACTTGATGAATCGTCCTTCGCGACGTTGTTCCCCAAGTACCGTGAAAAGTATTTGCGCGAAGTGTGGCCTTCTGTGACGAGGGCGTTGAAGGAGCAAGGCGTGGCGTGCGAGCTGAACCTAGTTGAGGGCTCGATGACGGTTCGCACTACACGGAAGACGTTCGACCCGTATATCATCATCAAGGCACGGGACTTGATTAAACTCCTATCAAGGTCCGTCCCGGCGCCACAAGCGCTGAAGATTTTGCAAGACGACGTGCAGTGCGACGTGGTGAAAATCGGCGGCCTCGTCCGGAACAAAGAGCGGTACGTGAAGCGGAGACAGCGTTTGATGGGTCCGAACGGGTCGACGTTGAAAGCCATTGAGATGCTCACCGGGTGTTACGTCTTGGTGCAGGGGAACACGGTTTCGTGTATGGGCGGGTGGAAGGGTTTGAAGACGGTGAGGAAAATAATCGAAGACTGCATGAAAAACATGCACCCGATTTACCACATCAAGGAGCTGATGATCAAGCGCGAGCTGGCGAAGGACCCGGCGCTGGCGAACCAATCCTGGGACCGGTTTCTGCCAAAGTTCAAAAAGAAGAACGTGAAACGCAAGAAACCGAGCAAAATCGGCAAGGGGAAAAAAGACCAGGTGTTCCCGCCAGCGCCCGTGGAGTCGAAAATCGATCAGCAAATCGCCAGCGGTGAGTACTTTCTGTCGCAAGACGCGAAAAGGCGACGCGCCGCGGCGGAGAAGCTGGAGAAGCAGAAAGAAGCGCTCTCGGCGAGAGCGAAGCGCAGGGAAGATGCGTTCGTGGCGCCCAATGAGGAGGACGAAAAAGCTGGCGAGAAGAACAAAGGAAAATCGGACGTCGGCAACGACGACGTCAAGGCTGCGGCGGCGCGGTTGGCGAAAAAGGGAAGCGAAAAAAAAGGTGAGGAGAAAAAGAAACGAAAGAGCCAAGACGCGAGCGTGTTCGTCATGGACGACGGGAGCGCGAAAAAGGCGAAGAAGGAAAAAAAGAAGAAACGAGAGGACTGAGCGATCGGTGATAACAAGTTGTAAAAAGAAAGTAACGCCCTTGTGTAAACTCGTGTAAACAGCTACACTTGGTTACTCGTTTCCATTGCCAGGTATAAGTATCGATGTGTCGAATTTTCTGGATGCTGACGAATTCTTTCTTCGAACATACATTTGATGTGTCCGATCAATACGACCCCTCATTTCTCGTCGCGCGGTCCTCTGCTTCACCACACGTGTCTGCCACTCATCGCCTCACCATGCTCCGCACCGTCGCTCTTATCGCCCTCGTGGCTCGGGCCTCTGCGTACCAGACTGACGTGGACTCGTGCACTACCGTTTACAACTACTTCAAATGCGCCTCGTTCAACGGCGATAACGTCACATGCGCCGCGACTGACGTGTGCGTGTTTGAAAGTGATGCGTTCGGCAACGCGTGCAGTATCCAAACCGATGCTTTTGCGTTGTTATCCGCGGATTACACCGAAGCCGGCGAGGTTCTGACCCAAAATGGAAACGACTGCGGTTCCTATGAGGAGTCTGATTGCGGTCGGTTGAGAGGGTGCGTTTGGAACGAATTGGACTCGGGCTGTGGCGTCAGCAAGGACGGCGCGGACTATACTTTAGGGTTTTATGGTTTCCCCGCGGGAATGATTGGCTTCAACGAACTGATCATCCACGGTCGATCCGTTTGTTCCGTCGCGGTCGCGGATTGTCCCACCATTTTGTGCAACGTCGACGAGGATTACCAAGACTCAGGGGTCGCGAAGTGCGTCCCTTCGCTACAGTACGCCGTGCAAGCCGTGCAGTCAAAGTGTGGGACCGTCGGTTTGGCCGCGCTGGGCCGCCTCGCGACCGCGGTGGGCACCGAAGGCGCGGACCAAGCAGATGAGGACTCGTGTACTAACGCGTACGACTACTTCTCTTGTTCCCTGTTCAGCGCAAACGCCACCGCGTGCGCCGCGAATGACATGTGCGTGTACGACGCGTTGGGCGACTGGTCGGGAAACGCGTGCTCGCTCGGCGTGGACACGATGGCGCTGCTGTCCGCGGACTTCGTGGAAGCCTCTACGGTGTTGGCGGACGCGCGTGAAACGTGCGAAGCGGTGACCACAGAGGCGGCGTGCACCGCGAACTGCGCTTGGGACTCGCTGGGTGAGGGGTGCATTTTAAGCGCCGCCGCGGCGGACGCGCTGCTGTACGCCGCGGACACCCCGAACGGGATTCGCGGTCTCAACGACGTCGTCATGGTTGGCGGGAGCACGTGCTCCGTCGCGATTGCGGATTGCCCCGCCGTTATTTGCGAGGTTGACACAGACTTCCAACAAACCAACACGTCGATGTGCGTCCCACATCCTTGGTGTACGCCGCGTCCACGGTGCAAACTAAGTGCGGCGCGTCGGGCGCCGCCGCGTTGGCCACGCTCCAGGTAAACGCCGGCATCGCGAGCGGCGCCTCTATGCTCTGTTCGCAAATCGCGGCCGTTGTAGCGTCGCTCGTCGCCGCGGCTGCGATGTTCGCCTAAGTTTGGCGGCCACGAAAGGAATCGACGAGCGCTTTACTGGGCGACCGCGAAACGCCCGCCAGCTAATATACCGAGTATCCAACAAAAGGGACGAATAAAGGTGACACATAAACTCGGGCGAACAGTTATAGAATAATTTTTATGCTAAATAAAACCAAGTAAATCGAAACTCGAGTTCGCCTACACCAAGAGGGTCTCTGTGGTCGCTTCGTTCCAGGTATGGCCAGATCCCTGTTTGAAATAGGCATCAATTCATGATTGCAACCTACCCCATCTATACACCCGTTCAGCATCGCTCCAGGCATGCCCCAAACCTCTGTGTGAACGGAATACATCTTGCCGTCACAGAAAAGTGCTTTCTATCAGTGCCGGGTGCTTCAGCTTTCGGACCGCGTCGGAAACTGCGAGACCGACAATCAATTCAATTATCTCTTTTAGAGGTTACAGACACCTACTCCCGCACCAGTTCTGCGTACCCCGAAGACGCACGCGAGGTTCGTGAAACGTTTGTGAGACACCCGCGACCTGCGTGTTACGGCGCGAAATCCCTGACGAAGCCTCCGTCTACCCGGGGGAGTTCGGCGAGCTTAATTTTGATTGAGAATCGTGTCGACATCGGGGCGCGGCTGCATTTTGCATTTAATTGGCTTCCGCAACGATGCCATTTCCGGGGATGAACGACGGTAAAGCCGGTTCGGTGTTGGGCTCACCTGCTGCGTCTCCGTTTGGGGATGTGAAGCGTTTGTCCGTGCCGGTGTCCCCCCCACGGACTAAATCCGGGTCGGGCCTCCCCGCGTCCCCGGGATTGCCGAAATCCCCCGCGAAACCCGTGTCCCCCTTTTACAGCACGCGCATGAAGGACACCGCGGAGACGAGCGCGGCGACGGCTTTGTTCCGCAAAGGCGCGGAACAAATCGTGTTGGACCACGACAAGCAGGCCAAACTGGCGAACCTGATCAAGGCGGTGACGAAACAGAAGATGGAGCTCACGGAAGAGCGCGAGCAAGCCATAGCGGGATTCAAGGCGGAACGCGCCAAGCTTCGTACGATGCAGCAGAAAACGCTGACGCTCTACGCGCGGATGAAATCCTCCGAGATTCAGCCTGTGAGCGTTGGCGTCCGGGACGTGGCAGACAGTAGTGACGACGAGGAAGGTGCGAGTGGAGCCGGGTCGTACGACATGGCGCGCACGGCGGGGAGCATCTTCGCGTCGCTTCGCGGGTTGGAAACGAAAAGCGTGTTTCAGCGGTGGTCCTCGTTCGCGAAGCAACGCGCCGCCGCGGAGGCGCACGTCCGGCGCATGCAACGACGGTGGGAACTTTCCAGGATGGCAAAGATGGCACGCGCGTGGTGGCGGCTCGCGGTGAAGGACGCTGGAGGATTAATCGCGGCGGCGGAAGCGTCGTCGACGCGGTTAAAGAAACGCATCGGGCGTAAAGCGTTTTCCGCGTGGCGCGGCGTCGCGGCGGGACTTTCAGAAGAAGAGCTCGCCAAGCTAAGCTCCGCGTCCGCGCAGTTCGTCGCGGGCTCACCCGCGGCGGGGCTCATCGCCGTTGCCCAACTCGCGCGGTCTCGAGGCGGCACGGACGCGGGGACGAGACGACGAATCGTCGCGGAAGCCGTCGCCGCGGCGGACCGCTCGGCGGGCGCGTTTGACGTCGAGGACATATTGGGAGGCGCGGCTGGTACGGAGGCGTTTTTCTCTCCCAACGCGGTGACCGTGTCTCTTGAGGATGAGGTTGACAAAACAGCCGCAACTAGAGCGGCGGCTATTATGTTCGGCAAGACCACTAGGGGGATGACGCGGAACGTGATTATGGCGTGGTCCGCGTGGGCGGCGCGCGCGAGCGCCGCGCGCGCTTTCGAATTGATCAACACCCTGCGGTTCGAACAAGCAGAAGCCGAGGCGGCGGGTATGGTCGCGGCGGAGGAGAAAGACGCGCTCGTTGCTGCGCTGGCAGAATCCGAAAAGAAAGCCAAACGATCCAAGTCGTTCTTCTCGTCTCCGTTTTCCAGCTCGAAGAAGACCTTGAAGCTGGAGACGCAATCGCTGACGACTTCACCGGCGGCGAAAACGGCAACCGCCTCAACCGGTGTTTCCAGCCCGCCTGTGAAATCACCTCCTGTTTTGTCGCCGCGCACGTCAGCAGCTTCGAAATCGGCATCCACCTCTGATAGCATGTCCGTGAACACGCCGGCGACGTCCCAAACGATCGCGTCGCACGGTTCGTTCGATTCGTCCGCGACATCATCCGCGAAAACGCCCCCCGCGAAAAAGCCTCCTGTGACGGACGTTACGGAATCCCCCGAGGCGACGTCGCCGCGACGGGAACAGTCTTCGGATGAGTCATCCGAAGGAGACGCGGGGTCGTCATCCTCCGCCGCGCTTCCGCTGGCGCCTGATTCGCCGACGTCCACGTCTTCCCTGGAAACCTCGCTTCTGCCGGCGCCGGAAGTTGCCCCCGCAGATGTGACGGACGTCAAGGTTGAGTCGAAAGAAGCGTCGGTTAAGTCGGAAGAAGCGGCGAAAACTTGGAGCGAGGACCCGCCGGTGGAAGTGCCTCCAGTGGAAAAAGTGGAAGAGAAAGAGGCTGATGGGAAAAATCAACCGGCGTGTTGTGTGATTATGTAAAGGAGAGATGTAATAAGAAGCGCAGCCGTTTCCAACCATGAGAGCAAAGTTAAAAAGAACTTCCCATTCGTCTCGCGGCCGCCACTGTCTTTTTTAGTCTTCTTTTTACGTTTTGCCGTCTTTTTGCACCTTTTCGCTGACTGTTTGCCAGTCGCCTGTCACATCACTTGCTGGTGGGTTCAAAACCACGACCCGGCTCTAATTTCAAAATAAGACGAGACCTCACCTGTCAGCGGCGAGTCAGTTTGACGCGCGTCGAGACGTACTGACGTCGCGCCGGATCCGTCGCGACTTTCAAGTCGCCGGAGAATACGCGCGGAGCGAATTCGAGCGCGGGCGCCGGGCTGGAAGTTGGAGTCAGCGCTGGCCCGCGGAATTGCCCTAAAAGCCGTGGGCGTCGCGCGAGATCTGCGCATGACTGAAGAGGACAAGGAGAACGGCGCGGCGGCGACGGGGGAGGTGTCTAAGATGGATACTACTGGACCGGGCGCGTCCGCAGGAGGGGCTTCGGCCGTGGAGATGCCCGCTGCGCCCGCTGATGCGCCCAAGGCTGAGGAGTCCTCCTCCGAGGACGAGTCCTCCGAGGACGAAGCCGTGGGCGCGGATGGCATGACCAAGTACGAGCGACAACGCCAGGCGAACATCGCGAGGAACAAAGAGATGATGATGCAGCTCACGATTAACAAGATGGCGGACAAGCTTAAACCCGTTGAGCCGGCACCCGTGAAGCGCGGTCCGAAGGGGTCGTGGAAAAAGAAACGCGCGGCGATGAAACCCAGCCGAGGATCTTCGCGTATTCAGCAGCTGCAAGAGGAACGCAAACACACGGCGTGGAAAGACGTGCACGTGGAAATGTCGCTGAAAACGCACCCGCATTGTTTCGTTGACTTAACCGTGCAGTGCCTTGGGATGGCCGACTCCAGTTCCACGTTCGGCGACGGCGGCGGCGAGAACGACGACGATCAGATGTTGCCGCTCGGTTTTTTCGCCGAGGGCGAGTTCATGAATGAATCGCTGTACGTCTGGGTGGATTTTGACGGCAAACACCACGTGATGTGGGGCGAATCCGAGGGCGAGCGCCAACGCCACGTGGAAACCGAAGACGGTGGGTCGGACACCGCTGCAGGCGCGGCGTTGTGCATTCTTCGCGAATCCCAACGCCGCCGGCTGGAGCTGTTTGGATCGATTCCCTCGTCGGGAAAAGCCGAAAATTTAAACATTCGCGTGCACCACTCGAACCTGCCTTTGCTGGATAAAAACGCACCCGCGCCCGTGCGTCCCGGAGCCATCATGCACTTCAACCTGCCCGGGGTGCAGTACCCCAAGATGCCCAAGGCGTACAAGGCATCCACGTACGTCAAAAAGCACTTTGGGCCCACAGCAACGGGGCGGCCCCGCGGACGACCGCGCAAGCACCCGCTTCCCCTCGACGCCGTGTCCTACGGCGTAGGAAACCCGATCATGTTCTCCGTGCCCCGAGCCAAACGCGAGCGTGAACCGTCACCGCCACCCCGCCCCGACTGCGGCGAATGCGGGCGGAAACGCGAAGACACCACGCGCATGCGACACGGCCCGGAGGGGAAAAGCACGCTGTGCAACGCGTGCGGCATGTACTGGGCGACGCAAGGCCGGGCGCGGCCCGCGGGTTTGTTTGACGATGACTACGAACGCGTGGTACCGGCTGGAGTGGACCCAATTGTGAAGCCCTCTGCGATGGGCGCTCCTCGAACGGCGAAGTCTGAGCCGGAATCGATGGCTGGGCCGTCGGAGTACAAGACACCGCTCGCCCCGTTCGACGCGGAGGTTAACCGATTGATCGAAGAGGCGGACCCCGACGCCGTGAAGGGCGAAGATGAAGGACCTGTTGCAGACATGGTCGAAGATGAAGAGGAGGATGCCTCATCCTCATCTGATGAAGAGGAGAACACCGCGACGGAGGCGTTGCCTCCCGGCGCACAACCTGACTCCGACGCGGTGAAGCGCGAATTGAAAGAACCCACGGCGGCAAGACCCGCGGGCGCGCACACTTTTTTCTCCGACATGGTCAAGTGCGCCTCCGCGGGGCTGGTCACGCCGGCGATGATCGGTGCGGATGATTTCCCGAAATTAGTCCCGGAAGGCGCAGCGTTACCCCGCTGGTGCCCTCATATGTGGGCGGGTATGACGCCTTTGCTGGGCATCACCGAGGATGCGGCTTACGAAGTGAAGCGCGATCCGCAGGAATCTGCGGTCGCCAAGGCGGTGGCGGTCGTGGCGGATTCCGACCCGGTGAAGGACGCGGGCGCGGAAAAACTCGACGGGTACCCCAACCAAGCGTGGTACGCCGCGCGCTCCGCCGCCCTGGCGTTGGCCGGGTACGGCGGCACCGCCGCTGGGCTTTTGATTGGAAAGCCCGCGATTTTCCCCACGAAGTTTGCCCTGCCCAACATGCTGCGCCCCAGAGTGTACGTCGAGAGCGACCTGGACGGCATCACTTTATTCGGGTACGCCGAGACCGAGGTCCAGCAAGGCCTGATGGCACAACTCGAGAAGTACGAGCAAATCGAAGAGAAGGAAGGCGCGGACGCGGCGGAGCGCCAGCGCGAAGTGGACTATGCGGAAGCGGTGGCGAACCTGGAACAGGCGATTTACTCGGCAAACTCGCACATGCGCAAGTCGGACAACAGGGCGGATCGCGACGCGAAATTCGAACGCGCGCAAGTTCGAATTGAAGCCGTCGCCGCGGCGAGAATTCTGTGCCCACCTCTGCCGAAAGTTGAGAAACCCAGCAGCAAGGGGAGGGGCACACAAGGTGACGGCGATGACAACGCCGAACCCGCGGCGTACCTCACCGAGAACGCGTGCGCCGCGATTGCGGGCGCGGAGGATATTCCAAAGCCGCTTGAAGTGACGTGCGGGCACGCTCCGCCCGGGGTGTGGCAACCAGGCGGCCGGCCCAAGGAGGAGAAGATTTTCGTCGAAGAGAGTGGCGAGTCCATCTCGCCCGCGGAGTACGAGCGTTTGGGAGGCATGGGCCAGGCGAAGAAGTGGCGCAAATCGATTCGCATTAACGAAACGCAGGCGCTCGGCGATTACCTCGCGGGTTTAGGCGCGGAAAAAGGCGAATCCGTGGTGGGCTGCCGGTGCGGGATCTGGTGGCCGCTTGACGAGAGCTTCTACCTGGGCACCGTGGAGGGGTTCATACCAAACACGGGCGAACACAGCATACGGTACGACGACGGCGAAGTCGAGGATCTCCTGCTGGCGATGCAAAGAGTGAAGTGGCTTCCCGACGGCACCGGCCGTGCGGGCGCCGGCGTGCTTCTCGGCGCCGGCGCCGTCGCGGAACAAACGGCGGCGGATGAGATGGAGGCGCGGCGCAAAGCCGCTGAAGAGGCGCGGCGAGCGGAGGAGCGACGCATCGAACAAGAGCACGAAGGAATTTTATCACCCGAAGGCAGGTACCGAGTCCGGATGGGTGCGTTTGACGTCTGGGCGTCGCGGCCGGCGCAGTGGAAGATGAGGAACAGCGAACGGCGCAAGTGTTTCGAAGTGCTCACGACGCTCCGGAACGAACCCGACCCTGACGACGACCCGGATGACGAAGACGAACCCCCGCGCCTGTTAATCGAGCCCTTCGAACAGCTCCCAGGGCCCCGTGAGCTTCCGGAGTACTACGAGCTGATCAGATGTCCGGTGGACTGCCGGAGCATCGAGCGCGCGTTGCGAAGAACACCGGCGCGCTCGTACGCCTCGCCGTGGTTCTTCGCGTGCGCCGTGGAGCTCATGCTCACGAACGCGCAGACGTACAACGACTTTGATTCGCAAATATACGACGAAGCTGGGATGCTTCGCAGGGCGTTTCACAAAGCCATGTCCGTTACGTTCCCGAACCAGCCCCTTCCCGAAAGCATCCGGGTGTATGAGTCGTGCGACGAGCCGCACTGGTACCGGCCCGCGGGGTGGACTCCGCCGCTCACGCCCGAGGAGGTGAACGACGAACCCGAGCCGTTTGAGCCCCTCGGCGTCGAAGAAGCGCAAGAGGACGAAGACGAAGAACGCGCGTTAGCCAGGGCGGTCACAGCGGGTGGCGCGATGTACGGCTACGGCACCGATCCAGAGCAAATCGCTAACTTGACGCGGAGGTTCGGACGGCCTCCGCCGGGAAGACCGGGGCGACCGTCCAACGGACCGCCCAAACCTCCGTATCAGCCCACGGGACGGCCGCGCGGGCGTCCTCGATTGTATCCCCGACCCGAAGACGAACATGAAACGGTGGTGGTGCACGACGTGGCGTTCGATCCGAAGAAACCCAACGCGCCCGCCTCCGCGCGCGTCGCCGTGGGTGGCAAGAAACGCAACTACAACAGCGTGCAGCTCGGTCCCGCGGCGTCGGCGGCGCGCGACACGCTTGAAGCGGCGAACGCGCAGGCCATGTCCCTGAACGACTTGGTCTCGGCGGTTGAAAAATCCGGCGCCCCTGAAGTCAAAGGCGCGCGGCGGGTCACCGCCGCGGTGCTGTCCATTCTTCGTCAACACCCTGACGTGTTCGTCGAGGCGCTGACTGGAGACGGCGCGCGGTTCACTTTAAACCCTGTTTTCATGGAGGACGAGGAGGAGGACCACGGCCCGCCGCGCGCGTCCTCCGGCAGAGCGGCGAAGAGACAGAAATCGTACGCCGACTCGGACGAGGACGACGAGATGGAGTACGAGTCCGAGCCAGAGGGCGACTTGGTGGACGACCGCGCGATGACGGCTGAGAAGGTTGAGCAGTGCAAAGGGATTCTCCAGAAAGCCCGGGATTTGAAGATAAAAGGCAGACAAGTCTCCGAGCTGTTTGAGCTGTTACCCACGCGGAAGCAAATGCCTGACTATTACCGGCAAATCGCCAACCCCGTGGATTATAAATCCATCAGCGCTTCGTTGAAACGCGCGGGGGGGTACGGCAGCGTGTGGGACTTTTTGATTTCGGTGGAACTGATGTTCTCAAACGCGCAGGTGTACAACGAGAAGGAGTCGCATATTTTCAAAGACGCGGAGACGCAGCGCAAGACGATTAAAACGGCGCTGGAAAAGGCGTTCCCCGGGCACCCGTACCCGGCGCCGATGAGCGTTTACGAACCGGACGAGTGCGTGGAGCCGGACTGGCGTGCGAAGAAGAAACCGCTCTCGGTGAAACTCAGCGCGAAAGGCAAAGGCGCGCCGTTAACGGTCAAAATGCAAAATGCAAAGTGCGGCGCGTGCGTGAACTGTTTGGAGCCCACTCGCCGGAAACGGTGCCTCGACGCGCAGATGAAAGACAACGCGAGGGACGGCCACGAGGGTGCTAAAATCGCGGCGGAGGGGGTAAAGGCGATCGGCGTGCGCATCGAAATCTACTGGCCGCCTGAGGACATTTTCTACAAGGGCAAAATCACGGGATTCGACCCCAAAGCGTGTGCGCACCAGATCCAGTACGACAACGGCGACGAGGAGACGATGGAGCTGTGGAAAGAGGAGGAACAAGTCAAGCGCCGGAAGTGAGGAGGTTTTGAGAGACAACATTTTAATATCAGAGAAAAAAACTCAAGTCAACTTTCGTTTCTTTTTCTCAGCCTCAGAAAAGAGCTTGGCGAACGCATCCATCGGGCCGCGAGGTCTGACACTCGCCACGGGAGGAGACGCCGCACGCGCCGGCGCGAGATCAGGGACCGCCGCCGGCGTCGGCCGCTCCGTTGGGACATCTGCGCATATCTTTCGTCCGTTTTCCTTCTCCGCTTGTTTCTTGAACAACCCCGCTAATTGACCCAGTCCTTGTGTCTTCGCAGGTACCTGACGCGCAAACATGTTCTTGGGAAGACTGACTCGAACAGAAGGCGCATCCAGTGATCCGTGTCTTCCCGTCGTCGAAGGATTTGTCGTTGGATTCGTCGCAGGCGCGTTTTGCGGCGGCTGCGAAAACGCCGCTGGAGCCCACGACCCTCCGCCGCTGTCGTTTCGCGCGCCGCCTGCGTCTCCCCCCCCGTTCCCCACACCGCTTTGATTTTCCATGCACTCCATCATCAGCGCCATAGCGGCATCGTCCAGCGCGTCGCCGACGTCGAATAGTGTCACCGGCTGCTTGGCTTTCGGTTTCGCAGAGAGGAGGTTGGCAAACGCGAGCGGCCTTTGGGCCAGTCGCATGTCACCGCCGCGTCCGCCTCGTCCGCCTCGTTCCGACCCTCCCGGCGTCCACCCTTGCTGTTTCTGCGGGCTCGGAGGTACTACAAACCGTTTCCGCGTAATCGGGTCCAGCCTACCCTCCGCGACTTCCACCGCCACGGCGTCTTCCACGTGTGCGCCGAGAAACGACGTCTCCGCGTTTGGCGTTTTCAACTCCTCAGGCATGGGATTCAGCGGGCGCAGTCGCTTGAGTTCTGGGTCGTACACGCGCGCGTGCCGAAACGTCCAGAACGCGTTTTGGAACCCTGCTTCGTATGCATCGGGTACCTTTATTTTTCCATCCGCGCGAAGCGACGCGAGTGTCGCCGCGGCTGAGCCGTGCGTCGCCATCAGTGCGTGCGCGCGTTTAATGCCGATGGTCGGCACGTTTGGCAAAAAGTCGCAACCGCTGAGCACGCACAGCTCGAGGAATTTAGTGCGACACCATCCGGTGAAATCCAAAGGTTCGCCTTTCGCGGGTCGTTTGGGTTTTACAGCCTTTTTAGTGGCTTTTGTTGTCACAGCGACCGGTCGTTTCGAGCCTCTTTTCGACGTCGACGTCGCGATGCCGACGTCGTCGTCAATAAGCGCAGCGTCCTCCGCCTCTGCGTTTTTCTCAACAGCGTCGTCTGCGTCGATTTCCGCGTCGTTTCCGGGCATGTCCCCTGATGCAGTATGCGTGTCGCTCCCCGGGGGACCCGCCAACACGTCCGCGACGTTGAGTTCCATGGCGCTTCCGTGCTTGTCGAGTTTGAAAAGCACAGTCGGGCACCCGTACGCCACCAAGTCGCTGTCCTCGGTGAACACGACGTCCACGCCTCGCTTGTCGCCCCCACCGAGCTGCGCGAGCGCAGCGATCTGCGCGTCCGCTTCGTACGGCGCGACGATGAACTCGAAACCCTCTCGCTTCAGCGCGGCGATCAGTTCGTGCGCCATCCCTGGGGTGACGTCGAGTCCCTGCGCGAAGAAAAACGTCGCACCCTCTTTGTCCCCTTTGTCAAGTTTTTCCTGCCCCTTCCTCTGCATCTCGCCCCGTCGATCCCTACGCTCTTTCTCCTCGCCGCCTTTCGCGGGCAACCGGTCGCCGTCGAACACAATCACAGGGGTCAAACCGAAGTGCCGCAACATCTGCGCGCGATGCACGCAGTACCGCACGTACGGCGGGTCTCGGTTGAGCTTGCGCCAGTAATGGTTCTTGGTGCCCAGTTCAAGTGCGCAACTATACGCACCCTTGTGCAGCCACGAGTACGCATCCACCGCCGCGCGCTTACCCTTGTGTCGCGACACCTCGACAGGGATCAAGTACGGCTTAAGCACCTCGGGCAGACCCTTGATTCCCATGGTGAAATG
>TARA_B110000977_G_scaffold201847_1_pt1 | contig 22780 bp, 20 predicted proteins | sample TARA_B110000977 | Tara Oceans TARA_B110000977 (sample SAMEA4397798) | marine metagenome | biome: Polar Biome; feature: [SRF] surface water layer (ENVO:00010504); material: water (ENVO:00002006), including particulate matter (ENVO:01000060) such as... | depth 5 m | reverse complement strand
GGGCTGGCGGCGGTGATGCGGATCAAACCTGATTTGGTGGTGCTTGATATTGGCCTGCCTGAAATGGACGGGCTTGAAGTGTGCCGCACGGTGCGGATGATTATCTGCCCAAGCCGTTTTCACCCCGTGAATTGGTGGCACGTGTAAAGGCGATTTTGCGGCGCGGTGGCACCACGCCAGAGGATCAGCCCTTGCGCCATGGTGTTCTTGAGGTCGACCCCGCACGCCACCTGACCCGCGTGCGCGGAGAGGTCGTGGCCCTGACGGCGCGGGAAATGGACCTGCTTGTCAAGCTGATGACGCGCCCCGATCAGGTCCATTCGCGCCCCGCATTGGTCGATGCGATTTCCGGTGTGAACATCCATGTAAGTGACCGCACGATGGACAGCCATTTGCGCAATCTGCGTGCCAAGCTTAGGGCGGCGGGGTGTGCAGATGCGATTGATACGATGCACGGGATTGGCATTCGCATGGGGCCTTGCACGACATGACCCGCATTAAATGCAAATGGCGTCCGCCGCTCTGGTTGGTCGTGGCTGTGACATTGCTTGTGGTGTTGTGCTTGCCTGTGATCGGGATCGTATTTGTGCGCTACGCGGCCCCCGTGATGGGCTACCGAGAGGCGGTGTACGGCGTGGGGGGCGGTGTTTTGGCCGCGACGTTTGTGATGGGCTGGGGGTTATGGCGGTTTTTGCTTAGCCCTGTTCGGGCCTTGCGGGACCGCGTGGGAGTGTTGCGATCTGGTGGCGAAGATGCGTTTGCCCCTCTCGATCAATATGGCACGTCGGACATGCATGCGCTGGGGCAATCGTTTCTTGATATGGGCAACGCGCTGCACCGCCGCGAGGTCGTGTTGCGCAGCTTTGCAGACCACGTCACCCATGAATTGAAATCCCCGATTACGGTGGTGCGCGGGGCGGCGGAACTTTTGGGATCGCCTGATTTACCAGCGGCGGAACGTGACATTTTGCTGGGCTGGATCGCAGGGGCCGCAGACCGCATGACGTTTCTGTTGGATGCCCAACGCGCACTGGCATTGGCCGAGGACCCGGGCGTTGGCGGAGAGGCGCTGTTGTCTGATGTGGCCACGGACGTCGATGTCGCGCAGGATGGGGTGGTGCCTTTGCCGCAGGATGCGTTGCGGCTGGTGCTTGATCATTTGGTCGGGAATGCACGTGCGAATGGTGCGACGAAGATAACAGTGTCGTTTGATAGAACGCTGACCGTTCAAGACAACGTACCGGGTGTGTCGGAAGGCCACCGCACCAAGATATTCGAACCGTTTTTCACATCGCGCCGCGCCGGTGAAGGCACTGGAATGGGATTGCCGATTGTGCGCCGCATCCTTGAGGCCCACGATGCTGAAATTGCCCTTGTCCCATCCGACGTTGGTGCGCGGTTCGTAGTGACGTTTTAGGGGTTCATGCCGCGCTTGGTCAAAAATGACGGCAGTTTTTTGGCATCCGGGGCGGGGGAGGTTGGTTCGCTTTGGGCCGCCATGGCCTTGATCGCGGCCACGCCACTTTCGCCCAATGGAATGGTCGCGAAAGGCCCCCCCAGCGTGAGTTGTGCAAGGTCGGACGGGTCGGCGGGGGGTGCTGCGGCAAGCAAACTGTCGGCCCAGTTTTCAGCGTTGTCTTTTGGCTTATACCCAAGGAACGCGGCCTTTTGGTTGTTCACCGGCGCGCGGTCATTGTTGGAAATTCCGTAGACGACGGTGAAGCCCGTTGTGGTCGCCGACACGGCGCGGTCAACAAGGTGGCGCAGGTCATCAAAGCTGAGCCATGTGCGCAGTGCGCGGGCGTTCTGCGGGACTTTGGTGGCAGAGAAGATGCGCAGATGCACAGATTCCATGCCCCGTTTGGCCCAGTACAATTTACCAAGGTCTTCGGTGAAACATTTGGCCAGCCCGTAAAACGTATCGGGGGCGTGATCGACATCAAGGTCCGCACCGGCTGCGTTTTCGACCATGCCGACCGCGTGCACCGATGAGGCATAGATCACCCGCTGAACGCCGTGGCGATGCCCTGCTTCCCATATATTATAGGATGACAGAAAATTGGGCCCGAGGAGGTCTTCGAACGGGCGTTCATCGGGGATTGAGGCGAAGTGGACGGCCATGATGGCGCCCTCCATCAGGGGCAGAACCTCGTCCAGTTTTGCGCAGTCTGCTTGTACGAAGGTTTCGTTGTCCAACAGGGTCGGGGGGGCCTCTGCGATGTCCACGGACACCAGTGTGTCACACAGCGCCGCAAGGGTCGTGCGGATTTCCATGCCAAGGCTGCCGCACGCCCCCGTGAGAACGATTTTCTTGTGCAGTTTGGTCATGGTGCGGCCCCTTTGTTATTGGGTGCCACGCTTCACGGTTCGCGCGTGCGCGTCAAGGGTGACCTAACCAATGATATTGAAGGCCGCGCGGATTTCCGCGTCCTGTTTGGCGGACAAATAGGCGGGTTTATGCGTGGAGAGAACGTCATCTACCCGTATTTTGGCGCGGTCCCATGCGGTTTGCGCCCCTGCGTCGGCCCACGTTTTGGGCTGCTCACGGTCGGCCATGGTCGGGTAGTGGTAATCGCGTTCCATCGCGGCGTAGGTGTGATCGGACCCGAGGAAATGGCCGTCGCCCAAAATCGACGAGCAGATGGCATCATAGCCGAGGTTGTCGTCGGTCACCTCAATCCCGCGTAGGGTGCGGTAGGTCATGGCGTGCATTTCATCATCAATCACAAACGCTTCAAACGATGCACCCAGAAGCGATGCGGTCATGCCGCTTGATTCATAGATCAGGTTGCCCCCTGCGAGGGCCGCCGCCAGCGATGTCATGCCTTTTTCAATGCCGTATTGCGCATCAATCGCTTTGGCGTCTGTCATGGAGGACGCGACGCCGGAGGGCAGGCCAAGCCAGTTGGACAGCTGCGCGGACGCGGCATTAAGAACGGTCGTTTCGCCGCCACCCCCCGCGAACGCCCCGCTGCGCAGATCAATCACCAGCGGCCAGTTGGAAAAGATCATCGGGAAGGCGGGGGAAATCACATTGACCATCACAAGGGACGCCAGTGTTTCAGCGAGGGACTGCGCGAGGAACCCTGCAAGGGTGGCAGGCGCGGTTGCACCTGCTTGGGCGGCGGTGATGCACGACATGGGGATGTTGTGTTCAATGCATTTGTACACAACATCGACCGCGTCTTCGCCAAACCGCATAGGCGAGATGACGGGGCTGATATGGGTCTTGAGGAAAGGGCGTTTGGAAAACTGGCCTTCGCCACCTGCGGCAATATCCAGCAGGTGGATGATCGGGTCTATATGATCGGCAATGGTGAACGCGGTGGCGACGTGTTTGGTGGTGCCGCGCATCAGGGCGTAGGCGGTGTTCACGTCCAGATCATACATGTCGGGCACGTCCGTGGCGATGCAGCAGCGAGTGAACCAAGCGACGTTGTCCAACGCGTCTTGCAGACGGGTGAAATCGTGCAGGTCTTGCAGGGTTGAGGGGCGATAAAGGCCCGTGTCGCGATCAAGAGTATTCACCGCAGCGCCGCCCGTGCCAAAATAGACTTTGTCGCCGCCGACCTCAATCGTGCGGTTGGGATCGCGCCCATGGAGGGGGAATGTTTTGGCCGCTTTGTCGATAATATCTTCAACCAAGGGGCGGGGCATGCCGATGCGGGCATTGCCAAGATCAGTGCAGCCCGCTGCGATTAGATCATCCCAAAGACGGGTGGGGACTTCGCCCATGCCAAGGTCGGATAACAACCTTAACGCGGTGTCATAAATCTTGTGACAATCGGTTAACGACAGGGGTTGGTATTGCCCGCCGCGCTGTCCCGGTGCGGCGGGATTGACGGCGACGGGGACGGCCCGTTTGGCAACGCGGGCGGCGCGTCCACCGGATCTGCGGGAGGGTGTTTTGTCTGACATAGAGGCAGGGTCTGTGTTGTGGGGCTTTCGCGCAAGCACCGTGGACAAGATGCACAAAATCAGAAACCTTGATTGCGATATGGAGAATCAAGCGCCCCCCTTTACGTTTCGCGCGGCACAAACGTTTGTTGCCGTGGTCGAAGCCCAATCTGTCACGAAGGCGGCGCATCGGCTTGGTGTTTCGCCGTCCTCCGTGTCCCAACAACTCAGCGGGCTTGAGGCGGCATTGGGTGCCAAGTTGATTGAACGATCGGCCCGTGTATTTCGCATGACGCCGGCGGGGGTGTTGTTTCTGGACCCCGCCAAGCAGCTTTTGGATGATGTGAGCGCGGCCAAAGCGCGCCTTGTCACGGCGGATCACATGCCGCCGATGTCGGTGCGCATTGCGTCGATTGAGGAACTTGACGCGACGGTGATTGCGCCGTGGCTTTTGACGTTAACAGACGCCTACCCCAACATCGCCTTCGCGCTGAGCAGCGGAGCGAGCCATGAAAACAACGAAGCGCTGTCCACGCGTGGGGTTGATTTGATGTTGGCGGTGGACACCGTCGCGCAGGCCGATTGGGTGGAACAACACCCGTTGTTGCGCGACCCGTTCATTCTGGTCAGTGCGCCGCAGATGGGCGATGCGCCTGATTTGGCCGCGCTGACTGCGACCCCGTTTGTGCGCTATGCCTCTGATCTTCAGATCGGGCGCCAGATCGAAGCGCAGTTGCGCAGGTCAGGTTTGCACCCCGCGCGTGGATTTGAATTTTCGACCAATCAGGCGCTGTTTGCCATGACCGCAGAGCTGGGGGGCTGGTCGATCACCACGGCATTGGCGTTTTTTGGCACGCCGCGCGCGGGTGATCTGGTGCGCGCGCACCCGCTGCCCGTGGCGTCGTTTTCGCGTCGTTTGGCCCTGCATGCGCGGGCTGGCGCGCTTGGGGATTTGCCGCGCCAAATGGCGGATGGCATGCGCACCTGTTTGCAGGATCGGATTTTGAAAACCGGTGCGGATCGCTTGCCGTTTTTAGGTGACGGGTTTCAGATACTGCACTAAATCGAAATCATATATTTTGTCAGTAAAACAAGGATTGCGCGACTCTGCGTGATCTGGTCAGATTTGGTGAAATTTGACCAAAGGAACTCCCATGAAAACCCAGACCAAAGCTGTTGTTATCGGGGGCGGCATTGCAGGCTGTTCCACGCTGTATCACCTGACCCAAGAGGGATGGACGGATGTTGTGCTGGTTGAGCGTGATGAGCTGACCAGCGGCACGACATGGCATTCCGCAGCCCAAGTCACGAACTTTGGCGGCAACCAGACGATGGTTGGGCTAAAGACCCATTCCATCAATCTTTACAAAGAATTGCGCGATGATGCGGATTATCCCGTGCAGTACAATCACGGTGACGGCGGCATTCGTTTGGCCAACACAGAAGAACAAATGGACGGGTATCGCCATTTTTCATCTATGGCGCGGGGCATGGGCGTCGATTTTGAGGTGCTGGACGCCGAGGAATGCGCCCGCCGTCATCCGCTGATTTCGACCGACAACCTGTTGGGCGGTTTGTGGGACCCGAGCGATGGTGACATTGACCCAGCATCCCTGTGTCAGGCGTTGGCGCGGCGCGCGCGCAAAGCGGGCGCAGAGGTGTATCGTCAGACCGACGTGACCGGCCTGACCCAGCACAAGGACGACAGCTGGACCGTGCACACCAACAAGGGCGACATTGATTGCGAAGTTGTCATCAATGCTTGTGGTTACCGCGTGAACGAGGTTGGCGCGATGATGGGTGTGCATCACCCCGTCACGTCGATGGAACACCAGTATTTCGTAACGGATGAGATCCCAGCGATTGTCGAAGCGGGCCACCGCATGCCGCTGCTGCGCTGCCCGATTTCCGATTACTACTGCCGTCAGGAAAAGAATGGCCTGCTCCTCGGGTTTTATGAACAGGACTGTAAGACGTGGGGCATGGATGGGATTTCGCCCGATTTTTCCAATGATTTGTGCCCTGACGATCTGGATCGTGTGACGGATGTTCTTGAAGGCGCGTTTGAACGTATGCCGGCGCTGATGGAGGTCGGCATTAAGAATATCGTGAATGGGCCGATTACGTACACGATTGACGGCGCGCCTTTGGTCGGGCCGATCCCGGGTAAGCGCAATGCGTTCTGTATCATTGGTCTGCGGGCGGGTCTGGGCGAGGGCGGTGGCCACGGCTGGATGCTTGCGCAACAGATTGTGCACGGTGAAGCGTGTTACGACACATGGTGCATCGATCCGCGCCGTTTTACGGGGCACACCAACGTCGAACTGACAGCGTTGAAAGCGATTGAAGATTACCAAAACGAATTCCGCTTTCATTTTCCAAACGAACACCGCCCCGCGGGGCGTGATGCCAAGACCACGCCGATCACCCCCGTTCTTGAAGCTGAGGGCGCCGAGTTTACCATCGTGAATGGCTGGGAACGGGTCGAGTTTATGAAGCCCACCCCTGATTTCCACGTCACGCATACGTATAAATTCGATGAGAGTTTTGACATCGTGGGGCAAGAAGTGGCCGCCGTGCAAAACGGTGTCGGCATCTGTGAGGTCAACGGGTTCAACCGCTTTGAAATCACCGGGACCGATCGCCATGCGTTCATCGACCGGATGTTCTGCGGCAATATCACCAAGAAAGACGGGCGCGTTGGGCTTGGTTATATGCTGAACCACCACGGGATGGTGAAGGGCGAGGCGACGATTGCGAATTTGCCTGCGACGGACCGCGGCCCTGCGCGCGCTTGGTTCGGATCGGCTGCGGCGGCTGAATTTCACGACATGGACTGGTTGCAGATGCACATGGACCCGTCCGAGGACGTGCAGATCAGATCGTTGACGAACGATCAGACTATTCTGGTGATTGCGGGCCCAAAGGCGCGTGATGTGTTGTCGGCGGTGTCGCGTCTGGATTGGTCCAAGGCGGCGTTTCCATGGCTGAGCGCGCGGGAATGTTTCATCGGCTTCGCGCCTGCGACGGTTCTTGGAGTGAGCTTTTCCGGAGAGCTGGCGTACGAGATCCACATCCCGAACGCGCATTTGTACAACGCCTACAAGACGTTGCGCAAAGCGGGTAAGGCGTTTGGCATGAAGATGTTTGGTGCCAAGGCCGTGGATTCAATGCGGATGGAAAAAGGGTTCTTGCATTGGAAGGCCGATATCCTGACAGAATTTGACCCGTTTGAAACTGGCCTTGATCGGTTTGTTAAGATGGAAAAGGGTGATTTTATCGGCAAGGCGGCGCTTGAAAAACGTGTGGCGGCTGGCAAAATGGTTGAGTTTGTATCGATGGAATTGGACAGCACCGATGCGGCGGCCCATGGCGGGTCTTCGGTGATGGTGGGTGACACTGTTGTTGGCACTGTGTCATCCGGCGACTGGGGTTACCGCGTTGGCAAGAACCTGGCCTATGCCTTTGTGAAACCGGATCACGCCTCCGTAGGTACCACATTTGAAGTGGACGTGTTGGGCAAGCGCGTGCCTGCGACGATCATCCCGACGGGTCCGTATAATCCGGACTATTCGTTGATGCGCAGCTAGGATACTCATGGCTCAACCTGTTGGAAGGATGCGCCATGACTGTCACCCGTAAAGACCTGTTTCATCTGCCCGAGGGGATGATTTACCTCGACGGTAATTCATTGGGGCCTTTGCCGAAATCTGTTGAAGGTGTGCTGTCGTCGATGGTCACGGATCAATGGGGCGCGCATCTGATCAAGGGCTGGAATATCGATGATTGGATGGGTCAGCCGATGCGCGTTGGCAATATGGTTGGGCGTCTTGTCGGTGCTGCGACGGACACGATCACCATGGGTGATACGTTGTCCGTGAAGGTCTATCAGGCGTTGTCGGCAGCGGTGCAGATGCGTCCTGATCGTAAAGTAATATTGTCAGATAGCGGCAATTTCCCGTCCGATTTGTACATGGCGCAGGGGCTGATCGCGCAACTTGGGCAGGGGCATGAATTGCGTGTCGTTGACCCGCTTGATGTGATGGACGCGATCACGGACGAGGTTGTGGTCGTGATGTTGACCCAGGTGGATTACCGATCAGGTGCTGTGCATGACATGGCGGCTATCACAGCAAAGGCCCACGCGGCGGGTGCCGTGGTGATCTGGGATTTGGCCCATTCAGCGGGCGCTGTGCCTGTTGATCTGGAAGGCTGCGGGTGTGAATTTGCTGTAGGGTGCACGTATAAATACCTCAACGGGGGGCCGGGTGCGCCAGCGTTTATCTATGTGCGACCCGATGTGATCGGGGATATTCAGCCCGCATTGTCCGGCTGGCTTGGCCATGATGCGCCCTTTGCGTTTGATCTGGACTACCGCCCCGCAATGGGGATTGAACGGATGCGCGTTGGCACGCCGCCCGTGTTGCAATTGACAGCTTTAGAATCTGCGTTGGCCGTTTGGGACGGTGTTTCGATGCAGGATTTGCGCGCGGCGTCCGTTCAGCTGACCGAATTGTTTATCCGCGAGGTTGAGGCGCGCTGCCCAGAACTGACGCTGTTTTCGCCCCGCGATCCGGCGCTACGCGGCAGCCAAGTGTCGTTCGCCCACGATGACGGATACGCCGTGATGCAGGCCTTGATTGCGCGTGATGTCATTGGTGATTTCCGCGCGCCGAACCTGATCCGCTTTGGGTTTACGCCGCTTTATATTGACGACGCGGACGTGATCGGCGCTGTCGATATCTTGGCGGATATTCTGGACAACCGCATCTGGGATGATCCGAAATATAAGGCGAAAAGCCGCGTCACTTAAAGGGCCGTGTTTTATGCGCGCTTTTCAAAGCGCGACGGGCTGTCCGGTTTCCAGTGATTTGGCGGCGGCATCGGCCATGATTTGGGCGCGCAACCCGTCTTCGATTGTGGGGATTGCGACACTTGGATCGTTGAGGTGCGCGATGAAGGTCTGCATTTCAATGGCGTAGGCGGCCTCATACCTCTCAAGAAAAAAGTTGAGTGTCGGGGCGGTTTGAAAGCCGTTCGCGTTGGCCACATCGACTGTGTTTTCCAGCACATTGGCGGCGCGCAGCATGCCGCCTGATCCGTGCACTTCGATGCGTTGATCATAGCCATAGGTCGCGCGGCGCGAGTTGCTGATCTGGCAAATTTTACCCGATGCGGTGGTGAGGGTTACGGCGGCGGTGTCGACATCGCCGGCCTCTCCGATGGCGGGATCAACGAGGGCGGCACCGACAGCGAACACAGACACGGGTTCTTCGCCGAGCAAGAAGCGCGCCATATCGAGGTCGTGGATCATCATGTCGCGAAAAATGCCGCCCGATGATTTGATGTAGCTGATCGGAGGCGGGGAGGGATCGCGCGACAGGATTGTGACGATTTCAACGCTGCCGATTTCGCCCCCGACAATGCGCTTTTGGACGTTGGCGAAGTTAGGATCAAAGCGGCGGTTGAAGGCGGTGAAAAACGGGACTTTGGCGTCGTTCACATGGGTGATCAGCGTGCGGATATTGTCGGCGGACATATCAACGGGCTTTTCGCAAAAGATGGCCTTACCGGCGGCGGCGGCGGCTTTGATAATGTCGAAATGGGTGTCAGTCGGGGTGCCGACGATTACGGCGTCAATGTCGTCGCTTGCGATGATGTCATCCGTTGTGCGCACATCCGCGCCGCAGGTCTTGGCAAGGGCTGCGGCGGCGTCGGGGAAGAAGTCGGACACGGCAACGATCTGGGCACCGTCCATGTTGCGCAGCGTTTTTGCGTGGACTTGGCCGATGCGACCACATCCGAGAATACCGATACGGGTCATGTGGTCTCTCCCTTGAATGCACGCAAAACGGTGCGGGTTGCGGCGACCAATGGGTCGTGCGTGTCCTTGAGGATTGTGTTGCGATCAAAGCGTGTTGTGTCGCTGTTCACGGCCTGCCTGAGCGCCGTGCCGAATGCCATCCGCAGCTCTGTGCCGATGTTGAATTTGCACACGTTTGATCCGCGCGCCAGCGCCGTGCGCTGCGCCAAGGGCACGCCCGATCCGCCGTGAATAACGAGGGGGACGGTAGTGACTGCTTCGATCATACGAAGGCGCGGTTCGTCTAGCCCGCCGTCTTTGTCGGTCTGCAAATGGACGTTCCCCACGGATATCGCCATGGCGTCGACGCCAGTTTCGCGTGCGAATTTTGCGGCCTCACAGGGGTCGGTTCCGGCTGAGGCTTCGCCGCCATTATAGCCGACAAACCCGATTTCACCTTCGCAGGAAATTCCAGCGGCGTGGGCCATTTCAGCGATGCGCGCTGTTTCGTCGATGTTCTGGTTCAGCGGTTTGCGCGACCCGTCAAACATCAAGGATGTGAAGCCCGCATCGAGCGCTTCTTTGCACTCATCGAACGTGTAGCCGTGGTCCAGATGCGCGACGACCGGGACTGAGGCACCTTCGGCCAAGTGGCGGAACATTTTGCCAAGGATCGGCAGTGGTGTGTGTTCGCGACAACCGGGGCCTGCCTGTAGGATAACAGGGCAGTTTTCAGCCTCAGCGGCGGCAACGTAGGCGCGCATGTCTTCCCAGCCCAGCGTGACCAGTCCGGCTACGGCGTAGCCGTCCTTCAGCGCGGGCTGAAGGACATCTTTGAGTGTGACGAGGGTCATTTGAATTTAGCAATCATGTCTTTGATGCCAGGGATCGTTTCGATCTGGTTGGCAAAGGTGGGTTGGAAAAACTGCACGAGGGAGCGCTGGGACAGGCCGCCGAGAATAGTAAAATAATACATCTCATAGCCCGGCATGACGACGCAGGGGTGGTAGCCGGAGCCCAGCAGAATGGTGGAACGATCCATCAGCTGATGCGCATCGCCCGGTTTTCCGTCCTCATGCTGGATGATCTGCACACCGGACCCATGATTGGGGCGGAAACGGAAGTTGTATGTTTCGTCGTGGCGAGTCTCAATGATGGTACCGTCCGCATCCTGTCGGTCTGTGTCGTGCTTGTGGGCCGGGAACCCTGACCAGCCACCTTGACCAACGGTGAACAATTCGCTGACCAGTAAACGCCCAACCTTGTCGTGGTATTTCGTGCCCAAGATATGTTTGATCTTGCGGTGGGTTTTGGTGTCATCAGATCCGTATTGCACAGTGTCGAGTTCGGCCACGCGCACATCGAACGGGTCGAGGACTTTGTCGTAGCGCGCGCCAGCGATGAAGACTTCGGTGTCGTTCACGGCGACCATGGTAGCCTTGGCACCGACGGGGACATAGACGCCCTCTGGCTCCCCGTCCCAAACGTCCGTGCCGCGATTGCCCAAGGCTTTGAAATGCACGCCTTCGATTTCAACATCCACGGTGCCTGTCGCGGGGGCGATGCAGGTTTCATAACCGGGCACTTGGTATTCAAACGCGTCACCTGCCTTGAGCTTCACGATGTTGAAATAGTTCAGCGGGACCGTCGGGTCATCCGCATCCACGATCGGTTTGTTCTGGTTGTCGTGTGGGGCGATGTGCATGGGTATGGGTGGTCCTTAACTTTGAGTGGGGCCTGGATGGTCGAGCAGGAACGCGTCGAGCTGGTCAGTGTCAGGCATGGCGGGTGCGCAGCCTTCTTGGGCGACGACGATGGACGCGCAGGCGGACCCGCGCAAGATGGCTTCTTTCATCGGGCTGTCTTGTGACAACGATGCCATGAAACCGGCCATGAAGCTGTCACCTGCGCCGGTGGGTTTGACCGCATCCACGGGGTAAATGCCTGTCGGGATTTCTTGGCCATCCGCAAACGTCACGGCACCTTTGTGGCCCATTTTGTAGACGACGATTTCGGCGGTGGTTGTGGCAAGATCGCGTGCCTTGGCCAGCCCTTTGTCGATGCCGCCCGCCATGAACCCGAATTCTTCGTCATTGCCGACAATCACGTCAGACAGATCACCCGCGCGGGACAAAACGTCAGCGGCGACTTGCGGTGAGGGCCAGGAATAGGGGCGGTAATCAACATCAAAAATGATCGGGATGCCTGCGGCTTTGGCCAGTTCAAACGCACGGAATGCAGCCGCGCGTGACGGTTCGGCGGCAAACACAGTGCCTGCGGTGATGAGGGCGCTAAACTGGCTAAAATCCAAGGCTTCGACATCCGCCATGTTCATCTGAAAATCAGCGGCGTTGTTGCGGTAAATCACCGATTGGTGGTCTTCAACGCGGGTTTCATAGACGGCAAGGGATGTGCGTTCTTCACCTTGAATAGTGCGCACATGGGTGCGGCCCACGCCGTAATGGTCCAGCTGGTTCAGGCAATAACGGCCCACAGCATCATCAGACACGCAGGTGATCAGATCAGCGGCAAGGCCGAGCTTGACCAATCCTGCTGCGATATTCGCGGATGATCCGCCCATGGCCACGAACATGTCCGTCGCGGTTTCAATCTGGGTGTGCGCGACGGGGGACAGATCCATCCCGACGCGCCCGACGACGATGAACTTGCCGCCTTTGATGCCGCTGAGTGCGTTCACTTTCGCCCCACCGCATTGCCGGCTTTCGCTGTATCCAGCACCTCGGGGTAGGGATAATTCAGGCCAAGCAGTTGGCGGATGTCAGGGCTTGCCGCGTCGATGAAGGACTGTGGCAAAGCGGCGGGCATGTCTTCCATCGGCTTCACCCATTTGGGCAAATATTGGATCAGAACGGCGTTACGATCATGATCGGATTTGTTGGGCATCGCGCAATGCCATGTGACGCCATAAAACAGCGCGACGTCACCCGGTCCACCGATCATTTGTTCGCAGGTGTCGAAAAATTTGTCTTCTGCCGTGGGATAACGCAGCTCTTTCTGGCTGCCGGGCATGTAGCCAGTTGCGCCGCTTTCAACTGTAAATGGATCAAGAATAACAGATACTTGGGCGTTCATTGGGAAGGACCCGTTGAACCCGATCGGGTGGGTTTCAGGTTTGTGATAGTCCCAATAGGGGTAATCTACATGGGGTTCTTGGCCGGGGCCGCCCGGTAGGATGCGGTTCGCGGCAATGGAGCCCATGATGAATTCGGTGCCCAGAAACTTGCGCAGGATATTCATCAGAACAGGGTGCGCGGCCATTTCGGAAAACACGTCGCCCTTGGCCAGTAGGTTCCAAACGCGGCGTTGCAAACTGATCTTACCGTCTGCCTCGGCGGCGCCTTGGAAATGGGTGGCTTTTTCGGTGTCGGATTCCGAATGTTCCATGATGATCGCGCGGGCTTCTGCGATTTGATCTGCGCTGAACAGGCCAGATATTTTCACAGCACCGCCACCGTTCAACAGTTCTTCGACAATGGCTTCAGGTGTAGCGGTTTTTGCAGTGTAGCTTTTCATCAGAGACCTTTGCGCTGTTTGGATCGGCTGGATTCCCAATCGGTATGGGCGTCGCGGACTTTGGCGCTGTCGGACACGGATGGCGTTCCCACCTCCCACCATGTGTGGCCTTCGGTTGTCCAACCCTCATAGGGGTCGACTTTCATCACGATTACGCTGGTTTTGTCGGCCGCTTTGGCGCGCTTGAACGCTTCGCCCAATTCAGCCGGGTTCGCGACGGTTTCAGCGTTGGCCCCCATTGAGGCGGCGTGGGCTTCGAAATCGACGCTGAAGGGGGCCGGCACAGTTGGCGTATCTGCGATCAGGTTGTTGAAGCTTTCGTTGCCCGTGTTGTTTTGCAGTTTGTTGATGACGGCAAAACCACCGTTGTCGAGGACCAGCAGGATCATTTTCTTTTGGGTGAGAACGGAGGAATAGATGTCACTGTTCATCATCAAATAGGACCCGTCGCCACAAAACACGATGGTGTCTTTGTCTGGTTCGCGCTGGGCCTGTGCAATGCGTGCACCCCAACCGCCCGCGATTTCATATCCCATGCATGAAAAGCCGAATTCGACGTCGACTGTGGACAGGCCCTTTGTGCGCCAGTTGGCGGTGACTTCTGCTGGCAATCCACCTGCGGCGGCAACAACACGGTCGCGCGGATCGCAAAGATCATTCACCACACCGATGGCTTGGGCATAGCTGTTGGGGCGGTTGCCGTGGGCGACGTTGGCCGCAACGTAGGCGTCCCATTTCGCGCGTTCCGCTTTGGCGAAATCTACCCATGCAGCGTCATAGGCCACACCACTAAGCGCGCCGTGCAAATCGGTTAGGGACGTTTTGGCGTCACCCACGACAGGGGTTGATTGGTGTTTCATCGCGTCATGTCGCCCGACGTTCACCGTGACGATTTTTGCGTCCTTGGCGAATGCCGTCCATGATCCTGTAGTGAAATCCTGCAAGCGGGTACCAACAGCGACGATCACGTCGGCCTTTTCGGCAACCGCATTGGCACTGTCGGAACCCGTCACACCAAGTGGCCCGATGTTGAGGGGGTGATCCGCCAACATATTCGCGCGCCCTGCGATGGTTTCGACCACGGGGATATTGAGGCCTTCGGCCAGCGCGGTAAGTTCGTCGACTGCACCAGAATACTGCACGCCGCCGCCCGCGATGATAACGGGGCGTTTGGCGTTTGCGATGATGTCACGGGCCGCTGCGATTTCATCCTCGCAGGGACGTTGGCGGCGGATTTTTTGGACCTTTTTGTCAAAGAACCCGGTCGGGTAGTCATAGGCCCAGCCTTGTACGTCTTGTGGCAGGCCGATGAACGCAGGCCCGCAATCGGCGGGGTCGAGCATCGTTGCCAAAGCATTGGGCAGCGACTGTATGATTTGCGCAGGATGCGTGATGCGATCCCAATAACGGGTCACGGTCTTGAAGGCATCGTTCACGCCGAACGTCGGGTCGCCGAAGTGTTCAAGTTGCTGCAAAACCGGATCGGGCAGGCGGGTTTGGAATGTGTCACCGCATAGCATCAGCATCGGCAAACGGTTCGCATGGGCGAGTGCTGCTGACGTCAAAAGGTTTGCCGTTCCGGGGCCAGCAGACGCGGTGCACAACATAAACCGCTGACGCAGCCATTGTTTGGAATAGCCGGCGGCGGCAAACCCCATGCTTTGTTCGTTCTGACCGCGATACAGCGGTAGCGTGTCTTGAACGTTATACAGCGCCTCACCCAAACAGGTGACGTTGCCGTGGCCGAAAATACCAAAGCCACCACCGCACACGCGCAGTTCTTCGCCATCGATTTTGATGAACTGATTGTCTAGATAGCGAATGATTGCTTGCGCCACGGTAAGCCGGACTGTGGTGTCGGTCATGTGGAGTGTCCCCAGATTCTGCCAGTGCATCGATCAGCGGCAAAGATTGCTGCTTGCACGTTTCAAATTCAGACGATAACCATTTTGCAACCGGTTGCAAACCAGTTTTCAAAAAAGGACGCGAAGTGACAGAGATCGGCATCGGAATCTTGGGCGGTGGCTATATGGGGAAGGCCCATTCCGTCGCGATGGCGTCTGTCGGGGCGGTGTTCAACACGCCCCTGCGCCCCCGATTAGAGATGATTTGCGCGTCTTCACAAGAATCGGCTGAGAGGTACCGCAAGGCCTTTGGATTTGTCCGCGCCACGGACGATTGGCGCGTTCTGGTGGCTGACCCAAAGGTTGAAGCGATCGTGATTGCAACGCCCCAATCCATGCACCGTGAAATTGCCGAAGCGGCGTTCGCGGTTGGAAAACCCGTGTTGTGTGAAAAACCGATGGGCGCTGATTTGGCGGACGCCGAGGCTATGGTTGCCGCCGCAGAAGCGACAGGCACGCCGAATATGGTTGCTTACAATTACATCCGCACGCCTGCGTCACAATACGCGCGCAAGTTGATTGCGGATGGCGTGATAGGCGATGTCACGGCGTTTCGCGGCGAACATACCGAAGATTTCATGGCCGACCCGATGGCATCCGCCACATGGCGCACGACGGGCATGGCCAATGGTACGATGGGCGATTTGGCCCCCCATATGATCAACGCGGCACTTGCGCTAATCGGTCCGATCAAAAGCTTGATTGCCGAAGTTGAAACCGTTCACACCGAACGCCCCGGTGGCACGGTGACCAACGACGATCATGCACAAATGATGTGCCGGTTTGAAAACGGTGTGATGGGACAGATGTTTTTCAGCCGCGTCGCGACAGGCCGCAAGATGGGCTATGCCTATGAAGTTTCGGGTACAAAGGGCGCGATCAAGTTTGATCAAGAAGACCAGAACGCGATCCATTTGTATCTTATGGAGGACGATGAGGCGCAGCGCGGCTATCGTAAAATCCTGACAGGCCCCGCCCATCCTGACTATGAACCATTCTGTCTTGGGCCAGGGCATGGCACCGGATACCAAGACCAGATCATCATCGAGGCGCGCGATTTTTTGTATGCCATTCATTCGGGGCAGGCCGTTTGGCCGACGTTCCGTGACGGGCTGGATGTTGCCCGCGTTGTTCACACCGCTTTGGCCTCTGCGCAGTCGCGCAGCTGGCATGACGTTTCTTCGAAAGGCTAGAAACATGACTATTCGTATCGGTAATGCGCCCTGTTCTTGGGGCATCGAATTTGCGTCCGACCCCAGCTATCCCGCGTGGCGCGAGGTTTTGCGCCAAAACGCAGAAGCTGGGTATAAAGGTATCGAACTTGGACCCGTCGGCTATATGCCCGAGGATCCGAGCGAGCTGGGTGACGCCCTATCCGAGTTTGATCTTGAGCTGATTGGCGGCGTTGTTTTTCGCCCCTATCACGATGTCGCGGCATGGGATGATGTGCTGGATGGCACTCTGCGCACTTGTAAGGCGCTATCGGCGCACGGGGCCAAACACCTTGTGTTGATTGACAGCATTTCGCCGCGCCGCGCACCCACAGCAGGCCGCGCGAGCGAGGCCGAGCAGATGGACAAGGCGGAGTGGATTGCCTACCACGACCGTATTGCAGAGACCGCGAAAATCGGGGTGGATCACGGGCTGACGGTTGGCATTCACGCCCATGCTGGCGGGTTCATGGACTTTGAACCCGAGCTTGACCGCCTGTTGTCCGAGGTCGACGAAAGCATCCTGAAAATCTGTTTTGATACAGGCCATCATTCCTACGCAGGCTTTGATCCGGTGGCGTTTATGAAGCGCAATATGAGTCGCATTTCATATATGCATTTCAAGGATATTGATCCTGTGGTGAAGGCCGATGTGGTCGCCAAACGCACCGATTTCTACACGGCATGTGGTCAAGGGATTTTCTGTAATCTGGGGCAGGGGGATGTTGATTTCGCGTCCGTCCGCCAAGTGTTGATCGACAACAACTTTGAAGGCTGGTGCACGGTCGAACAAGATTGTGATCCGTCCATGCCGGGCACGCCCATGGAAGACGCAAAAGCCAACCGTGAATACCTGCAATCCATCGGGTTCTGAGGAGAAGATTATGACACGTTTGAATTGGGGCATGATTGGTGGCGGCGAAGGCAGCCAAATTGGGCCAGCGCACCGTCTGGGCGCACAAGCTGACGGTAACTTTGTATTGGCTGCAGGCGCCTTGGATCATGACGCGGATAAAGGCCGTGATTATGCACAGCGTCTTGGCGTTGCGGCAGACCGTGCCTACGGCGATTGGCGCGAAATGTTGGCAGGTGAGAGCGCGCGGGATGATCGCGTTGATCTTGTGACTGTTGCCACGCCGAATTCCACGCATTTTGAAATCACCAAAGCTTTCCTTGAAGGCGGGTTCAATGTGCTGTGCGAAAAGCCGATGACGATGACCGTCGAAGAGGGCGAAGAGATCGTTAAGATCGCTGCGAAGACCGGTAAAATTTGCGCCGTGAATTATTGCTATTCCGCCTATCCGATGGTGCGCGAAATGCGCGAAATGGTGCGTACGGGGCAGGTGGGTAAGATCCGCCTGATCGTGACAAATTTCAGCCATGGGCACCACGGCGACGCGACGGATGCGGACAATCCGCGGGTGCGGTGGCGGTATGATCCTGCGATGGCGGGTGTGTCGGGGCAGTTTGCCGATTGCGGTATTCACGCGCTTCACATGGCGTCGTTTATTGCGGGCGACCAAGTGCGCAGCCTAAGCGCGGACTTTGCGTCGACGATTTCAAGCCGAGAGTTGGAAGACGACGCCATGGTGAATTTCCGCCTTGAAGGTGGCACCGTTGGCCGACTTTGGACATCTTCGGTCGCGATTGGCCGTCAGCACGGATTTGAAATTCAGGTCTTTGGTGAAACGGGCGGCATGCGCTGGGCGTCAGAGCAGCCAAACCAAGTGTACTACACCCCTGTCGGTGGGCGCACGCAGATCATGGAAAAAGGCGAGAACGGGTTGTCGACCGAGGCAGAACGAATGACACGCGTTGGCATCGCCCATCCCGAAGGGTTCCCATTGGCGGTTGCCAATATTTACGTTGATCTGGCGGCGGGCATTCGTGGTGAGGTTCGCGATGGATTGCCCACAGCCGAAGATGGTGTGCGGTCCATGGCTGCGGTGCATCAAGCCGTTGCATCGGCCAAGGCGAATGGCGAATGGGTTGATGCCCGCCCGCCGATGTATCGCTAATTTTCAGATGAACTTTGATCGGGCTGGATTGATTGAAAATCCAGCCCGAACGTCTTCGGCCTACGTCGTCAGTTCCAAGTCGATGCGCAGGGGATTTTTGTCGTGTCACATCGCCCGGTATACTTTTGCGCAATCGCGGTAACTTATTCGATCAAACTGCTTTCCAGCGTCTTGGGTTTCAGCCCAAAGCCGATGAAGCGGTCATTGGCGACGTTCAATTCATTTTCTGCGGATTCATTGCGAGGATTGTCGAGATAGGCGATTTTTGCACCCGTTGCGCTGCTGATCATTTTGGCAAGATCACGCACGCGGTGGGTTTCGGTCATCTGGTTCAGAATATTCACGCGTTCGCCCGTTTGCGGAGGGTTGTTTAGGGCAATTTCGATGCATTTGCAGATGTCTTGAACATGAATGAAGGCGCGAGTTTGCCCGCCGGTGCCAAAGACTGTCATCGGATAATCGACAGCAGCTTGCATGATAAAGCGATTCAAGACGGTTCCAAAGTCGCCGTCATAATCAAACCGATTGATCAGCCTTTCGTCCATCGCGGTTTCGTCGGTTTGCGTTCCCCAAACAATCCCTTGGTGCAGGTCTGTGATTTTGACTTTGTCGTTCTTATTGTAGAACGCGAACAGCAACTGGTCTTGGGATTTGGTCAGATGATAAATTGAACCCGGATTGGTGGGATACAGAATCTCCTGCTCTGTTTCGCCCTCGGGCGTGTCGATTTTGACCTTCAGATACCCTTCCGGAATTTTCATACCGGCGGTGCCGTATCCGTAGACGCCCATCGTTCCGAGGTGGATGACGTGCACATCCACGCCAGCATCAACCACCGCCGCCAAAACATCATTTATCGCGTTGAGGTTGTTGTTCACGGTGTAACGTTTGTGCCCCGCGGATTTCATCGAATAAGGTGCTGCGCGTTGTTCTGCGAAGTGGACAATCGCATCTGGCTGTTCGTCCTTAATGAGCGACACAAGCCGATGGTAATCTTTGCCGACGGTAAAGTTTTCGAACTTGATGTCTTTGCCGGACAATTCTTTCCAAACGCGGATTCGTTCACCAATCGGGCGGATCGGCGTCAGGCTTTCGACCTCCAGCTCAACATCAATTTCACGTCGCGACAGGTTGTCTACAATTGTGACGTCATGGCCTTGTTTGGACAAGTAAAGGGCATTGGGCCAACCGCAAAATCCGTCCCCACCGAGAATGATTGCTTTCATGAAAGCTGTCCTTTCAAAGACCAGAAGGTTTGAGTTTTGGGTGGCGTAAAACCCGCCCCCTTTGAGTTTGCTTATGGGTGGGATAAGTCCCGGGGATTTCGTTTTGGTTAACGCTGCGAGATTGTGTGGGCCGTTTTTCGACAGGTCCGAAAACACAGAGCATTAACCAATTACTAGGACCGGGCAGTTTAAGGATCGAGGAGCTGTTTTTCGAGACGTTGCAAGGGAAGCCATATGGTCGAATATCTTATGAAGGGCGTGTTGAAGGGTGGTCTTCGTTCGATCAAAAATTTCAGTGCGCGCGGCTATATGGCTGGCGTTGCCGTGCAAAAAACGAAGTTTTCCGCGATTGACCGCCTTGATGGTTTGTCCGCACTAGGGGCGGCGGTGAATGTGTTTGATGCGGATCTTCTGACGGTCGCCGAGGCATGCGATACTCACGAGCCCTCGCAAGATTGGGGGGCGGAATATGTGGTGATCAAAGCAGCATTCGATCCGCTTTTCTATCTGTCGCAGCACGCCGATATGCAACGCAGTCAATTTCACCAGACCGGCCATTCGATAGGTTCAGAACCGGCCGGTTCCAAACGGACCATTCGCTGAGCCTGGCTTCATTAACGGAGCGCCGGGCTTTCCAGTGGTTGGGGCCCACTTCTAAAACGACTGCTTGGAGCTTGAGTTTATTGCAGGGCAAAGTCGGCGGCGTGTTCGGAAGGCGGCTGTAGATATAAGGCTTTTGCACCTTCGGATGATCGCATAGACTTCAAGAAATGTAGCGGAACATGAAAAGAACCAGCATGAATAACACTGCGGATGAGATAATCTTTCACAACTACCCACAATCACCAGTAGCGGAAAAAGTCCGCGTCGCGTTCGGCATTAAGGGCCTTGGATGGCGAAACGTCGAAATTCCGCGCATCCCGCCAAAACCCATGCTCACCGCGCTTACGGGTGGGTACCGACGCACCCCCGTCATGCAGATTGGTGCAGACATCTATTGCGACAGCCAATGCATCATTCGGGAACTAGAGCGGCGCTGGCCAGCTCCGACTTTCATGCCGATATCAGAAGCTGGATTGATGTGGTGTCTCAGTCGCTTCACCGACGGTGAGCTTTTTAAATTGGCATTGAAGCTTGTTCTTGGAGCAGCCGGTGATGATCTGCCAAAAGATTTCGCTGAGGACCGAGGACGGTTGTACCTCGGCGAGGATTGGGCGGACGGGTTGAAACGCGCCAATGAACAGCTTCCTCACCTTGTGGCACAAATTCGTGCACCGTTGTCTTGGGTGAACGCCCAATTGGCGGATGGCCGTGCATTTCTATTGGGGTCTGACCCTGCGGCCATTGATGCGCAGATGTATCACATCGTTTGGTTCATTCGAGGCCGCTGGAGCGGAGGACCCGCGATGTTGTCCGAATTTCCCGACCTTGTTCGCTGGGAAGAAAACCTGCGCGCGATTGGTCACGGCACTTCGAGCGATATGAGCGCCGAAGACGCGATCACACAGGCGAAGGATCGCGCGTCCGTATCAGACACCGGCGTGGCCGCGAATGATCCCCAAGGATTGAAAGTTGGCGATTTGGTCACCATCAGTCCTGATGTCGATGGCGGCGAGCAGCCTGTTGATGGAACAATCCGTTTCGCCGATACGCACACAATTGCGATTGAACGCAGCAGCGATGATGTGGGAACGGTTTGTGTTCACTTCCCACGTGCGGGATACCGCGTCACGCTGGGTTAATGTCCAAGTCCGCCCTTCTGTTTGATGCCCCACCAACGATCGCAAAGGAAAGCCCATGATTGAATAAAACGTACCACTGCGCGTTGATGTTGTGTCTGATGTGATGTGCCCGTGGTGTGTGATCGGCTATCGGCAACTTGCGTGCGCCTTGGACACAACGGGGGTGGATCAACTACGCGATGGCGGCATCTATGTTGTTTGTCGTTGCGCTGGCGCTGATGGCGGGTTTGCGAAACACATGAAAATGAGGTGATACTATGAACATTCTAATCATCGGCGGTGGCGGCGTCATTGGCCAGAAGCTCGCGCAGGCCTTGGCGCAACGCGGCACTTTGCGCGGCGATGCAATCAAGAAAATCACCCTTGCCGACATCAACGAACCGCCCCTTATTGACGCCTCATTCGATATCGAAAGCATCACCTGTGACATTGCCGACGCCACGTCGGTGCAACAGGCCGTCCGCAGCGACACTAATATCATCTATCTGTTGGCCGCCATTGTATCCGCCCACGCAGAGGAAGATTTCGAAATGGGTATGAACATCAATCTGTTCGGTACCTACAATGTTCTGGAACGCTGCCGCGCCCTTGGCACCAAACCGGTCGTTGTGTTTACCTCGTCCATCGCGATCTATGGCGGGGACATCCGCGACCCGCTGGGCGATCACAGCTACCCCAACCCGCAAACGTCCTACGGCACACAAAAGGCCGCATGCGAGTTATTCATGAACGACTATTCCCGCAAAGGCTTCGTGGATGGGCGCGCATTCCGCCTGCCGACCATTTCCGTCCGCCCCGGAAAGCCAAATCGCGCCGCATCCAGTTTCATGTCGTCAATCCTGCGCGAACCCCTGAACGGGCAAGAGGCCATCTGCCCCGTCGATCCGGACTTTCGCCACTATTACCTGAGTCCACGCAAATGCATCGAGAACCTGATCAAAGGGGCGGAACTTGACGCGGCGGATCTTGGTATGAACCGCGTGATGCAGATGCCCGGACGGAACCTGTCGATTGCACAGCTGATTGACGCAATGACAGCGGTTGCGGGGGACGGTCCTGCCAAACTGATCCGGTGGGAATCCCAGCCCGAAATCAAGCGCATCGTGTCGGGCTGGCGGTTTGATATCAACGCGGACCGCGCAGAAGCACTCGGCCTGAGTGCGGATAACAGTTTCGAGGATAACATCCGCTATTATCTTGAGGACTATTTATCGACCGCTTGACGTCGTGCGGTCCGGTTATTTCGGGGTAATCTTGGCATGGGTGGCGGGCCGGTGTTTGGTCCTGCTTTCCCGATGCCAGATGTAGATACCAGCTCCGATAATGATCAGCCCTCCGACCAGCGTCCAGATCGTTGGCCATGTGTTGAAAAAAATTATGCCCGACAGCGCCGCTAGGAAAATCTGGATGTATATCACCGGCGCAAGGATCGATGGTCTTGCCAC
>TARA_B110000977_G_scaffold119550_3_pt1 | contig 22807 bp, 11 predicted proteins | sample TARA_B110000977 | Tara Oceans TARA_B110000977 (sample SAMEA4397798) | marine metagenome | biome: Polar Biome; feature: [SRF] surface water layer (ENVO:00010504); material: water (ENVO:00002006), including particulate matter (ENVO:01000060) such as... | depth 5 m | reverse complement strand
ACTATTCTGTGGGAAGGGGAAGTCACCCGAGCACGAATTTAAATTTAAATTCGACAGATACCGACCTCTCCCTTCTCGCCCGAAAGATGACTGAAGACGCTCAACAAGCGGGCCTCCCCATGACGGGCGTTTTGTTCCCTCCCGGGTTGTCGTACACCGGGAACGATTTCGACCAGATGAACGAACATGAAACGCTGGACGCTACGCGCACGATGGCGGTATTTTCGCGCGTAGAACCTACGCATAAGTCAAACCTAATAAAACTGTTGAAAAAGCAAAAACACGTCGTGGCGATGACTGGTGACGGGGTGAATGACGCGCCTGCGTTGAAACGAGCTGACATTGGCATTGCGATGGGTTCAGGGACGGCGGTGGCGAAGCACGCGAGCGACATGGTTTTGGCGGACGACAACTTTTCGTCAATCGTTGAGGCTGTAGCAGAAGGCCGGGCGATTTACGAAAACACGAAACAGTTTATTCGGTACATGGTATCGTCGAACATCGGGGAGGTTGTCTGTATCTTCATAGCGGCGGCATTGGGTATGCCTGAGACGTTGTCGCCGATTCAGTTACTGTGGGTGAATTTGGTCACGGATGGGTTACCCGCCACGGCGTTAGGATTCAACAAACCCGACCGGGATATTATGCGGCGGCGTCCGCGGGGAATGGATGATAGCATCGTTGATGAATGGCTGTTCGTGCGGTATTTAGTAATTGGACTGTACGTCGGGTTCGCCACAGTAGGAGCGTTCGCGTGGTGGTTCACTTCGTACGAGTACGGCCCTAACTTAACTTGGGCCCAACTAACCCAGTTCGAAAAGTGCGAGTTTTCGTGCGAAGTGTTCAACCGCAAGGTAAACAAGAACCCGAGTACTATGTCTTTAACTGTTTTATGCGTTGTGGAAATGTTTAACGCGTTAAACGCGTTATCGGAAAACGGGTCACTGTTAACCCACCCTCCATGGAGTAACAACTGGCTCACCGGGGCGATTTTAATTTCGATGGCGTTGCACTGCGTTATTCTGTACGTCCCCGTTTTAGCCTCGACGTTCGGCGTCGCGCCGATTAGTTTCGCGGAGTGGCGCGCGGTTATTTGCTTCTCCTTCCCCGTGATTTTGGTGGACGAAGTTCTGAAGTTCATTACGCGGAAATACGGCGACCGGCTTAAGGTCGGAATCAGGAACGGCATGCGGTTCAAATGGAAAGGCGGGGACCTGCTGCCGCGCTCGCGGAAGGCGGCTAAGGAAAGTTTGTAGAGAGGTGATAGTATGACTCCGTGAAAATACTTAAAAATATCAAACACTATCTTCGTCCCTATAACTCTAAACGTTTTTTCCTATTTTCGGTCCGTACAGCATCTGCAGGTTTTTCCACACTGGCACGAGCGAGTTCGCGGTGAAGAACCCGCTTCCAGCGGCGGCGGGGACCCCTATGCCGGGGTACGTGCTGTCACCCACCGCCCACAGCCCGTCGATCCCGGTCGCCGGCCCGGGCGTCAAATCCTTGCCGTATAAATTAAAGCGCGTCATGTCCACGCCCGGCCCGTACGTTCCTTCGTGTCTGCGAACGAATCTCTTTTGCGTCAGCGGCGTCGCGACCATCTCCACCTCCACCCGGCTGCGGATGTCCGGGATTACTTTTTCAAGAGCTTTGTATAGATCGTCTGCAGCGTCGGCTTTCATGGCTTTGTATTCCTCGCTTCCTCTTTTCACTTTCTTCCACTTTTCATACGGCTCGTTCGCGGCGCCGTAAATGTGCACGGTGTGTTTTCCGTCTGGGGCCTGGCTTGGATCCAAGGTAGTAGGTATGGAGATGTTGAACACGTTCCGTGGGAAGTCCACGCCCTTGGTCCAGTCATCCACTACTAGGTGATGAATGCCCAGCTCTTTAGAGGACGGTAATCCGCTCGCGTCGATTCCTAAATGCAAATGAACGAAGCTGTCGCACTTCGGAGTTTCGTTCGTGAACCGCGCGTCTCCTGATTGTTGCCTCACTTGACGAATTTCTTCAGGCAATAATTTAGAAGTGGTGTCCCACGCGCTCGCGTTGGTCACGACCGCAGTCTTGGCGCGAATCACCCGTCCGCCCTTTTTCAAACGCATACCAACCGCCTTGCCGTCTTCGAAAACAATCTCATCAACGGGTTGGCCAAGCGCCATTTTTCCGCCGTGCTTCCGCACGCCTCCTACCAAAGCGTCGATAAGCGCCTGTGACCCCCCAATAGGATAATCATACACACACCCTTCCTCCTTGTGTCGTTCCGCGAACGTGAATGCCATGATCGCCGCGCTCGTTTGGTCCGCCTTCAGCCCGGAAATCACGAAACACTCAAGGTCTAGTAAGCGTCGTAGCCATGGGTTTTGGACGTGCTCGTTCACTAATTCACTAAAATTGCACCGCAACCACTTCGCGTCTTTTAACCCTTCAGTGCCTTTCGAACCGCCTCCCAGGGCTTTTATCAGCGGGCTCACGTACTTGGCCATCGTTAGCACCACGCCAGCATCCGCGCGCATGCCCGCGAACGGGATCGCGACGGCGGCGGCGCCCAAAGGCGTCATTGCCTCCTCCAACGCGTCCCACTCCGCGACGGCGTCGTCACCGGCGAACCGCCGAATAGCGTCCCTGTAGCACTCCCGGTCCGCGATACACTCGAAGTTCCCATCGGGGAAGTACATTTTCAGCGAGTTGTAAATCGCCGCGCCCCTGGGGAGGGTCTCACCCACAGCATCAAGAACCTGCCGCAAACCGTTTATGCTCTCGCCATGTGGGGCTGATAATCCTAAAAAATAAGAAGGGCCTGAATCAAACTCGAACCCATCCCGAATGAACCCGTGCGCGGCACCGCCCGCCACGGTGTGCGCCTCCGCGATTGCGACGGAGACGCCGTACTTCCCCAGAAGCGCGGCACAGGACAAACCCCCGATTCCCGCGCCGACGATGCACACGTCAACTTCGTCAGGAAGCTCGTCGGAAATCCACCCAGCGCCAAACTCGGTTCCGAAACGCTTCACGACACGCGTCTGGGGTGCGTGTCCCGACCTGCGCGTGATGCGGGGCGACGCGCGAGGCACTGACGCGCCGCATACGCAGGGCACGGACACGAGTGCGCGGGACATCTCCAAAAGAAGTCCACGCGCTACGAACAATGGCGACGAGGACGTACGACCAGAGGAGATTGCCAAGTGTGAGGGTCGAAGCTGACTGGTTGGCGAAAGATTTGATGATTCAGTTTCGCAATAGGCTTTCAATTTCATTCAACGCGGCTTTCGCGTGGCTATATGTATGGCTATGTATCACTTATTACTTCGTTTCTTGTTCCTCCCCTACGCCTGCTTCCGGCCCCGCGTCCCCCCATAGCGCGGACAGCAACATGGCGTACGCAAACGAAGCCACCAAATAATACGGCACCCGTAACTCAGATTGCACGAATCCAAAACTAATCGTCATAACAGGGATCCATACCCACCACGACGTCGTCACCGCCGGAACCATTTCCGTTTTTATCCGGTTCGCGGTTTCGTTCAACGGCCGTTTTTCCCACAACCCAGTGAATGAAAAGAACGCCAGGAACCATATCGGGCAGTATACGGTCTGGTCGACAGCGACTTCAAAGGCAACTTTACTCCAGTTCGTGGATTGCGCCGCGAGCTGGTCCACTGTTTCAAAATCTGTCGGAAAAAAGTGTTCCGTCAAATGATCTAAAACGCCGTACCATATGGTGGTCATGGCGGCGTCGATTGGTCCCCACGCGGCGAACCGTGCGACTCGGCCTCGGTCTATAGAAGTGTCGTCGGAATCTTCAGAAGCATCATCCATGGAAACACTGTTGGATGCATTCGTCGCAACATCTCCATCGCCTTCGTCAACCGATTTACCCATCGTGGCTTTCTGCGCGATGCCGTCGCTTAGGGAATATAAAAAACTTCCCGTGATTGATTTCGTGGCTAGGGGGTACACAGACAAGAGCCCACTATAAGTCGCCCACATGTCCTTCGCGATGGACGCGGTGGCGACGTTCTTCACGACGAGCGCCGCACCCGTGGCGGCGACGGCTTTTCCCGCGACGACACCGGCGGCGGTGATCGCTGCTTCGTCCGCCACGCCAGCCGCTGCCGCGCCTGCGACCGCGGCGGTGGTTGTGGCGTCTATTGAGGCGATTGTCGTGGCTGCTGCTTCACCAACGGCGGTGACAGCTTCAACAGCTTCCGCACCACCTAGCGCGGAAACAACGGCTTCTGATATCACGGCGCCCGCTTCGGTGACACTCGATGCAGCTCCAGACGCAGATGCGGACACCGCGTCGAACGCCTCCGCCGCCGCTTCAACTACCGCACCGGCTTTTTCCTCCGTGAACACCGCGTTCGCCGCGTCAATTGCCGCGCCCGCAGCTGCAGCAGCCGCGACTGGGTCCTCCATCACTTGTACACGCGTCGCGTCTCTCGGTTTTGTAAGGGGGCGGACGGCGCCGACTTTGCCAAATTTGTTCGCCCGAGGGCCGGACGACGGGCGCGCATCGCTCGAGCGCACGCTTTGGGACGTACGCGCCACTCGCGAACAGGAAGGTGCCGCCGCGCACGTCACGCCGAGACGCGCTGTGAACGCGGACATCGGGTCGTATGCGCGTAGCACCGTGCGCCGCCGAGTGGCGCCAAGTTCCTTCGTTTGCGTCGTGAAACTCGACAAGTGACGAGTGGCGCTTGTGGCACGTTTTCGTTGAATTTCCTTCACAACTCGAGGCGCTGGGCTGGCGGGCGGTGTGATGCCCGCGGCGAAGGTGACGTTTTCAAATCGCACGTACACGTTCGGACGTCGCTGGGACGCTGTGCGCGTGACCCTTTCCGAGGCCCCAGCCAGCGAAACCTTCGGGTTGAAGACGTGGATTGCATCGGAGGTTTTGGCGCAACATTTGCACGTGCACTGGCGAACGAGGTACAGGCAGTCCACTTCCGTTACAACACGCGTGCTCGAGCTCGGCGCGGGCACAGGGCTTCCCGGGTTGTTACTCGCACAACTGGGATCCGAGGTAGTACTCACGGACGCGGCGGAGGAACCCGAAGTGCTTGGGAACTTGCGAGGGCTGATTGAACCGAAAAATAATTCGACTCCAACAAAAAATACGTTCGTGCCGCGCGTCGAGGCGCTTACGTGGGGTCGTCTGGACGAACACGCGTTAAATCTTGCGAACGAGCGGTTCCACCTCATACTAGGCGCGGACGTGCTGTACGCCAAGGCGAAGGATTTCGACAAGTTGTTCGCTACCGTTCGGCTGTTACTTTTGAAAGGGGAGGAATATTGTTGCGAGAAAGATTGCAAATCAAAAAATGAAACCGAAAAACAAAAACCCGTCTTCCTTACCGCGTACAAGCACCGCGCCTCTCACCGGTCAATCGAATCTGTGTTAGTGTCACACAAGCTCCAGGTACGGAAAGGGTGGAGGTACCCCGCGAAGAAAGGCGTGACGGTGGACGTGGTGGAGATCGTCTTAAGTAGGCCATGCTAATAGCTAATAAAAAATAATCCACTGCTACTCCACCACTTTCTTCTCTTTCGGGTGTAGTTTCACTCCTACCGGGTGCATCCCTATGGCTCTGATTTTAACCGCATCTAGCAGCCAACAAGGCAACACTCTGTTAAGAAACATAAACAGCTTCGACGGCACCGTGACCGGGTATCGCGGTTTCGGGTTTCGTGTGGTAAGCGCTAGTTTCAATACCTTCGTTACCGCTTCGCACTCCAGTTCGAACGCGTCCTTTTTATAAGGGCCATACAACCTTGGTATAAACTTCTGCTCGTAGTACGTTTTGAATGCGGATTTCGGAACACCAGGTAACATGTGCTTGTCGAAGTGCACCACGGAGTTTTCGCGTATTTTTGTTCGGATCGGCCCAACGTTTAGCGACGCGACTTTTATGTTCGTATCCCCTAGTTCTAATCGTAAAGAGTCGCAATGCGCCTCCAGCGCGAACTTCGTACAGCTGTACGCCATCCTGAACGGAAACACGACGTTACCAAGAATCGAGGAGCACTGAATGATCCGGCCGTAGTTGCCCTGGTTTCGCATCGTTTTAATAGCTCTACATGAAAGGTCGTGCCACCCGAAAAAGTTACACTCGAAAATCTCCCTCAGCGCCTGTACCGGCGTGTCCTCCGCCGCGCCGCCCACGCCGTACGCGCCGTTGTTGAACAGAGCGTCTAAAGTGCCGCCTGTGAGCTTAAGCACCTCGGCGTACCCTTGTTCGATTGTTTCTGGTTTCGTATAGTCAATCAAAACCGACTCCAAGCCATACTCGGTTTTCATACGATCGACATCTTTCGATTGACGACACGCGGCGAACACCCTCCACCCGCAGGACTGCAGCTCGATCGCAGCATCCAAACCGATGCCGGACGAACAGCCGGTGATTAAGATGGTCTTTGGTGGAGTGGAGGGCGACAGGGACATGACCGTCTGACGTCTCCGGACAGGCGGCCAGCGATCGCGATTGTGAATGGCGAGTGGCGCCGAGACTTCGAGTTTCGTCAGCAGCGACTTTTCGTTTGGCAACGCGAGCGTTTCGGACATCGGAGATCGCCAGAATCTCATCGTGCATGCAACAAGTAGTGGGGACAAAATGTAAATGAACTTTTTTCTCTTCCCTCGTCGAGACACGTCGACAGGCACTTTTTGCCCACGTTTTCCACCAAGGGTTGATGCTTTCACACTGTCGCGACGTCAACCTCTCCACTCCTCCCCACGCGGAGGCGTCTTTCTCGGCGGAGATGGCGACGGTCACGGCGAGCGTGAACGCGTCGTTGTTCGACGACGCCGCGCACGCGTGCCCCATTTGTCGCGAAACCTACGTCGACGCGTTCAGCACGTTGTGCGGACATACGTTTTGCTTCGCGTGCATCAATCAGCACTTGGAACACGGCTCGACGTGTCCGTGCTGTTCCCAGCCCCTGTCCTCGGACTCGCTGTTCCCCAACCTTGCGCTGGATAAGCTTCTTCGGGATTTAAGCAAGAGCGGCGGGTTGCCTAGTGGAGGCACGAACTCACCGAGAGACGGCATGTCCCTACCCACCGGGTTCGGCGGATGCCGTCGCGGCCGCGCGAGCGAGCTCGCCGAGGCTGTGACGGATTTGCCCCTGGAGCAGCTCACGCCTTTGTTACGGGTCATCGCGGACAAGCACAAGAGGTTGGTGATGGACGACCGGCAAGTCAGCATGCACGTGCTGCGTGACTTTTTAAGTCTGTCGTGGAGACGCAAAAACGAAGCCGTGGATTCTCTGGAAGCCGAGATGCGGTGCATCGATGATGATTTGGAATGGGTGGAGCGGCAAGTCTCGGAGTTGGGCGGGGAATCCGCGCTGGACGCGTTCGTCGAGGAAACGAGAAGGATGGGAAGAAATGGAACTTGGAACGACAGGATAGGCCTCAGACAAGGGTGTAATGACTCAGAACGTTCCCGAAAACAAAGCGGAGCCTCCACCAGCAGCGCCAACGCTAACAACGCGGCATCGATGGTGTGCGAGATGCTGAGCGCGTGGGGCATCGACGCACCCGCGAACAATGGACGCAGAACTTCACGGGACAACGGCAACGGCGGTGGGTCACCGCGACATTCTCTCCAAGGGCTGCAACGCATAAGCTCGGACGAACGGAAAGGAACAGGCGCTCATGGAAGCAAGCGCTCATCAATGGACATGATCAAAGGGGTCGGGCCAAGCAAGCAACCCGGTGGCGACGAGCTTTTCAGGAACGGCAGCGGGAGCTCTGAGAAATCTGAAAAGGATAAATCCAACGGCTGGAGCCCTGAGAAGTTCCTGTTACCCGCTGCGCCCATGGATCAGACCGTGGCACGCGCACATTTAGCGAAAGCATCCCTATCCGAGGAGAAGCGCCGCAAAATCGTGAACCACTTTGCAGGCCTTCAACGTTTGTACTCGGAAATCAGGGGAAGAGCGAGCGCCGGGTTCGAGGCGCGAAAAAAAAGACACGCAAACGAAACGCCATCCGAGACGTACACCAAACGTGTAGACTTGGAGCGGTTCAGCGACACCGTGGCTGAGTTCAGCAGCAAGAATCGGTTACGCGTGGTTGGTGAGTTGAAACACGCTGATTTGTTGTCCACGTCACCGAGCGCGTCGATCGTGTCTTCGATCGAGTTTGATTTCGAAAAGAGGATATTCGCTACCGCCGGGGTTTCGCGGCGGATCCAGTTTTTTGATTTCAGGGATGTGTGCGGCGCCGGCGAATCCACGAGCAACGGACCGGACGCCACGCAATCAATCGTTACGAGAAGTAAATTAAGCTGTTTATCATACAACCCTTGTGTGAATAATCACGTCGCGTCCGCTGATTACGAAGGCGTTGTCACCGTGTGGGACGTCGCCACGAAGCAAGCGGTTTGTGAATTCGAGGAGCACGACAAACGCGCGTGGACAGTGGACTATTGTAGTTACGATCCGAAACTTTTAGCGAGTGGATCTGATGATGGCAGAGTGAAAATCTGGTCAACAGACTCGGAAGCATCTGTCCTCGAACTCGACGTCCGGGCCAACGTGTGCTGCGCGCAGTACGGCCCGAACGATACGCACACGCTGGCGGTTGGTTGTGCGGACCACAGGGTGCATTTGTTCGACCTGCGGAAACCAAACGAAGCTGTCGCAGTGTTGAGCGGGCACAGAAAAGCCACGAGTTATGTTCGATTTTTATCACAAGGGAAGGAGCTTGTCAGTGCAAGCACGGACAGTACGCTTTGTGTGTGGGACGTCCGGGCCGATAGTATCAAGAGAAGTGCTTTAGGTCTCCATGGCAACGGATCATTTGGAGCAATGGGTTCAATAGCACAACAGACCACCAGGCTCCACTCAACTCGACTTGGACAGAAAAAGAACACCCAACCGGGTTTGAAACCGGTAAGAGTGCTGGAGGGCCATGTGAACGAGAAGAACTTTGTGGGGTTGAGTGTGGGGGGTGGGGATCTGATTGCGTGCGGATCGGAGACGAACGAAGTGTTTGTGTACCACAAGAGCTTTGACCAACCTATGGTGAAGTACGGGTTTGACGACGATAGTAGTGGAGGCGATTGGAGCTGCGCAAACGCGTCGTCGGGCGGCAGAGGCGGAGGAAGGAACGGCGCCGCCGCTGATGCCGACACCGGAGGGCCCGCGATGCCCGCGCACTTCATCTCCGCGACGTGCTGGCGAGGGGAGGATGACATTCTGTTAGTGGCGAACAGCAACGGCTCGATTAAGGCGCTGCAGCTAGTAGAAGAGTGAAGATTTTGGTATCTAAATAAAAAATGGTTACAAATACATTACTCCCCGCTCCGCCTCATGCGAAACTTTCGTCTCAAGTCCCGTACGATCACCGAGTCTTCTATCCACCGAACCGTGGATTGGCCTTCCAGGGTTTCGCTGTTCGTGCTCAAGCCGTGTGATTCGAGCCACTCCTTGTACGGCACCAGTTTGAGTTTCGCGGACGCGACGGATGGGCCGAGGTGATTTAAAAGCGCTAACCTCAAGTCGTTGGCGTCGCGAATGTTGAGCGCCGTCGCGGCGAGCATACCGCCCCCGAACACTCCAGCCGCGGCGAGAAGCGAGCCGTATGCAAGCGCCCTCGTTCCCGCCACAAGCGCCTTGTCCGCCACCGCCTTGGTTTTCCGCATCGCGGCTGATTCTTCAGGAAGCAACGCGCGTAACTTGTTTTGTTCGTGCGACGCCCTGACCGCATCCAAACCTCCCCACACCGCGCCTCGGGCGGAGGGCACTCGGTACGTGCCAGCGATGCTTTTATCTTTGCTGTGGCCCCCTTCCGTTGATATCGGGGGCATCTGCGAAGAGACCCGTAAGCGCTCGCCCCTCATCGGGGCGCTTACACGCGCCTCCTGCGCGTGTATCTCAGCCAGCTTCGTGTCACTGACTGGGAAAAGCGAGCGTTCGCCATCCAACAAGGGCACATCGGTCTCCTTCAGCGCGCCTTCGCGGATTCGCCGCCTTCGGTACGCGGAAAGGTCATCCTCCTGCTCCGACTTGAAGTAACTCCCCTCGCGAGCCGTGAGCAGACCCTTGAGGATGCTCATCGCCCCGCGGGCACGAGGCGCGCGGGAGGAGAGTGATGACGTGGAAAATCAAATGACGTTTCTGAGAGCAGGTTTCGAAAGAATAGTAAATGTTTTTACAAATGAGTATCGACGCGCGACGCTACTACCTGTTTCTACTCCCAGATTTCTACGGCACATCGACACTCCCGACCGATCCAACGTTTCTCTTTGTTTCCACGTTCACGAGACTAAAAGTGTCACCGCTCCGCCTCCGCCGCTTCTTCGGTTTTTTTCCAAGTGTAAATCGCGAAGACGCTCATCAACGAAACGACCTGCGCTGCGACCACCGGGGATGGAATCGCACTCGGTGCCATCGCGTCTGCGAAATTAATCCCTAAAATAACCTCCGTAGAGGCTACAGCCACTACTATAGCGTCTCCCCATGTTTTGTTGGTGGCTAATCCGAAGGACGCAACTGGTCCGAGCACCGCCCACCCGAGAGTCACAAATTGTAACAGCGGATTAAGATCTGAAAAAGCATCCACCCCGCACGCTCTCGATATCGGCCCTTCCCCGAGCAAATCAGGGAAGTGCAATGCTCCGCCTGTGAAGTAAAGCACGGTCATTACTTTTCTGAACCGTCCTAGTGCGTCTGTGGAGTCCGCGGGGACCAGCGACGGGAGCTCGGCGCGAATCGAGAGGGGCGCACGACGAGATATCCTTTTGTGATGCACCTCCGATGGCCGAAATCTGGGTCCCTCCCCGGTGACGCTGCTCACTCGTCGTGAGGACAGAGCCGATGTTCGTGCGGCGGGTAACGCAAAGAGACCTGAACACATCGCGACGTGCGATATCGCGGATGACGCACTTCGCGTTGCTGAGAGTGCCGAGGCGCGAGCGCGAGCAGAGTTCTCGGACTCCAAGAAAATCGATCGTTCGTCTTTCTGTTGCGTTTGCTGCCAAGAAATTGAACCAATCGTCACAACTAGGCTCGCGATGTCCCCGAGCTCGGGTCCCCGCCTCGGGGACAACCCAGAGTCGAAGGCGCAGGAATCGTTGGCCGCGAGTGCAACGAAGATTTGGGCGGTGAGGGCGCTCGGGGAGCTGCCAGGCGCGGAGTGGGCCCCCCCAAAGAGACGCGCGCGAAGATTCAACGCGACGTTGACACTGGAGGGATGCGTGAATTTGGACACCGAAGCTCATGGCGAGTCGGTCGCGGAGCAGCTGAAACCGCCGCGAATGAGGCAACCCGGGGCGCCGTTCGAGGTACGTACGCGTAAACACACTGGGTGGCGGTAACAAGACACCAAAGGCACTCCTTTCCCTCGATTCACCCGAGATCGCGAACCCATCTCTTTCCGTCTCAAAATGTCCGGATTGGGCACATTTAGTTGTTTGTGTTTCGTCTACTGACTCTCATGTTTCCACCCTCTCCTGATACACAAACAAAAATATAGATCGACGCCACTGATTCTATGACCCTTGACGAGCTAAAAACGAATGCTATGACGGCTTTGTACGGCCCGCTTCTGACTGGCCAGGACAAGGAACGGTGGAGACGCGTGGAGGTTGACGACGACGAATGCGACGATGATTCCAACGAAGACTCCGAAGCGGAGAAGGATGAGAAGTTCAAAGAACCCAAGTTCGAGTGGGTCGGGGTTTCCGATGTCAAGATCGAACACTTCCGGAACGAATTCGATGCGTTTGTGCCGAGTTCAGGCCCTGAGCGAGTGTTAGTATCGGACAACGCGAAGTGGCATCTACTTTCAAAACAGGAACCGGAACAAGCGAGCAAAACTCGAGCCGAAACTGTGTTCAAATTAGCGCAGCGAGCGGGGGTGATGCTGGCGGAGGATTACGAACCACCTGAAGGTGGCGATGAGAAGGGTGAGAGTACTACACAACCTGTCACTCAAATCCTGGAACAGGTCGCGCACCAGTTTTGGGAGATGTCCAGCGACGCGCGGAGAAGGGGGGCCACCGATTTGGGGTATACACGGAACGCGTATGACGCTATCCTTGGTTTTCTAGAAGCGCCTGATGAAATCGTGACGCCTAAGGCGCGCCTTTCCGCGTGCGCTGCGGCGTGGAGCCTCGCCGTGTCTGTCTCAGGCCGAACTGGCCTACTTAAAAGCAAAGGATTCAAAGCTATTGATGACCATTCCGAGGATTCCGAAGGGCGAGCCGTCGTGTCGGCGCTTAGAGAGTTGGTGGACAAGGCGAACGACGCGGTGGCGGCGGCGGAACTCATCGAAGGGAAGGTGAGAAAATCTGAGGTTAAGGTTGAAGAGGTTCCGGTGACTACTGAGACTACTGAGACTGCTGAGACTACTGGGACTGCTGAAACAACGAAAGAATCATCTGCTCCCGTGGCTGAAGACAAGCCCATGGACCAGGAAGTGGTGGAAGGCGACGCTCCAGCGGGGGACGATACACAAGCGCAAGAGACGACGCCGGCGGAGTCAACCTCTACTGAAACTCCTCCAACCGTGTCCCCGATACAAACAGCTACTTTGTCCCCTGAAGAGCAAGAAGCCCATTCCTTGTTCACGCACACCGTGAACACAGTCGGCGTGCTCTCGGTAGATAAACAGTTTAGAGCCGCGTACGCGAAACAAGACCCGTCCTTCGCCACTTTAATAAAAGCGTGCGGCGACGGCAAGAGTTCAGAGATGGAATCGTCCTTCGCGAAACTCCGCGCGAACGCCGCGAATGTTTTGGCGTCGTCGTTAATTCGCGACGGGGAGTGCCGCAAGCGGGTTGTTAAATCAGGAGGGTTCTCGGACTTGGTAAAGCTCACCGCGGACCACGGTAACCCTGACGTGAAACTCGCGGCGGCGGAGACGTGCGCGTCGTTTGCGCGGGAACCGAGGGTCGTATCGAAAGTGAAAAGCTTGGACGCTGATGTCAAGGTTGGCGCGAGGGCGATGAGCGTGATGCTTAAGACATCGCTGGATGATGGGGTTGCTTCAAAATCAAGCAAGGAACGGAAAGTGATTCGGGACACGTCAAGAGCCGTGTCCGCGTCCATGGCTGGTATTATTCGCGGCGTGGCGCGACGCGCTCAAAGCGCGAAGCGGAAAGCGGCGGATACGAATGACCCAAACGCGTTCGCCGCCGCGACAAAGCCGATTGCGGATTCGATTATTTCCCAAATGGTCACGCACTGCACTACGGTGAGTTCCGCTTCCCGGAGTTTAGTCAGTGAAATGACCGTCGCCTCCTCCTTCGGCGTCCTGTCCTCACTCGCCGAGGACCGGGAGATGTGCGAAAGGGCGGTGCGCTTGGGCGACCGCCCCAAGACCCCGCCGCCGTTCACTGTTGAAGAGCTGGAAACGTTTCAACTCGAAGCGTTTCAAGCGAGGAAAGAGGGCCGCGAGTATACGCAGCAGGTGCGCGTCAAAGCAGAGTGGGACCCGTCGTTGTCCATCATCGAAATGCTGTCCAAAATCTTGAGAAAAGGGCGTAAGGGCAAGAAACAAAAAGAGGGCGACGCGCAGAACCATACGGGGAGCTATAAAAAGGACGAAGGGTGCGCGCGCGTCGCCGCCGCCGTCGTGCTCGCGCGCGTCTTGGAGCACGAGAAGAGCGACGGGGTTGAGAAAAATGAAGACGAAGACGAAGACGACGAGAACGACCAAATTGAACACTGTTTACTCGGCGCGCACCGCAAGTTCCTCGCGTCGGAAAACGTGATGTCCGCACTGTTGACTAGTGCAGAACGCGGTGCTTCAGATACGAGTTGGCGCGCCCCGCTCGCGGAAGCCTCCGCCGCCGCGCTGATGTACCTCGCGACGCCGCTCCAGGAAAGCTGCCCTCGAAGCGCAGGGGATATCAAACGCCTCGCCCAACTGGCGGTAAGGCCCGTGGGCAATCAGTCTGATGATTCTACTAAAGACGACGACATCACGCAAACGGGCGTCTCCGCGCAGTTCCTCGCCACGGCGCTGTGGGCGTGCGCCAGGTCACCAGCGGGACGGGACACGCTGTTACAGGCGAGCCCCGACGTCATCGCGAACTTAGTCGCCGCAGGGCAAGCCCTGGTGCCCAGTGCGGAGCTTTTGGCGAAGTCGAGCAGCGATGTTTCGGTTGACACTCCATCAGACGCATCCACACCGGGTTCAGAGGACCTGTCCTGCAGAGTCACCGCCCTCGAATTCATCGTCGCCACGGTGTGGCTGTTGACGTACGGCGACAGCGACCCAGTTTTAGAGCACGGCGAGGTGTACGACGCGAACGAAGACGGGTCGTGTTACTGGACGGTTGGGCGAAGACGCGCGCCGACGTTAGCGGAAGCGTCGGTTGGATCGACGGGACGACTTTCCAGTAGTATGGGCAACGCTGACGACGCTATAATCGAGGACCTGAAAATCGCCGCGGAAGCCGCGAACGACCGGGTGTGGAAGATGAAACAGATCGAAGCCAAAGGGGACTCGCCGCCCATGACGAGCAAGGAAGCGGAGACGCAAGCGGTGCTGGCAGAAAACGCGGTGCTCGATAAACAGCGAGAAATTCAGGAAAAAGCCGCCAACCGAGCTGTCGACGCGCAAAAGAAACGGTTAGACATTTTACAGTTCTTGACACAAGTAGTGAGTCTTCCCGGGTCTCAGGTCACGGCTCGTGCGCGCATCACCGCGATAGGCGCGGCGTGGAACGCGTGCTGCCGGTCGCCCGAAGCCCGACGCGAGGTACTGGAGCTCGGGTTTTTTGATGCTTTAGAAAAGTGTGCGGCAGACGGCGGCGAGGCGGCGACCACGAAGTGCGTGCTCGCGTCCTACGACGCCATGGAAACTTTAGTGGGGTCGTACGACGACGTCGCGTCATACGTGGGCGGCCCGAAACGTTTAGAGAAAGTCGCGATGCAGCTCGCGATCTCAAGTGATTTACTAGAGCGCGAACGCGGTGCACGCGCACTCGCGTTCATCACCTCGTCCGCGTTCGCGCACCGGGACGACGCGAACGCAGTGAAAACAGCTTTGCTGCAGGTCAACGCGGTGGGTTTGCTGCTGCAAATGCTGTGCCCACCTACGAAACCCGAAGCGACTCCCATGGATACTGGGGAGGAGGATGATTCAGAGGAGGAATATGAAGAGTCGGACGACGAGAATCAAGACGGTGGCTCCAAGCACTCAAATTCCTCGTCTAATTCCGGATCCAAAAACCCAATTATATCTCGAAACGAAATCTTGCGCGCCACGGAGATGTTCGCCGCCGCGGCTCTTTTGAACATTTCGACTTTACCTGCTGCTCAGATTTCGCTAGCCAAGAAAGGTTTGTACACCCTGTTGAAGACGAATGCGAGTGTCTCTATGACGGAAAGACGGCTGAAGGCGATTAAAGGTGGGCAAGTCACCGGCGGGGACTTGATCGCTGGAACCATTCACAACGTCGCCGGGCACCCGAAGAACCGCACGCGGATGTACAAGCTCGAGCTGCGGGCGAAAGCCATGGAACGGGTATTACACGAGGGATGTAAGAAGGGAAAGTCAACAAGGCACGTGGGGGGCAAAGCCGCGCACGCCGCGCTCGTCGTGGGGGGGGCGCACGAACGCGCTGCGGCAGGTAAAACCACGTTTGAGAAGGTGACACAGCGAAGGCGACGAGGAGGTGAAAACAACGACGATGAAACTGGAGTTGTCAAGAAAACTCTCGGCGACGCGCCGGACGTGACACTCTCGCCGAATGTGGTACGTAAAACCGTCGGGGATGCTCCCGTGTCTCCTGGCGAGGAAGACCCCGAGGACGCTGAAACCCCAGCCGCGCCCTTGAACGACGATAAGTCTGAATCGGACTGGAGCAACAGTGACGACGAAGAGGCGGATTTGGCAAACAAGTCAGAGTCTTCGCTGATTGCGCAGCGCGACTTCCCAACACAGCAACGTGACGACGACTGGCTGGAGGGCATGATGACCCGCTATGCTGCGAGCGAGGCTGGTAATGCTGGTGGCGACAATAAACTGTATGCGAAAAAGAAACTTTCTACGCAAGACACTGTGTTCACGGACGGCCTCGCCCTCTTGGCGCACTCCATGCGCGCGCCTTTGCGGCACGTCTGGGCGCGCCCCGAAGTGACGGACAAAGTTTCCGTAATCGGTGACCCGAACTGGACCGCGAACCGCGGCGCTACCCGGGTTTCGATGCGGGACCCGCCCCGAGGCGCGCCCCGAGGCGACCAGCGGTGGCATCCCCCCGTCCGCGAGTACAGGGAACATGGAGCGAAGCTGTATTACACGGAAGACAAGGTTAGTCCTGAGAAAGTTTCTAAAAAAGGGTACGATCAAATCGTCCCTGCCACCGCGACGCGTTTGTTATCCACGATACCTCGCACGAAAGACGTTGACGCGAAACTTGAGACGTTAGCGATGGATGTCGCCACGTCTGTGGCGTTCTCCGCGCCTGTAGCTTTCGGGGGTTTTGGGAACGACGGGTCGTATGAAACGGGAGGCCAAATGGGGAGCCTCCGGGTGCCGGACCCGGTGGTTCCGGTGGTGCGTGCGAAGGTGAATTCGAAAAATGAGAAAAGTTCCGACGTAACGGACGTTGCGGTTCCGGTGGGTACGGTTCCACTTGAGGTCCCTTCAGGTGAAAAAACAGACCCAACCGCGGCTGGTGACGATAAGGCTGAGGACGCAGCTGTTGCGGAACAACCTTCTGCAATTATCTCGACGGAAAACACGAATGGCGACAAAGAAAACGGAACCTCGGTGGACTCAAACACTCCAGAAATTCCGCTGCAAGTCGTTTTAGAGCCGTGCCACCGCCGGCACCGCGTGTCGTTCGTGTCGAGCATGGAGAAGGATGATAACGGAAACAACGGAAGGAGGTCCAAGTTGACTTTGTTTGAGCACACTCCGGGAGCACGCGCCCATCTCGACGCGGGCCTTCCCCCATACCCCCTGCCGAACGGAAAACGTGCGTTTTACTACCAAGCTGGAGGCGACGTGGTGTGTGAAGTCGCCGTTGGGATGCGGAAACCGCCGAGAAGGCCGAGCGCGCTTTTCGAGTTGGGCCGGGAGTCACTGCCAACGACTTCAAACGTGCTGCAAAACACGTCGCTGCTGTTCTTCCCGGTGGGGTACTCACCCGTGTATCAGCTGTGCCCGTTGCCCACGGAACACACGTTGAATGTTCTTGATAGTGATGATATTCAGAGACGTTCGGCGTTTGGCGACCTCGCCCCGCGACCTGCTCGATTCGTGTTGACCGAAGTTTTGGCCCGCAGAACGGAGGAGGAGCACGCGGCATTTCTCATGCACAAAACTGCCGCGCGCGCGGCTGAGGCGAAGAAGCAAACAGGGAAGGGTAAATCGAAAAAAGGCGTATCGTTCTTCACCGAGCCTGTTGATGAAATCGCAGACCTGGAGGAGTTGAACTTGGGGGGCGAGGGGGTGAGTGATGGGGTAAAAGAAACCTTCGACCCGCGGCAGTTTTCTGTTTTTTCAGGTCGAGTCGAGAAATCCGACTCGAAAGACGTGCACGACAGGGACGTGGTGTACGACTTGATGTTCGACTTTGACTGGCATGCATTTAGTGGTGACCCCCGATCACCCGGTGCGAAGTTTTTAAAACTAAGACTAGAACGCATAGCACAGGCCACGCGGGAAGCGGGCGCGGTCCCTCCGAAGGACGCGCTTCTAGACGTACAAATGACGCTCCGGGCGTTTTACGAAGAAGTAACCTGGGCATACAGGCACTTCGCGGTGGTTGATGGAGTTGATATGACTTCGGATGATTCATCGGTCGATCCATCGACTACCGTTCAAAATTCCTCCTTTCAACTCACCAAGGCTGCTTTCGACAAATTCGCGGACATGTGTCAACTCCCCGTGCCGCGCACCAAGTGCACCAAGGCGCACCTAGATGCGATCTTTCAAGCCGTCTCAAAAAGTGAAGACAAAAATGAATCACAATCAATCTCTCGCTCCGGGTTCCTGGAGCTTTTAGTTCGCATCGCGGACGCCAAGTACGTCAAGAGCGGCGATGCGCAGTCGCTCGCGGCTGGGGTTGAGATGCTGTTCGAAACCGACGTGCTTCCGATTCTTAAAGGTGATAAGGATATTTTAAGCGACCCGCAATCGTTCCGGGAAAATTTTCTGTATCACGAAGACGTCGACGACGTGTTTCGCGGCGCGCTTGTGTCGGACAAGAAAGTCGAAGGCGAATCCGGCGAAAAAGAGTTCGACTCCAAGTTTGACGAGTTCGGTGCGAGAGTCGCGACAGGCGTGCCTACCAGTACGCGGTGGCTGGGACTCACGTCTCTGTTCGACGCATGCACAAGTCAGAACACCGACCGAATGACTCTTTCCAATTGGCTTTCGTTGCTCCAAACGTGCGGGATTCCTCAGACGAGCGGCGACGGCGGATTCACGCTCACCGACGCTAAGCGCGCGTTCGCGTTTTCGCAAATGCGTGTGATTCGCGCGGATTCAAATGAAAACGACACGATTTCGTTCCTCGATTTCCTGGAAGCGTTGGCGCGGGTCGCGTCTGGGTGTAGAGTGGAGCTCTCAGAGGACGAGGTGGGTGTGACGGAGACGAGCGAGGCGAAGGGTGATCAAGAAGAAAAGCTTTCCGAAGACGACGCCGGCGCCGAGACCGTTGACCCTGCTAAGGAACACGCAGCCACGCCTCCTGCCATCCCTGATGCACCTGCTGCACAAGACTCCGAAGACCCCGGTGAACCATTAATGGAGGATTATGATGTTGATTTGTTTGCCCAAAAGCCGCTCGCCGAGAAGCTTGATACTTTCCTCGACTTTTTGTTTTTGCAGCGGGGCGGGAAGTGGGTGAGTACGACGAGAACGAATTAACGAACGCGTTTAAATCGCTGAAAGTGTAGCTAGTAGTTATGAATATGTGAGTATATCAGTTATGAGTATTGTTACAAGTAGTACACATGCGTAGCACACAGTCAAACAGTCTAGTGACTTTTTGGTCGCTCGTTCCATTCATCTTGCAAGCCGTGCGGACCGATCAACCTTTCTTCCCTTCCCCTTTGAAGTTTTCTTGAGGCTGTCTTTTTCAGACTCGTTTTCGTTTTCTTCAGATCCACTATCTTTCACTACATCAGCCGCACTTCGCTTCGGCGGCCCTAATGCAAAGTCCCCCACAGGAACCTCCATCACCCGCCCTGTTTCCTGCCCAACCGCGAGAAACGACCCGCCCATGGAACCCTTCAACCGTCGCAACGGCGCTTGGCTCGTGTACTCAAACGCGTGCCCTTTTTCTAAGACAGGCTGGAACCCTACTACTCCAGTGCCTCTGACTTCCTCGACATGGCCCTCCTCGTCCGTAATGACCCAGTGCCGGGAAACCACCTGCACCGGCTCTTCGCAGCTCACGTTTTGAATGTTCACGGTGTACGAGAATACGAATGAAGATTCGGTTGGCGACGACGCTTCCGGGACCAAAGCACTTCGCACGCTGACTCGCACCCCTTCAGCACTGGTCGTGTCGCTGTTCGTGTCCGCAGCCATGCTCTCTAGAAGTTGCGCTCGTCTTCGCAGCAAGCCGTGTGCACTGATGGCGTCGTCCAACCTCGATTCAGAAAGCGAACGCAAACGCTTTTCGTTTTTCGCGTAGGAATTTTCCCCAAAACTCTCGATGAACCTCCCCGCGTCGCCCAACCCCTCCCTAAACGATACCCGCACCAGCTCGTCCACGGCGTGCCGCGACCCGAGCGCCAGCGCGGCTTTGTACCCGGGGAGGATCTCGCGCAAACGGGCGCACTCAGCCTGTTTGTGGGGGGCGAGGGTCAGCGGGTCGAGAAACGACTCGAAAGTGGGCGTTTGGAGGAGGTAACACGAGATCCCTCGCAATGTTAGTACCGTGGTCGGGTGCGCACCTCGGGGAAAACGTCGACGGTGCCGTGGCGCTGAATCTGCGCATCGATGCGCTTGCTGCTCCGCAGCAAGCTACGGTACAGGACGCGCCCGAGAGAGAGCGACATGCCTCTCGTGGTGTGAGTTGTGAGGGCGAGTGCCGCGTCAGCGAAGGTGACGTCTTGATTTTCTTTTTTGACGCTGATTTTGATTTGGCCAAGGAAGGTGCCCAATCGACGGTCAACGGTACCACTCGCGAGCGCGCAGTGCCGCTTGGAGTCGGCCGGAGGTGCGACGAAGGTCTAGCTGCGCGGCGCGGTGTCTCGTGTTAGCCAAACCCCGGTACCGGCGTGATGGGATTCATTACCCCCTCTTCCACCTGGTCCGAGAGCGATGCGGAGGTTACTGTTCGCGTTGTGATAACCGGCGTGCCTAGATCTTCGCTAGACTTGTTCGCGTCTAGTTGTTACCTGAAAGTGAACGCCCCCCCGTACCTGTTTTCGTGCGACCTTTACGGCGAAATCGTGGACGACAAATGCGTCGCCACGGTGGACGAAACCGGGGTTGTTTTCCGGTGCCCCAAGGCGGTTGTCGGGGTGCAATGGGGACGGTTGAGACGTGAGTTTAACAAGCATTCATCGATCGAGGAACGCAATGTGTTAGCGGAACGCCGACGCGCGTCTGTGGAACAGGCGCACGCGCGTGTCGTCGCGGAACGAGAATTAGAATTAAAAAAACAACAGGAAACGGACAAAGCGTACCTCGAGAAGCAGTGGCAAATCGAGAGAAACAGAAGAGAGACTATTGAGCAAAGGCAAGACGTGGAGATTGCGGAGGAACGCGAGAGATTAAAAAAGTGGCAAGAAGACGGCGACAAAAGGGCCGCTGCGGGAGGACCTTCCGTTGATTCAGACGAGGACTACGACAGCGATGACGATCTGGAAACCAGAACTGCAAAGCAAAGGAACACCCGGCAAGCACGAGAGCGTGAGTTCGCAGACTCGATCCTCACGCCAGAGGCGCTGGTAGCCGCGGAGGATGGAGACGGAGGTGGTTCTAAAATTGTATCACAATCTGTTCCCGACGCCGCGTTGGATGCTATGGTGCTAAATGACGACGAAGACGACGAAGAAACTGAAAAGAAACTGAAACAGACAAAGCTGCTCGAGGAAAGGCAAAAAGCCAAAGCAAGAGCCAAGTTGGACGCGATTGCTGCTAAAGAAGCACAGAAAAGCAGACCGGTACCTCCGCCGAGACCTCGTCAAAGTCCCGTCTCCATTGAATTCACAAAGCTGGAAACGGACCACATGCCCGCGCGAGCATCGCGGGAAAAGGAAATCAAAGAATGGAAAAGGAAGAACAACGGCAGTACGGATGGAAGTGATTCGAATAAAGATAAAACCGACATCACCAGCCGGGAGCCTATATATTTGAAAGACAAGGGCGACAGCTTCTTCAAGGCTGGGGATTTTCGTAGTGCTGTAGTGGCGTATACCACTGCTATCGATACCGAAAAACAAGCCCCGCACCCCGACGGCGTGTTGATTAAAATTTTAGCCAACCGAGCCGCGTGTTTTTTCAAGGTGGACGAGTTTGACTTAGCGGTGGAGGATTGCGGGGATGCGCTGGATTTACTGGCAAAAGAAGAGACGGATGCTGACTACGGCGCGATTTGGAGTATAGATGCACTGAAAAAGCAGAGGTTTAAGTTGCTTGTGAGGAGGGCGGCGGCGTATGGCGAGCTTGGGGATGCTTTAGGGGCTGTGCGGGATTTGCAAATCGCGTTACTCATCGCGCCGGATGAGGAAACGAAAGAAAAACTGGAACTCGACTTGAATGAAGCGAAAAGGTGTTTAACACCGTTAAATATATTCGAGCTTCGAGCTACGGGAGATGAACGGTACCGAGCAGGGGACGTACACGGCGCGGAGAAGGCGTACTCGGCAGCGCTGGCGATGCCGGTTGGAGTCGGAGGTGATGTCGATGATGATGACGACTCCGACGCCGTCTCCACGCGTCTGGAGCGTTCCCTGGCCTTCGCCAACCGCGCCGCGTGCTTTCTGCAGCAGTCCGACCACGGCGCCGCGCACGATGACTGCGACGAAGGGCTTGATGTTTTTGGCCTAGGGGTGGGGTTTGATTCGAAGTCAGCCAGGGAAGCGGCGGAAACATGGACGGATGACGAAAACGTGTATTCTGAAAAAATGAAAAACGTTTTCACAAAACTTTTACACCGCCGCGCCGCCGCCGCCGCACACTTGTTTCGGTACGAAGACGCTGCGTTGGACTACGAAGCGTGCGCGGCATTAGCCAACGATGAGGAGACGAAACAGCAGTTGGTTAAAGACGCGGAAACGGTCAGGGCGCTGGCGAGTGGGGGAGACTGAGTAAAATAGTGACATTTATTATTCAGACAAAATGCATGGTCTAATAACTTGTCAAAGAAACACACAAAATCTTGAACCGTCGTTTGTGGCTCGAAAGGAGCCGCGGATGGTTCCGTTTTTTGGTTTTCTGAGCGCCAAGACTGCCCCCGTGCCAGACACATCGGCGCTAAACGCGAGCAGTCATCCCCGGCCGTTTCCACCATGGGGCTCACGTTCACGAAGCTTTTCAACAAGCTCTTCTCCAAGAAGGAGATGCGCATCCTGATGGTACGTTGGTGCTTGTTTCCGGCATCGAACTCGGCGGACGGCAAAAATTTGGAATCATCCGTTGTCGCGCGTGATCGCTGAAACCCCGTCCCTTTCCTCATCCACAGGTTGGTCTCGATGCCGCGGGTAAAACCACCATTCTGTACAAGCTCAAGCTCGGGGAGATCGTCACCACTATTCCCACCATCGGTAAGTGTCTTCTTCGGGTTGATCAGCGGGTCGAGCAGCACCAGGCGCTCGAGATCCGGCGCGTAAATTTGCCGCGTCGCAAGCACACGTTCGAAGCGACGTGATGTGAATGACG
>TARA_B110000977_G_scaffold69382_2_pt1 | contig 22842 bp, 14 predicted proteins | sample TARA_B110000977 | Tara Oceans TARA_B110000977 (sample SAMEA4397798) | marine metagenome | biome: Polar Biome; feature: [SRF] surface water layer (ENVO:00010504); material: water (ENVO:00002006), including particulate matter (ENVO:01000060) such as... | depth 5 m | reverse complement strand
TTGGATTTTTTTAGGTTTCACGACGACTTGCGTGATTTTATTTGCCGGGCGTTTGTTTGCGTTTGAGGCTTCGAGCGGAAGTCTAATTCTTCGTTCCGCTCAACGGCCCAAACGCAGACAAACACAATAATAGTCGCCCGCGCGTTTGACAGTGATTTTTTGATATACACTACGTTTAGAATGGTAAGTTTGCGAAACGAGAAGAAACGAGTTTCTTTTTTCTCGATCGTCTTTTTCTTTATTTGTCTTTCTTCTCTCCACTACCCTTTGTGTCTTCTGCTTTTCCCCGCGTTTCTCACGTCGTTCAACTCAGTCCAAGCCGAAGTGTTTTCTGTTTGCACCTTGACTCGTGAAGGGTTCTTGCTTGATCTCGGGCTTTTGTTTGATCTCGGGCGAACTCGACTGCTCAGTGCGTGCTGACTTACAAGCTGCGCAGTTCTTTTTCAGCTTCCCGTGAGGGCAGGGGGTGCACACCACGCAGCCCTGTTTCACCCTGCCGTGCGGACACGGGTTACACTCCTTGCAGTGGTGTCTCTGCCTTCCGTGCGAGCATCGCTTTATTGTTTTACCCATCGTTCGTGCCCGACCACTCCCGCGCGCCGCCATGTGCGGAGAGAGGGGACGTCGCGTCAAAGTATGAGAGAAGACGAAAGTCGTTGCTTTTGGTTTTTTCCAGGTGGCATTTTGACGAGCCAGTTGAACAAAATTAGGCAGCAGTGAATTCGCCAGCCTCCGGTCCACACAGACCCGGAAGCGCTGCCGTGAGGAGCAAGTGTTCCACGCAGGTCAGCCGCCATGTTCAAGGGCAAGAATGCGGCGGACGGCAAGGTAAGTGGAGACTGTTTGCCCATACAAGCCCCAGATGCGATCGATTTTAGGAGTCTGGGGCGTGTGCTCAATCAAAAGCGCAGAATCCAAATCCGCGTGACATCCGATCCCACACGTCTCAAGTTGTTCGGCTTTCTTCCGCCTGCTCTCCTCCCACGCCCCCTGCGGTCTCACTCTCTTCGGTTTCTGTCGCATCCCATCGCTGACACTCCCATCGACCCTCCTTCCTTCACCCAGCCCGATGCCGCGACTCTCCAAAAAAAGCTAAAACAAAAGCAAGAGGAGCTTGATATGTTACAGACCGCGAACGAAGCGCTTCAAGCCCAGTCACGGATGTCCAACGAACGCGCAGACGCGATGGAGAACATGGCCGGTGACAAGGAGATGGCGCTCTCGGAGACGAAGAAAGCTTTAGATGCGGTGAGTAACAAATTGACCGAGGCGGAGACCATCGCGAAGGACGCCGCCGTCGTCGTGGAAACTGCTGCTGAATCCGAAGCCAAAGCGAACGACAAAGCGTCTGCGTTGGAATCGAAACTGAGTGACACCACTGAGGAGTTGTCCACATTGCGAGCCACGTATGAGCAAACAGTCAACGGAATCCAATCGGAACTCAGTGAGACGCAAAAGAAAGCGAAAGCCAATGCCGATCGCGTCGTCGAGCTGGAAACCAATCTGGAGCGAACAATTGCGGATGCCGCGGCGGCGAACGCGGCGAGCTTGAAACTCGTCACGGATCTTGAAGAAGTTAAGAGTGAGAAGGCGAAGCTCGTGAAGGAGCTGAATGAAGAACGGGGAGAGACTGGGACATCTACAGGCAAGAAAGGATCCAAAGCGTCTCAGAAAACCATGGCCAAAGACCTCGAAAAAGCAAGGGCTGAGTCCAAAAAGCTGAAATTAGAGTTGAGCGCGACGGAGAAGCTGGTGAACTCCCTACACAGTGAGAAGAACGAGCTCGTGGAGATGTATGATTTAGCGAAACAGCAAGTCACGTTGATTCAGGAAGCGGAGGAGAAAGCCGTGGTGGTGAGTGAGAGTTTAAGGAAAGAGGTTGACGCGTTGTCGGAGGAGTTGCGAGCCGCGAAGGGTGAAATTGCCAAAACAATTGAAGACGCTAAGAAGGCCAAGAAGAGTCCTTTGATCACCTCGGACTCTGCATCCAAACTGAGTGAAAAAACTGAACAGTCTTCTTTCGAGATTGAGGAACAGTCAGAGAAGGTTCAGATTCTAGAGTCTGAGTTAGAGACACTGAAGGACCAATTGAAAGAGTGTGAGACACGCGAATCCTCAACTCGGGAAAAACTAAACAAATCAGTGAAGCGCGCCACTGACGCGCTCGCGGAGTTGTCTTCCGCGAAGAACTACTGCAAGAAGTTGGAAACGGAAAAAGCAGGCGTACAAGCTGAACGCGACGACGCGGTTGCGGAGGCGAAACGAGCCACGGTACACGCGAACTCCGCGTTGGAGAGTATAAAAAAACAGGAAGCCGACCACAAAACGCACGTCGAGGAACTTGAAGCGAGCGCGCGACAAAACCTGGAAAACGAGCTCGCTGATTTACGAGCCACCAAGTCCAACGACGCGAGTTCCAATTCCCACGCGTTGCAACAGGCGGTCGACCGCGCTGCTGAAGCGGAGAAAGCCTCGGAGGCGGCATCCAAATGCGCGGAGACAATCCAACGCGCGCTGGACGAAACGAACGCGGCGGTCGTGTTCGCGACAGCGAACGCAGCGGAGGTCAACGCATCCGCCGCGGAGTCGATCGACAAAGCACGAGAGGCGCAGAAAGCAGCGGAGCAGGAAGCGCAAGCCGCTCGAGACTCAGAGGAACGCGCGCGACAGCTGTCGTTGAAACGTGCGGAAGAGGAGGACGTAAGGGACTCAAAAGCGGCTGACCTCGAAGCCCGCCTCGCGGAAGCCGTGCAGCAAGCGGCGGCGGCCAGGGGCGACGCCAGTGCCGCGCGGGAAGGCGAAGCAGAGGCGCTTCTGTTAGCGAAGAACGTAGAGGAGGATGCTATGCGTGCGCGTGAAGAGGCGAGGGTCTCGAAGGCCGCCGCGACTGCCGCGGCGGCGCAGGCTGAAACCTCTGAGGAAGCGCGAAATCGAATGGAAAAACGATACGAGGAAGCGGAAACCAAGGCGCAAGTCGCGACGGCGGCGGCGGCGGCGGCGACTGAAACCACCGCGACGACCAGGATCGAGCTTGAGTCCGCGCTCGAAGCGGCGGAGAGCCGAGCCGCGGAGGCGGAAGAGGCGGAAGCTCACGCGCGGGCAGCCGCGGCGGCTGTGCAAGCGGGAGTGCAAGCGAAAGGTGACGGTGAAGATTTGGAGTCCACGCCACGTTCCTCGCCTTTGAGAGGCACTCCCAGCGAGTCGCCCCACTTGGTTGATTCGCACGTCGTGGCTGACCTGACTGCGAAGACGGCTGCTGCTATTGCGTCAAGAAACGCTGAACGCGTGAACTTCGAAAAGCGCTTCGAAGCCGCGCAGGCGGCGACGCGCCGGGCGGAAAGCGGATTGTCGAGTGCGGCGCAGCGGTGTACTCGCCTCGAGGAACAGTTGACAGTCGCCGAACAAGGCGCGTCGAGTTCCGCGGTCGCTGCTGAGCGGGCGGCGAGCAATGCTGAGGAAGCGCGAGCACGCGCGGCTGCTACTACGACTGCACTTGATGCCGCGAGGGCTGAACTCACCCGATTCGAAGAGAAATGCGCTGTGGCTGAGCAAAAGATGCATTCGAGAAAATTGACCGTCGCGAACTTGGAAGATGAGTTGGCGCGAGAAAAGGCAGAGACGGCGCGCGAGCGGAGTTCAAAAAAGTTACTCGAACAGAAATTCGAGCGCGACATCGTTTCGCTCTCCGAGGAAATCGAGGGGTTGAAACACCGGTTGGAGGCGGAATCGGACAGCAACGAAAAAAGGCTACACACGATACACGGCCAAAACACCGAGGATAAAAATTCCCTTAGCTCGGTTAAAGAAGAGCTCGTGGAGTGTCAACTCCAGCTGAAAAATCTTCGATCGCGATTTGAAGACGAAAAGGTTGGTTTGAATTCGGAAATTGAAACCGCGAACGGCCGAGTCGCCGAGCTAGAGCGTAGTTCACGGAGAATGGAAGAAAGCTTATCCGAGTCGAGAGCGGAAACCGCGGCTGTTAAACGCGCACAAGAACGCGCAAACGACGCGAGCAGCGACCAACAGCACGAATCTTCAAAAATAATAGGAAAGCTTCGCGCGGAGATCGCTTCGTTGAAATCTCAAATTGAGGGGTGGGGCGATACGCGGCGGGGGTTTGAAGATGCGGCGCGCAAAGCGGACGCGGAGGCGACTGCAGCTGTTGCCAAAGCTAGCGCTGCTGACGCGGCGTGCGCTGAAGCCAAACGCGCGCGCGACCTCGCGGTGGAGGATGCGAAGGACGCGCGGAAGGACACGAGTTTAGCAGCGGAGCGTTCGAATGCGCTCGCTCTCGAATTAAAGCAAGCGCACAAAGCCACCTACGAAGCGTCGAAAGCCGAACAAGAAGCACGGGACGCTTTGATTCGGTTGGAGCAAGGAGAGCGAGCGGCTGAGTCTGCTCGGAAAGAAAGCGAAGCTACCGCTAGCAACTACACCGGCACGGAAATCGAAGCCCTGCGCCGGCGGTTACAGGAAGCGCACTTGAGCGTTTCGCGCGCGGCGGAGGACGCGTCGCGGTCGGCGTCTGCGTTGGAGGAAGCGGAGGCGAGAAGGCACGCGGCGCAATCAGAAACCGCGAGGCTGGCGGGTGAGCGAAGGGTTGCGACGGCGCGTGCGACTACCCTGGAGCACGAGCTCGCGGAGAAGGATAAGAGCATTAAGAGCTTAGAGAGGGCTTTGGCGGAAGGTGGAATTGTCAACGGCCAGTTGGAAAAGAAACTCGCCGACGCGACGGAGCACCGGCAAGACGCGGAGCGACGGTTTGAAGAGACGCGGGATGCGTTGCGCGCAGCGCGTGGTGATGCCGCGTCTGCGTCAGCCGCATCGGCGGAGATGGAACGACGAATGGCAGCCGCGCAAAGGAGCGCGGCGGAGGCCACCATGCGTCTGAAGGTTGGCAGCGCGTCGCGGGAGCTGGTAGCGGCGCGGCTGCGGGACGCTGAGGCGGAGGTTGCGAAGCGAGCGGCGGAGGGTTTGTCCGTGGCTGAAACCTCGCGGGAATTTGCGAGCGAGATGAGTCAATTGCTGCAAGAAGCTAAGGAAGCTCAAGTTCTGGCAGAAACCATGGCTACTCAAGCCAAAGAGTCGGCCCAAAAAGCGCGCCTCGAGTTGGTGCAGGTTTCTGACTCCCGAGCCGTCGCGCTCGGTCAAGCCGCCGACGCGGAACAGACGATCGCGCGACTCGCGTCTCGGTGCGAACGCCTCACCAAGCGTTTATACCCCAACGGCGGACGACCTGACTTTCAAACTGAGTTTGCCGATGACGAGAATGGTTTGAACCCTCAAGTATCGTCCGATGAGCTCATCGTTCTTCGCGCGACGTTACAAGGGCACCCGATTGGGCACGACCTGGACGTTACGGCGAGCTTGAGACGTCGGTTAAAATCACATGGCGATAAACGATTGATAATTTCAATCGCCGAGAATTTGAAAGATGAACTTTTTTGCGACGAGTTTCCCCGGGTGGATAACTATGTTTTGGAAGGTGACAAGACCTTCACCTCGGAAGGCCGCTTGGTGGTGGAGTATGCCGCAAGCGGCAAGTACTACGGGAATGACGAGAACGACGTGAATGGCACACCAACTAAAAGAGGCGGTCTAACTTCCGTGACGTTACCCATCGGGGGCATCGACACGAACGAGCCGTTCCCTGTGAATTCCCTAGTTATTGATGCGAGTCCCTTAGCCGCCGATGCAGCGGTTAAAGATGCGTCTATCCGCTTAAGAGACGCGGAGAGGGTCGCGGCGCAATGTCGATCCCGCCTGGTGCTGGTGGAACACAAAGTCACCGAGTTGACAGATGAAACTTTTTCCACGAGAAAAAGGTGCAACGTCGCGGAGAGGAGAGTCGCGGCGTTGACGGAAACAGCCAGGGCTGCGAGTTTCGAAACGAGTATTAAATCAAAAGAACTCAAGAGAGTTGAACAGGAAGCGGTTCGGGCGATTGATATCGCGGAGGTGGCCCGGGAACGCGCGCGGCAAGCGGTGAACTCGGCTAGGGACGAAGCGGAAAGATCAGTTCAAAAAGCGGTGCGGGATGAACGGCTGCGGTTCGAACAGAAAGCGCGGGAAGTGCGGTTGGCGGGGGCGGCGGAACGACGGAGGAGAATTGGAACTGGCAACGAGTCTTCTATTTTGGGAAATAGAAACAGATCCACTCCGGTGGGCACGACGCCGTCAGGACCTAGTTCAAAGAAGGGAACCTGGGGGGTTCCGAAGTCAACGCCGACGCAGTTGAAGCAACGTAATGATATACTCGACGACGAAACGCTGTCTAGCACCTTTGACGCCTCGTCGTTTCTCAGGAATAGCGAGATGATTGTGAAAGGCGAGATGACCGGTGAACTTACTGCTGGTCAAAACGATTCCCCTATCGACGCGCAGTACAAGTTTGGAAAGAAAGCATCTCAAGCGGCGACGATGGAGGCGCAGGCTTGGGCCGCAGCGAGGGCGGCGGCTGCGAAGGAGGTGGCGGACGAAGTGACCGCGGCGCGGCGGCGGATACAGTCAATACGATCTAAACCCGTTGCCGATGAATTACTCGAATTGGTTGAAGATTCACGCAGTGCTACTCTGGAGCACGAGGAGGTCCCTGTGGATGACGACGAGAATTTTGAGATTCCTCAACTGCCCGAACCTACTCGCCACGAGCCGTCGGCGGCGGATGAAGCGCGGCGCAGGGCGGAGGTGAGAGTTCGTTCCTTTCAGAAACGCGAACAAGCCAACATGGAAAGAAGAAACGCCCGGGAGTACTCCGCACCGAGTACACCTGCAATTTCAAAATCCAAACCCCTCGACCCCCCAATGTTCACCCCTGAAGAGCGCCGCGCCGCTTACGTGCACCGAAGCGCGGTTGAAAAGCTGAAACAAACGGAAGAGGCTCTTTTCGAGAGCAAGAGGGAAAACTATGAGTTGATGACTCGAGAAAAACGTGCACAGGATGCAGATGCGTTCGATGCTGAGTTAGCGTCAGTGCGGCGCAGAGCGGCGGCTGAGATTTTGAGAAACCGGGAGTTTTTAGACCCTGAAAACCGAGACGTCGAGGATGCGAAAACTTTAGCGGCGAGTTTAATCGCGCAGAGCGAAGAAACGCTCGAGAGGTAAGAAGTCTTTTATTTTTATGCACACTTATGTAGAAACACGACACGTTCGAACAACACTTGTACTCTCTACTTGTCGAATCCGAAGTAGCCTTGAATGGTGAAGGGCTCTTGCTTGATTTCGGGCTCTTGCTTGATCTCGGCCGAACTCTCGGGCTCGCGCTTGACCCGCTTTAAACTCGGTGGATCTGCGCGTACCCTTTTGCACTTAGCGCAGTTGTTTTTCAGCTTGCCCTGGGGCAGGAGCTGCACTCCACGCAGCCCAGTTTCAGCTTGCCGTGAGGGCAGGAGCTGCAAACCGCGCAGTTGTGTTTCACCTTGCCGTGCGGGCATGGGCGGCACACTGCGCAGTTCTGTTTCTCCTTTCCATGCGGGCACCGCTTCATTCCCATCACTCTCGGTGAGTGTCTCATGCCTCGCGCCACGACTTGTGCGCGTACAGCCAAGAGAAGGAGTTGTAGCTTTGAGGTGACGTCTCGGCCGGCCCGAGAAATCAAGGCAAAAATCGTGGCCAAAAAAAGTCAACGTTTCGGGACAAAGCACGCCAGCGCACGGTGTTCGTCACAACGAGTGCGCACACGACCGAACGCGCGATTCAACTTTTCAACGAGATTTCACTTCCGTCGTCCAAAGCTTCGCACGCACGCATCGTCCGCATCGACACAGCTTTCAGTCTCGCGCGCACCCACGCTTCGAGCCTCGAACATCTCTGACGTGACATCGTTGTTTCCGAGAATCGTAAGAGACAAGACATCTTCTTTCCGTCGCCACCATGGAACGGTACCGCCGCATCAAAGTGCTTGGCAAGGGAAGCTTCGGCACCGCGACGTTGGTGACAAAAGCGGGAAACCCTAGTGAGAAATACGTAGTGGTAAGAGAATAGGGACTGGTGATGGATCGTCCACACCTGTCGATCATCTCGGTCAACGCTTTTTGGCAAAAAGAAAAAAAACGCCAGAGGCCAGACCGCGGCCCGTCTTGTCAGTTTTTCTTGAGTTAATGAGTTAATGACGAGTTATTGTTTTGGATAGATCGACATTAAGCATGGATGACCTCCGGCTGACCTCCCCCCTATTCAACCCTACAGAAAGAAGTCGACATCTCCAAGATGCCCCGTGACGAGCGCGAGTCCGCGCTTCAGGAAGCCAAACTTTTAGCAAACCTTCAGCATCCGAACATCGTCTCCTGCGTCGAATCCTTCGTGGACAAGAAGTCGAAAAAGCTGTGCATCGTGCAAGAGTGGTGCGCGGGCGGCGACGCGCACGAGAAGTTGAAGGAAACCAAACGGGTTTACAGAAGAGGAATGATTGACGGAAGCGGTGTTCAAGGGCTTTTGAACCCTAAAGCAGGGCAATTCAACCCTAGAAACCCTAACCCCCAAACCCTAAAGCTCCTCCCTTCCGGCATCTCCCAACACCAAGCCATCGACTGGTTCACCGAGATTTTACTCGGCATGAAGCACGTGCACGACCGCAAGATTCTGCACCGCGATTTGAAGACGCAAAACATATTTTTGACCGACGATGGAAGGGTCAAATTAGGCGACTTTGGAGTTTCAAAGGTACTTGGAGGCACGCATCAGCTCGCATCAACCGCAGTCGGCACCCCGTACTACCTATCACCGGAAATTTGCCAAAACAAAAAGTACAACAACAAGTCAGATGTGTGGAGCTTGGGGTGCGTTTTTTATGAGTTATTAACTGGTCAACACCCGTTTGACGGGGCGAGCTTGAAACTGTTGGTGGCGAAAATAACGAAAGGGGTGTTTGTGCCTGTGACTGGGTGCTCACTGGACGTGACACAAGCGGTTAAATCGATGTTACAGAGGGACCCTTCGAAGCGTCCGACTGTGAATGAACTTTTACAGAAACAGCCGTTCAAAACTCGAGCTGAAATTCTGTTAGACCCTTTGACGCATGTCGACGAGTTTTCGCACACCGTGCTGCACACACCAAAGAAAGGGATGAAGAAAGTGACATCACCGACGGTAGGTTTAAGAAGTCCTCCGAACACACCTGTTTTGCCTCCAGTTGAGGCTCAGCGGTCGGTGAGTACCAGTCCTGAGCGGTCATCACCCGTCGCGCCGTTTGCGCCGAGATTGCCTTCGACGAAAAAAACATCTCCGAAGTCACCCCCAACCCCAGAGCTCCCGAGGGTGTTCGCGGTGAAGAAGCTGACCAAGCCCCCGAGCCAGTACCCAAACGCACATCCGCTGCCGTTCCGACGGGGATGGGTAGAGCCGTTGGGTTTAGGAAGACTGCCAAGTGGTGTTGGGGCAATTAGTCAGGAGCGCGTCCACCGAGCGCGAGGAAGCGCTCCCACTCGGTTTGACCTGGAAGTCGCCGCGCGCGAAAAAGAAGCGGCGCACGTCCGGGAGTTACGAGAAGCGAAGCACAGGGAAAGAGCGTTGGTTGACGCCGCAAGCCGAATACGGGCGGGGGATGACACGGGGAATGCACGAAAAAGAGCGGAGCGGGACCGCGCGCGACGGGAGTTCAAGGACCGGCAAAACGCGGTAAGAGCCGCGCGGCGCGTCAGCGAAGCAGTGCGAGGACGAACGCCGATGGAGGGTATAAACGTGGAGGGTAAATACGCATACGAACACGGAGACGACGTCGCTATTTACGTCTCGGGCGCGAGGCGTGTTAGGGACGAAACCTCACCGCCGTTGCCGCTACACGTCAAAACCAAAGAACAAAGGGTGGTGTCGCCGGTGAAAGGCATCAGCGAGGCTGGCAAAGCGCTGAGGGACGTGTTCGCGTCCAAGCCCGCTGTTGACCAATTCCTATCCCAACGCGCGGCTGCGTACTGGGACTCGAAGGCAGAGGCGGAACGAAACTGGAGACGAGTGCGCACCCCGGAAGTCGCGGTAGTACCTCTCAGTGAGCTCTTAGTGCCTTCCAGCGAGTTATTGTCACTGGAGTTGTTAACCCCCGACTGCAACCTGATTTTCGGAGCGGACACGGCGCCGCCCGATAGTATCGCCGCGGCGGCCATTGTACACGCCGGGCGACTCACGACGTTGAAAGGAAACCTCGATCTGTTCTCCAATGAAAGCGAAATGGACCAGTCGTTCTACGCAACGGTTATTTCCGCTGAGGTGCTTCCGAGCGACGATGCGTTACCATCGAAAGTTTTGGCTTTGCGAAAACAGTTGATAAATAAATTGGGTTTCGAAAAGTTCACTCAGGCGTACACCTCGTTGGACGGAATGGACGAATCCGTGGACGCCGCGTACGAAGCGCAGGTGTTGGTGAAGCAACTGGGCAGCGACGTCGCCGTGCTTGGTAAGGTGCACAGGCTGTTGGTCTGGGAAGACGCGCTGCGGGAACGGGAAGAGAGAGGGGGAGAGCGTAGGGGTTTGTGAAATGTTACTTATTGTCAGTTTTTATTATTCGATCTCCCGGAAGAGTCTTTCTTGCACTTCGCGCAGTTCTTTTTCAGCTTGCCGAGAGGGCAGGAGTTGCACTCCGTGCAGCTTCCTTCAACCTTGCCGTGAGGACATGGGTTGCACTCCGCACACCTGTTTTTCAGCATCCCGTGAAGGCAGGGATTGCACTCCGCGCACTGTCGTTTCAGTTTCCCGTGAAAACAGCCGTTGCACTCCCTGCAGCTGTTTTTTACCTTGCACTCCTTGCCGCTACCTTGCAGCTTGCCGTCAGGACAGGGGGTGCACACCGCGCAGGAGCTTTTCCACTTTCCATGAGGACACGGGTTGCACTGCACGCACTGGTGTTTATCCTTCCCGTGCGAGCACCGTTTCCCTGGCATCGCGTCCCGTGTGCGACGGTCTCGCGGATATTCCACGTCCGGCCACGTACGACTATCACATCGTCTCACCCAGTCACCACGGCGGTGTAGTTAGCCTCGATAAAGTCCGTCAGAGCACGACACGAGAGCGCTCGCCACGAAGTGGGCCTCTCTCGGGGGCGACTTCATCACGACTCGTTTTTCGACTCGTCCCAGATTGCCCAAAAACGGCCGATGCCCAAAGAGTCCCTTTTGTCTTGAGTTATTAAACCATAAAACACAAAAAAAACGCATATTTTCGTGTCACAAAGAATCCACTCAACCACGACTTCCAACGGGTCGAGAGGTTGCGCGCGTCCTCGTCACCATCATACTCTCCGAAGCCGCGCTGCGCGTCTTCGAAGACTATAGGACTATAGCCGACCGAGCTTTTCCTGTGTCGTGTACCCCTCGCCCGACGTCACGATGACTGTTCCGAGCGTGGGCAAGATCCTGAACGACGCGCAGGTGTCCCTCGCGGTACACAAGAAATGCGTCAAGCAGATGATTCAACGACGACACGCGGATGCGGAAACGTTCCTGCCCGAGCTGTGCAACGCGATTCTTCCGGTGTTGTTGGAGTTCAAGGTAAGTTGGGGTGTGGAAAGGGCATCGAAACTTGTAGGGCGCTACGCATTGACATTACAGCCACCCATCTCCCCCCAAACCCCGTTGGTCTTGGAAAATGAGAAATGACCAAACACGTAAAGGGGACCTAAGGGGTCCTACTGGCTACCATCGATGCCGAGTGTCCGGAGTACCGTACCTCACAAAACTAACCCCACCCCCCTCAACCCTCCCCACCCTACCAGCGTGACCTGTGCGCCGAGCGCATCGTCCGTTTCCTTGTGAGCTTCACCGCCTCCCGCCCCGAGGGCTGTGAGGAAGAGAGCGATGACTTCACCGAGGCTTTCCTTGGTTTCCTGTTAAATCTGGCGACGGCGTGCGACAAGGCGGTGCGGTTCCGTACCTGCCAGATCGTCGCAGGTGTGTTGAACGCCCTAGGCCCTGACGCGGAGATCTCTGATGACTTGTACGAACGCATGGAGGATGTTATGCTGGAGCGTTTGAGGGACAAGACGGCCGCCGTACGTGCGCAGGCGGCGAGAGCGCTTTCCCGATTGCAAGATGGCGGCGTAGGCGGTGACTTCTCGGATGACAAAATCACGGCGGCGTTTCTCACGCTGTTAGGGGCGGAGAAACAGCCGCAAGTCCGGAAGGCTATCCTAGGATCACTCGCCATCTCGGATCACACGATTCCGCACGTCGTGGAGCGTACCAGAGACGCGGCGGATGACGTGCGCAGAGTGGCGTACCTGGCGCTGACCTCCAAAGTCCCGGTTGAGTCTGTGAGTATTGCGTTGCGCGCTGCGGCTATCAGAAGAGGCCTTGCGGAGCGCTCCCCTACTGTACGCGCCGCAGCCGTGGAGATGCTCAAGAGGTGGCATTTGGCGTTCGAAGGTGACGTGCTGGAGCTGTTAGCCGCGCTCGATACCGAGAGCAACGAGGGAACTGCGGAAGCCGTGGTGAAGGAATTGATTTCCTGTGGGAAGATCAAACCCAACGACGTTGCGCAATCCGTGGCGAACGGGAACCCACCAGGTGGCGGATTGCGAAGAGACGCAGAGAAAATGTCGCAGTGGAAGACAGACCCTTCCGTGTTGATGTCCCCCGAAGCGTCGGTTTATTGGCGCGTGGTGTGCGAAGCGCTGCAGGAGGCGGTGACGCAATCAGGCGTCACCGCAGCGACCGCCGTGGGGCAAAACCAAGTCGTCTCCGCCGCCGTCGCGGGCGAACGCATCGACGCGCTTGAAAGTGCGTTACCCGCCTCTACGCAGGACCTGCTTGACCTAGTTACGGTGCACGCGGATGCGGGGGCACGGTTTGTGGCTCGACAACTTCTGTATATGCTCAACCTTGTTGACTTGGCGGATGCCACCGCCAGACGAGGCGCCTCCGCCTTCGTCTCAGAGCAGCTTCGCAAAGCCCCAACCTCGGTTGACGACGCGCACCTCGACGTCGCCGGAGCTGCGTCTTCCTACGCGTTAGGCGGTACGGGTGCTTGGGAGTGTTGCCTTGTGCAAGTCTTGCGATCCGTGTCTGAGCCCACGGACGTAGTGGCGTGCGTGGTGTCCGCCGCGGATGCGTTGCAGAGTAACGATACCTCTGATGCCGCTGATGACACGTGCACGGCGCAAGCGCTGTTCCTAGTGGCGCTGTTGCTGGAAGGCGTGTCGCGAGCATATGTCAGTGCTGACGCGAGTGATGCCATTATGACAACCCTGGTACGACCTGGCGTGCAACACACCTCCGCCGCGGTGCGCAAAGAAGCGGTGAAGACCTTGGGTCTTTTGGGAGTCGTCCGGGGCGTCTCCACCGACGACGGCGAAACCGTGCGCGTGCTGCGAACGGCGCTCGCCGCGGATGCCCCCGCGGTAAGGTGCATCGCCGCCAAGGCGCTTGGCGACCTCGCGCTGCTGTACAGCCCGCAGAAGCTTGACAAGCATATCGAGGTGGGTACTGATGATTCCTCACCGGATTCCTCAGATGCTGAAGACTCCGACTCTACTTCTCTGTTAACGTGTCCCATCACGGACGCGTTATGCGCGGTGATGGACGAACCCGTTACGGAGGACTTTGCGGCGCTTGATGAGAACACAAAATTCAACATCGACGCCTTGTCGGTGGACGTCACGGGCGGCGCTGCGGTGGCGGACGCGGAACACGAAGGGTGCCCCGGAACCGCCGCTGCGGAGGCGCTGGCCAAGCTTGTGCTGCGAAGAGGGGTTGGTGGGTTCACGAACGGGAGCGTGGATAAAAACCAACAGCCGAGTTCCGACGCCACGGTGGTGGTTGCGAAACTTTTAGCGCAGTACCTGTGTGTCGACGGAAGGGCCCGGCCGAGGCTTGCACAGTGCTTAGCGGTGTTCTTCCCGTCATTAGCCTCCGCGCCGCACGACAGAAGGCGCCTCGTCGCGGACGCCGCGATTCCGTGCTTACGCGCGCTCTCCGTGGAGAAGGGCGTCGCGCGCGTTTCCGTTTACTTATCGCACCTGCTGGATTTCGCCGCCGTAAGCGAACAAGTTAACGGTAGCACAGCTATAGATGAGAACATGCCTATCTCTAAGACGTATGCCGCGGGGGGCGTCGACCTCTTATGCGCTCTTTCTGAGGAAGCGTTGAGTGTGGCGAACAGACCGACATCATCCACAACCACGATTACCGAAAAAGCCCTGCGAAAAGCATACGTCGCGGCGATGGCAAAGTTGGCGGTTACCGTGAATGTCTCGCCTGCGTTTACCGTTGTGGATTACGATGAGAAGTCTGTGGCGTACCACACGTTGATCCGCGCCGCGGAAGCGGCTGAAACGGCGGCACAGAAGGTTCCGGAGAAGATTGCGTCACGGGACTTGGTGGCAGTCGCGGTGAAGGCGAGGGCGGCGGCGGGGGATGAACAAATGGCTCGACCTCTCGAAGAGGCTGCTGAACCCGCCACCGAGCCCGTGTCTAAGTCCCAGGCGCTCAACAAACACGCCACGGAAACTGAAACGCGTGCTGACGATGTGAATGGTAACGTAGCTGTGGAGGATGAGGACGTCGCTGTTCCGGAGGCGGACGACGCGGACACCACTGCTGAAATTGAGGACGCGGCGGAGGTTGAGGAGGCTGTGGCTGCGCCTTCTACACCTGGAGCAGAGCCTGTTGAGGAACCTATTGCGACATCGAAGCGCACGTCACGCAAGAAAGCGAGCGACAAAACCGTCGCTGCTGAAAAACCAAAGCGCGCGTCGCGACGTGGCGCGCTGGCGGAAAACGTCGCGAGGTGAATATTCGAGGAGAAATCATGACTGTTATGATTACCTATACTCATACATGCCCTGAACCTTAGAACCCTAGAAAACCCTAACACAAGCCCTAATAAACCCTAACCTACCGCACGAATTGGTCCACATACTCCGCTCCCCACCCGACACTCTCGTAGTGTTTCTTGGCCATCTCCAGCTTGTCGAAAACATCCTCAGCCCCGGTAACGTTCCCGTCTTCGTCGCAATACAACAACGCGCCGGTGACGTTGAACATGGTGATCATCTCATCCACGCCCTGTGGCACGACCAACGTGTGCGTCTCCCCAGGCGGCTCGAACACATAGCTTCCTGGTTCCGCGACCCAGTCGTGTTCCAGGTAGTTCCACCGGCCTTTCAGCACGTACCCGTGCACGGGGCCGGGGTGTCTGTGCCGGCTTAAAACTCCAGATCCCTTGACTCGGAGTAAATTAACGTAGTAGCCCTGGGAGACGTTCAGGAGTAGGGGCTTGAAGCTCACCGTTTCTGTTTGCGGGATCCACTCGCGTTCGTCGATGGAGCCGAGATCACCAGCCTGAGGTAGCTTTACGATGATTTCGTCCCGGACTTCGGGGGCGACGAAGCCGGTGTACGGGGTGGGGGTCGATTCAGTGGAAGTCTCGGAGGGAGTGGATTTCGCATCCACATCCACCGAGGCTGCCGCGCGGACGCCAAGGCGTGAAACGTGCGCCGTGCGTTTGGAGGCGTGTCGCTCCTGAACATCCCCGGAGCGACCCGAAATGAGCGCGCGGAAACACGCGATGGATGCCGACGCAGCAGCCATGGTGGTCCCGAGAATGAGAGAGACAACTGGCATTTCCGAAGAAAGTGAAGATTTCTTTTGACGAATATGTACAAAAGTCCCGAAGCCCTTCACGCTTCGGCACACTCTCGCGCCCCCCCTTCGTCGCTCTGCGCCACGTCGGTGGCGCGTCCGCGCGTTCGACGTCCGGGATGGACTCCCCGTCCTCCCCGAAGACCCCTGACGGGACTCATAGACTAAAGTCCCTACGTGCGGGCGCACACCACCACGATGTTACGCACACGAATTCCGCTAACCTTCGTTCCGACGCCAAGGGCAACGCGTTCGTGAACCAGTACGTGGTGATCAAGGACTTGGGGCGGGGGGCGTTCGGGAAGGTGAAGCTGTGTTTGAACACGCATTCCAACGAGCTGATCGCGTTGAAATGCATTAACCGGAAGCTGTTACGGAGGAAATACGCGGGCCAAGGGAAGGACAAAGGCACGACCGCGATTAAAAAAGAAATTGCAATCATGAAGAAGATGCACCACGAGAATGTCGTCAAGTTGCGTGAAGTGATCGACGATGAGGTCGGGAGTTACATATTCCTAGCCCTGGAGTACGTCCCAGGCGGCCCGCTGTACGACCCGCAAAAGTACGAAGGAAAGGGCATGGGCGAAGACTTGGCGCGAAAGTATTTTCGATCGACGCTGGTTGGTTTAAGTTACCTTCATCGCAACGGCATCATCCACCGCGACCTAAAGCCGGACAACCTTTTAAAGCACACCGACGGGACGGTGAAAATAACCGACTTTGGCGTCTCAGAGCTGTTCGAAGAGAACTCGGATGTAGACGGTACCCCTGGTCAAGGCATTTCATCCCCTACTCCGTCTCACCGAACCGTTTCTCAAGTTGTCGGTACTCCTGCTTTTTTGGCGCCGGAGATTGCTTCCGGTGGAGTAGCTCTCGGTGAACCCTCAGACGTGTGGTCACTGGGCGTGTGTCTGTTCTACATCGTTACTGGCGAAGTACCTTTTCCGGGTAGTACAGTTGCGTCTGTGCTCGGGAAGATCAAAGGGCGGGGTGAAGGTGTTTCTGGAGAGGAAGGTGCTGAAGTGGTTGAAGACGAAACAAATTCAAAGAATGAAAAAAATACCGTCTGGATCGACTCCGTGTTGACCTCTGTATCCGCTCCCCTTCGCGATCTACTCAAGCACGTGCTTGACAAGAACCCCGAGAGCCGGTTCGACTTAGCCCAAATCGCGGAGCATGAATGGGTCACTAGGGAAGGTACAGAACCACTTGATTTGGGTCTGACTGACTTGCGCGGAGAAAAAGAAAACTCTGGCGAAGTTGTCGTCTCCGAAACCGAAGTGACCGACTCAATCTCGCACCAGCAAGTCGGCGGGTTCCACGAAGATAATTCATCAGTGGCTAGGAACAAGGTTTTCAAAAGAGGCGAGTTCTTAATCAAGCAAGGCGAGGTTGGCGGTGAGATGTTCGTCATTCTACAAGGGGAAGTGGAGGTGGTGACCTTGAGCAACGGTGGTTTAATTATGAGTAAAAACGGAGACGAAAATTCTGAAGACGAAGAGGAATTTGATCTGAGCGATGACATTTTAGCGGCGGCGATGATGAATAGAGACCAGCTAGACGTAGGGGAGGTTACTGATAATGATGATGTTAGTGCAGTGGGCAAACAGTCACATACGAAATCTGGTGGTTGGTTGAGGTGTTGTTTCGGCAGTGACACGTCGGAGGATCAATCCGGAGCGGGTTACAACCACGTCCACCGAAGTTTGCCCAGCGCGCACGCCGTGATCGCCACTCGCGGCGCGGGCGACGTCGTCGGGGAGATGAGTTTGCTGAGTAACGACTCATCGAGCACGAGATCGGCTTCGGTCCGAGCCACCTCCGATACCGTGCTAACCTCAATGATTTCAAAGGAAGAGCTCTGGGCTGATTTGCGATCGAAACCGGAGGTGCTTGAGGAGATGCGGCTGCGGAGCGTGGGACGGGAGAGCGAGCTTATCAAGGGGAGGGCGTTGTTAAGAACCGGGTCGCGGTTGTCCATGAACTCAGAAATGGCGCCGTAGTTTAGGTATATTAGGGTTCTGTACGTAAGGGTTTCTAGGGTTATTGCGTTGACACGTACGGTTGTTTCATTACATCTGCCGCTCTTTGAACGTGCGTTGCTGAGCGACGGCTACGAAATCACCGACTGCAATCGCCTCGCCGACTCTGTTAGAATCGCTCACCACGTTCCAGGCGAAGAACGGCGTTGCACCCCAATCCACCCTTTCGAAACCACACTCCTTACCGTTTCTCGTCTCATCCAGCGTTCGTAACGGCTCGTTCTTGACGCTTGGTATTCCTTTCGACGGGTTCTTCTGGTCCACGGTGACCATGACGCACCGGCTACACGGCTTAACGAGATCGAAGGAAATTCCATTAGTGTTAGTTTCGGCGGTATCACCTCCGTTTGAATTGCCTCCGATCGCGAGTTTGCCCCACCTGTCTTCCGCCCACGCGTTACCCCCGGTCTTGCTGCCAGACCCGCCCACACACACGTTTGGGCGGAAGCGGTTCATCAGGATTTCATCGGCGCCTTTCTCGGTCAAAGCTTCGTTCAAAGCGGCTAATGAGTTTTCGTTGGCGAGTAAAATCGGGAAGCCGTCGGAGAAACACGCGTGAGCGTTCGGCGCGTACCGCTTTTCCGTGGATCGCATAGGGACGAAATTCCCAGGGTCGAATCGAGTTATTATGTGACGCTCAACGAGACCCATGGCTCGAGTACAGATGGACGCGCCGGCCAGGCGGAATGATAAATCGCGAAGAACGTCAATGGCTTTCGATCCGATTGTTTTCTTCCGAGAAGAATTATTAGCGTCGTCTCCGCCCTGACGCCCTAAACCCCGCCTGGCGATGAACCCAGCCGCGAGGGCTCCGCAACCCGCGATGGTTCGCGCGACTGCGACTGTTACAAGAGCGTGTAAGGGCATGTGACTGCCTCGCGCGGATTGCACTACCGAATCCGGAAGCGTGCCCACTCCGAGCCATCGCACCAGCCTCACGGGTTTCCCCAAAACTTCAGAAAACCAAATCGCAGCGTCATCGCCCTCGTCACCTGCCTCACCGATCCAGTCCCACACCTGTACCGTTCTTTTCTTCAAAGGCGCGGCACATATCAGCGGGATCTTCAAAGGGAGCTGTGAATACTTGTGTTCCGTGGTGTCCACCTGTGTCAGGGTTAAGGTTAAGCACGGGTTTTCAGATTCAAACTCATATTGTTTGCCATCCCACGTCGGATCCAACACCGCCGATGGCAACTCCGGTTGCACCAGCGCAAGGTTCGGGTCCACTCTTTGCGAGACGAACATGCTGGGCAAAGTTTTGCCTTTCTTTTTTTTCTTGCGTTTGGAAACCCGCTTCTCCCTCGCTTCGACTACCATCCACGCCCGGTCCCATCGCAGGCCGGTTTCCGTCAAGGTCGCGTGCGACACCGAGACACCAGCGCAGCTCTTCACGGGGTACACCGTGAGGGACGTGACCGTGGTGGACGACATGCCGCCAAACTTTATCCGGAAACACCACGGAAACACACACAAACACTAAACCCTAAGTTCCGACCTCCGACGTCGCGTCACCGTGCGTACGCCTCTGCGATTGGCCCAGATGGACTCGAGGCGAATCTGCGAAAAACGGGGGTCAGCACTCGACTGCTGCTCGAGATGTTTCAACAATCAAATGTTACCGAATCTAAACTGTTCAACACGGAGAGGCCCGCCCCGCCAGAACTGGTACGCATTTCCTCGGGATCCGAAAAAGTCGTTGAACCACCTATTTACAATACCGAACGTACTCGTCGTCGCAGCGCGCAACCAGTCACGTCACGCACGCTGGCAACCCTCAACTCCACGAAACTTGTTGAATCCCTAAATCGTCGTACATCCACGGTGCTCGCGGCGGCCAAGGAGAAAGCCGCTGCGGCGGCTGACGCGGCAAAAGCTACGGCGTCCACCGCCGTTTCAAACGCACCCACACGGTCGTGACCTCAGCGGCGAACGCAGCCACCGCCACCGCCAACGCGGTGGTGACGCAAGCCACCAAAACGCAAGGCATGGCCCCGGCGGGTGTGTCTCAAGCCGCGGTCGTCGGAGTCGGTACAGTTTCAGTTGGCGGCATGCTCACTAGTTCCGTAGTGACCAGCTTCGTCGCGCCTGGATTAGCGGAGATGTCGAGGGTCCCGAGCCACACCACCCCTGAGGAGTGGAACGACCCCACGACGAGCTGGTGCGGAGCGCCGGTGATGCAAAGAGGCGCTTGCGCGACTTTAACAAAACTCGCGTTGTTACCATTCACAATCCCGACGTACGTCATCAGCGTGTTGGGCTGGTGCGCTGTGGAAGCTTGGTACGAGTCATCGAGTAACCTTATTAATTGTTTAAGTTGCCCCAAGGGAAGCACCAAGGCGCGTATCTGGGGCGACGCCATGCGGGGCAGTCGGTTTGGAGGGATGGGCGTGCGAAGATTCATCGCCGCTCGACGCGCGTTGCAATCGTCGCCGTCGTGCGCGGAGGCGATTACGCTAAATCTGCACTCGTTTCTCGCGCTGAACGGCAAGTGCTGGTGCTGCACCTGCCCGACGCACGCGCACCAGGTGCACGGCCAGTGCGTCGAGGCGCCATGCGAGGTGTGGCCGCTGGACTCCGACCCACGAAACGTTCAACAGACGGCGGGGGGGGGAGTTCTGCGCGTGCGGGAAGAGTACTTTGTGAATATTTATTGTAAATAAGTTATGTGACATAAATCAAATCAACTCTCGACGGACAGAGGTGGGCGCACCCGGTGTGTGGTGCAGGAGCAACGCACCACTTTACCTCACTCGCGGATCTTACCCTCTAGTCGTTTCGTCTCGCCTACAACTGCATCAACTGAGACCACCCCTACCCCCACCATGCGCATCACGGTTCGCACGCTTCGCCAAGGGTGGAGCAAGGAGATTGAGGTACGCGACTGGGTGACGGTGGGTGAGCTCCGGGTGGTGTGCGCCAAGGCTGCGTCGGTATCCGACGCGTCCCGGTGCAAGCTAGTGCTGAGAGGCCTAGCTTTGGTGGACGACACGCAGGTGGCGCCGCTGAAACCGAGGGACACAGTTCTGGTGGCGAGCGTACCCGTTGAGGCGAGTCGATCTGGGGACGATGGTAATTTAATGCGTTGCAGATCTGGCGCGGCGACGACGTCTTCGCGAGGCAACGACTTGCACAGACCGAGGTGGGAGGAAGGAACAGAAGGGAACAATGCACCCACCAATTTAACCTCCACATGCCTCCACGTGTATGTGTTTTTAGTGCGACGAATTAAAGTTCCAGTTGGGGTCGCAATGGCGCTCGTCTCCGTGAGCAAGGTGCAGTGGGCAAAAATAATTACGTGGCTGTTCCTTTCGCAGCTCGCCGCGTCTCATGGCCACTCGTTACCGTTTTTAATATTTAGCGGTTTCTACCTGATATTCACGAATCTAGGCACGCGGAGAGAAGGCGAACCCTCAGCTTACTCAATCTTCAACAACTTCCAGGAGCTGCCGGGGAACTTTAACGCGCAGAGGGTGGACGACACGATCATGAGACGGAACTGACGATGGGAGTCTTTTGTAATAATAGTAGCTCTCTCCTTCATCACTACAACCCTAACCCTCTAACCCTCATAAACACTAACCCTTACCCCCTAAACCCTACCGCTGTGTTCTCCTCGTGTTACCTGAAGTTTCCTCGTGCGGCGACCCTTCCTCCGCGCTAGCTATACTTTCGCTCACCTGTTGAAACATCCCGTCGTAGCGGTCGCTCAACTCGCTTAATTCAGTCCTTACGTAGTTGAGCATTATGGACCGCCGCGGGTCGGTTTCCACAACCGGGTCGAACGCGCTGTCCTTGTCACTGACTATGGAACGGCCTTCTGATTGGACAGATTCAGCGATTTCGTACACATTGTTTATCTCACCCACTCTCGGCGAACCATTGTTCTCATCACCGTTGTCCTCAACAATCACCCTCAAGTTTTCTCGGCTGGAAGACGCACTACGTTCCCGTTCCTGTTCCACTCTCCTTTCTTCCGCTAACTCCAGATCCAGTTGTAAACGGTCCCGGTACGATGCGGAGCGGTCAACCTTCCGCTCCACGCCCGTAACCGCCACGGATGGTGAACCTCGTGTGACCCGTTCGGAACCTACCTCGGCGGGCGCGACGTCACGGTTGGCCCAGTTGATCGCGTTCTGTAGCCTTTGCCGCCGTCGCGATTTCGAGGTAACGTTCCACCCCGCGGCGACGAACCAAAATAGGAGCAACACCGATACGGGGAGCACACCAAACCACGCCCACGCGTACCCGGGGGAACCGTCCGAGGACCCCATGGTGTGAGGTGCTCGGGCTGAAGACAGGACAAGAAATATTAGACGACAGAAACTTTGAACCGCGAAAATAGCAAAATCAGTTTGTCGATGAGTACGCTCGCGTTACAAGTACATCGAGTATATCTTTCTCACACGTAGATACCGATTGCGACCTTGCGAATGGGAAGGTACACCTTCAAAGAATTCATGGAACACGACTTTTTCCCTACCACGAGCCGTTTCCTATGCGAGGCGCGTTACTCGGAACCGCGTCCCCACTGGGGATATGCCCAACATCCCCACTGTCCCCACGGTCCCCACCATCCCAACTCTCAACATCTACATCCACTACAGTTTCCCCCCCATTGACTTCCTTCTCGTACTCCCACTCGTCGCACTCGGAGTCGGTTTCTGTGGGTTCCTTGCCGTCCAGGGAGTAGCGGTGCACGAGGAGCTTTTTTCTTCTCCTCCTCATACTCGTGTCTTCGTACTCAGGCACGCACGCCCTCCAGCTTCCGTCCGGCATGGTGCCCCACACCCCCTGCGTCACCGCGGCGTGCCACTTCTGTTCCAAGCGTTTTCGTCGCTGCTCAGCAGCCGCGGCTTCCTGTTCTCGGCGCTCTCGTCGTCGCGCGCGTGATGCTGGAGACAGAAGCACCGACACGCAAAGACTCACCGCGAGTAAAATCAGCAGAAAGAACAGCGCTTCGCCGCCTGACAGGAACCCGCCCGAGTTTGTGTCCTGGTTTTCGGAATGGAGGGTACACATGCGGGTCTGGTGGAGGAGGTGATAGGGTGACATTTGTGGGAAGAGAAGGTCAGTCTTATGTCCACGCGAGTAGGAAAGAGCAATGCGTAAAATCTCGCAACGTTGATCGGAAAATACCCATGTTGAACAGGGTCAACTCATTTGTGAAACCAGTAGAACAGGTTTCAAGCGGAAAACCCTATCAAAATCGCACCTGTTCCGCGGTGAGCCCGTCG
>TARA_B110000977_G_scaffold18633_1_pt1 | contig 22847 bp, 25 predicted proteins | sample TARA_B110000977 | Tara Oceans TARA_B110000977 (sample SAMEA4397798) | marine metagenome | biome: Polar Biome; feature: [SRF] surface water layer (ENVO:00010504); material: water (ENVO:00002006), including particulate matter (ENVO:01000060) such as... | depth 5 m | reverse complement strand
TATTCTGCATACGGTGTGATTGCATCACGTTTCATTTTTTGAGTTCCGCCGCCGTACCCAATACGTCCACCTGCACTTGAGTTAGCCGCTTTAAGTTCTACTTTGCCTATCCCTTCTATTTCTAAATCACCTTCACCTGTTGCTAAGTGTATCTGATCACTAAGAATCGCTAATGCATACTCGCCTGGGCCTTTCTGTTTCTTACCTACGCCGTATGTAGAAAGTGCTTGTAGTGCCTGTAGTGCTATGTCACTGCCGTTTAAACACGCACTAAGCGTGTTTATGGGCTTTGCTAGTTCTTGTATATTTACAACACTGCCTGTTTTTGCTAACTGGTCTAAGAACTGGTTAATAGCGGCATAGTCACTGTCCAATCCAGCAATAACAACTGCCATGTCTGCTTTAATTTTTAGCTTTTCAGCATCGCCCATCGGTTCTTTGTCTAGTGGCCTCGAAAATGCTGTGCCAATTGTAGTTGATATATGCTCGCTGTTAATTATCCTGTAAATTTTATCTATCAGTTTTGCTTGTTGCTCGTCTGTCACATCCATCTGGCTAATAACTTTTATAATCGAATCACGCTCAACACTTAGATCAGTATACTCGTTAATTATTTTAGCAACATGATGTTTGCTCCATTCAGAGATATTAATTTTTGCTTTGATCTCTTCAGGTAACATGCCTACAAACATTTGTAATATGTTTCTAGCACACACATCATCGCCGCCTTCTGCTCGCAATTCTCTAAAATGGTCTAGCATTGCTGGTACAGGTATTGCCTGGTAAGCAAGCATTTGCTTTTTAAGGTCGCCTACAGGGAAATGGTCTGCTAGTAAATCATTTATTGTGTCTACTTGCTTAAAGTCTGGTACATTTTCTTCAACTCCGACTCTATTTCGATCATGTATATATGAATCAGGGTCTTTGTTAAACTCTGTATCTTTAGCTTTTTTAAGATCTCTTCGATCTTTAGTAAAACCTTTATTGCTAAATCCGAACGAACCTTTAGGCTTTCGATTAGGCTGTCTCACTTTTTTTATACTTTTGATTCCCAATTCTTTCTTTTGCTTCTCCGGATGGCGCACCCCAGGTGCTAATTGTAGATAAACACCATATGGACTTGCCGCCATTACTTCTTTATTACTACCATCTTTGTATGCCACGTTCCATAGGTGTTGTCCACTAGGGATAGGTGTTGATGCTTCGTAAATTTTATCAATTTTGTCTTTGCTAATTTTGCTAATAATGTTTATCTGCTCTTCTAACGGCAACTTATCAAATTTATCAAATGCACTTTCTTTTTTCATTGGGGTCTCTTCTGCTTTTATTTTTTTAGACAGTTCCGGGTTTTGAGAAGCCCAGGCTGCCGCTGAACCTAAATCAAACGGTTCTCCATGTGGGCCTTTTAAATACTGTTGTGGAATTAGTGGTGCGAAGTCGTATGGCTGGCCGCCTATTCTGCCGTCACCCATTTTATCTGTTATTGTAACTCTCTTTTGTGCTGTCAACGTTTTTAAACTGTCTTCATTCCAAGAAACATATCTACTGCTTAAATCTTTAAATTCTATCTCGTACACCATCTTGAACTTTGCAAGTATTCTTATTGATATATCATATCGCCAGTTACTACCGAAACGTTGAACATTGTCATAGATGTCCTGAGCTTCCATTGCTGTAAATTTGTGGGCATGTGGCATTACTAACACATCGCGGTACTTAGACTTATGCATGGACGCATTCATATCAAACGCATTCCTGACATCTTCGTCTGCCATGTCCTTTAATTTGTTTGCGTCTCCCACTGAACTTTTTGCATAATATACATCACCGCCAAACTTCCAAGCATCTAATTTTGCAAGTCGTTGCTCTCCATGCTTATCCATAAACTTCTTTTGCTTCTGCATTAATTGTGTTTTCTTGTCTACATCAATGTTAGCAGAATCAAATCCTAGTTTCTGTGATATTTTGTCGACACCGTTTATAAACTTAGATATTGCATCTGTTCGTGACTTCATAAATGCAGGTAAGTTACCTGCATCGAAAACATCGGCACCGTATCGATTCTTAGCTCTAAAGTGCCTATCAAATACATCTCTTAAATATTGTTGCATTAGATCTCTGACACGAGACATAGGTTCACTAGTAAATGGGTCAGGTGCGTCTTGGTTGTCAATAAGTGCAACAACTTTCATAAGTTCTTCTGTTGTTGAATATGTCATACCAAAATAGTCCAACCCGTCATCAGAGTCTCTATGAGGGTCCATATCGTTTAGTGCAGGATCAATTTTTGTCATTTTTTGGTTGGGCTTAGTAGTCAGCTTGGGAGTCATTGCCTTTATTAAGTCACTGACTTCAGCGGCTGAGTCGTAGTACATTGCAGGGTTTGTTTCTTTTATTCGTGTTAGTTCATCAAACCGTGCTCTTAGTTTAATTATCATCTTGCTTAATGCGTTATCAGTATAGTCGTCATCGCCTGTGCCGTTAGGATTATGTCCTACTGCAACTGGGTGGTCATAGTCTTCATAACTGTCCAAGTGCTTTATTAGTTGTTCTACACCTTTTTCGTTAACAGGAGAACCTACTTTAAACCAACTGCCGTCTTTGTTAATGCCAGCGGAGTTGTACGAGCCAGTTGTTAATGTCCTATAAAAAATCTTCCACTCTCGTTTAGAAACCTGATCCCATGCATAAGCAATTGTCTCGTCATCTTGATTGGTTGCTTTAGCAATAGCTTTAAAGAACTTGTCACCTTGTTCGCCTGATGTAGTTGCTTCGCCGTTGCTTACTCGCCATAGCCCTTTTACAATTTTCTCAACTTGTGGTGAGGTTAAAAATGCAGGTAATGTAACAATCGACTTTTTAAATAATCTGTTAACACCGTTTTGTATTCTGGTGCGTAATGCTTGTGGTTCTATATCACGGTCTGTAGTAATATAGTCAGCTTGAGCGTTTACCATAGTATCAAGTTTGTTGTAATCAAGTTCAAAGTCTTTTAATGTATTTCGGAATACACCAATTGCTTTTGCATTCAGTGATCCTCTATTTAAATTTTGGCTTAAATCATACCCAGCTTGTGCTATTGCATTTACAAAGGCTTCTTGTGCTTTCTTTAAAAATGCAGGTGCTTCTTTGCTAGGTGCTAATTTTCTAGGTTTTGCATAACCCGTAATTGGTTCACCGTCAGTAGCTTCTTCTACATGCTTCGAACCTGTATCTGTTTCCCATTTCTTAACTGCTTCTTTCCATGCCTCATCTGCGCCTGGACTAATTAACTTTCTGTAACGAGTTAAGTTGTTAACTGCTACAGCAACATGATCCATTGAATCAATATATCCGCCTTTTGAGAAAAATGGTTTAATTGTATCTACTATGGGAAGTTCAACATCGAATCTGCCTTTGATACGCTCTTCGTCTTTTGGATCAACTGCGTCTAAACTGTTAATCAGTTTAAATAACGCTTTTGCATAATCGGTATTATGTGTTTGATCACTGTATGCCGAGCTCATTGTAGCCGCATAACGTATAACTGCTTTAGCGGCTATGTCAAAATTAGTGTGATAATCATCACCTCCACCAATTCTAAATTCAATTAAGTTGTTACCGGTTGTACCGTCTTTGTCAGTTTTGAAGTTAATACTACTAAACTTGCCAGTACTAATACCGCTAGAGATTATTCTCTCAATCCCTTCTATAGACTTCATATCTTCTGGATTTGACTTTAATTTCTCTGCGGCTTTCTTTAAATTATCGTATTGACTCTTGGCGTAACTGTTACTGGATCTGCCAAATGTACTTAACAAATACTTGTCGCCTAATAACACAGCAAGTTTTACTTTGTTTACTTCTTGAGGAGTCTCGCTGTTTAAACTCATTGTTACATGTAGTCCACAACTTCTATTAGTTTCAACACCTTCACCGGACATCCACTCAAACATGCTCTTCATTTCGTGTAGCATGTCTCTAGGTGAATCATATACCGGACTAATAAGCTCTGCGCCAGTGCCGCTGTCTGCTTCAATTGAACTGTCATCTTCTACACGCCAGTACGTCTGGTCTGCTCCGTAGCCGCTGTGGTATTCACCTGCCTCTACTTCTTTAAATTCACTGCTCTTGTCTGCCCAACGTGTTAGTTCAGCGGCAACTTCTTCTACGCCGCCGCCACTGTTTGGGTTATGCAGATATATGTCTAGCGAACTTAATGCACTCACCCAGCTACCGTGTTCATCGCTGGCCCATGTGTCTATAGGATACTCTTCTTCTGCTTGTTCAACGGCTTCTTCCATTGCTTCACCATTGTCTCTAATGCTTTCTTCGAGCCATTCTATAAGTTCATCTTCTTTTACTTCTTCTGCATACTGTCTTGCAAATGCTTGTAAGTCCCAATCTGCAAACTCGTCTCTGTCATCAGCATCTACGCTGGCTAAAAATTCTTCTTTGTACTCTTCGACTTCATCCATGTCTAATTTATCGTCAACAAAAGCGTCTATATATTCTTCATCTTCTTTACGGTCTGACACCATACGTTGAATAATATCGCTTTCGTATTCGTATGCTTTATCATACATCCATTCTCTATACGATTCTTGCACTGCTTCTACGCTTCTGCTACCTTCTTGCTCGTACACATAGTCTTCAATGTTGTACCAGTTTTCGTCATCTAACCAGTCTTCATCATTGTCACTATTAGAAACGTCATTCCAAACTGTTTCTGCTTCAAACCCACATTTAATATTTACATCTAATGCCGCTTTGGCTATGTCAGGTTTGTTAAAATTGATTTCAAATAATTGCTCGTCACCTTGTTCACGTAACTTAAATTTACGCACAAGTTTTTTCATGCCTGTTTTTATTTTGTTTAGTTTAAGATGCGATGAATTAGACTTACTTAACTTAGATAGTTTACTAGCATTAAGCACTTGTACTTCTTCATCTGGTTCGACCAGCTGATACTCACCTTTAGGATCTTGTACTACAACTTTGTCTGGATTCGGGGAGTTGCCAACTTTACTAATTACTTTGCCTACTACTTCGCCTTTATCATCATGATACTCAGCATCTACTTCTATGTCTTTTGCTTTAGTTTTCGTATATGTTGGTTCAACTTTCTCAGGCTCTACGTCTTTAACATCGAGGCCAGGAGTTACAGTAGGACTACCTTTGTCTACTTTAGGCTTAGGTGCGTTGCTTGTTGCCGTTGCTTTAGCAGTTGCCCCAGTCTGTTGTTGACTAGTCGGTGTACTTGAACCTGAATTCATTCCATATTCTACCAGTACACTTTCTAAAGTTCTAACATCTGTAAATTTCATGTATTATCGCCTGTTTAATGTTTTTAATCTTCGACTTGCTGGATTAAGTCTTCTTGTTCTCTGGGATTTTCTAGAAAGCCTTGCTCCCATTCTCGCTTTTGTCTTTTTTAACGTCATTCGTTTTTTCATGTTAATCGGTGCGGAGCATTGAGACACAGTACTTACTACCCTGCCTTTACGTCTACCACTAGTACATCTAATAGCACGTTTAATCTTGTTACCACTTCTACGCCATACCATCCTAGCTTCAGTGAGTGTATCTTCTGTTAGTTCTGCTAATCTCATTACTTTCCAATTAAGTTGATAGCTAAACCGATTACAACAGCAACAAGTGTTGTAAAACTAGTTCCGACTATTGCTACAAGCCAATTCTCTAATTTGTTAAGTCGCTGTTTAGTGTCGTCTTTAAATTCTCTTAACTCTGTAGTGATGCTTTCTATTCTAAGCATATCTGCAATAATATGTGCCTCAAGATTATTCTTTTGGGCATATACTTGTTGCTCTACTGGTTGTGATTGTGGTTGGTTGCGATCATCCATTTTACAATAAATCCTGTTTAGTAAATTCCATATTAATACCTGTTTTAGTATTAATAGTTCCTGCATTTAATACCACAAGATCTAGTTCGTCTATTAATGTTGCGGGCGTGTGTGCACCTGGTTGTTCAGTTGCAAACTTAAAAATATATCCTGCACCAGTCATACTCGGTGCGCCGTAGTTTTCTAATAGGTTAGCGCCAGCGCCATTTAAGAATACAGGATTATTCATCACTGTAGGCATGGCCCTAAGTCCAATTACCTGAACAACACTTTCAAAATCTTTTTGTGTAGCGTCTGCATAGTCACCTGTTACAGATATATCCAAACTTGTAAACAAAGTAAAGAATTCGATGTTACCAGTTAGTACTTCTACTGCTCCCATTGAGCCTGTTCTTGTCATTGGCATTGTGTCTCTCCTGTTATTTGTAGTATTTATCTTTATTGTTAAAAATATGAGCTTGGAACGAAAGCCAAAAAAAAGCACACCTAAGTGTGCTTTTTAAATGTTATTAAAGAAGCAATTATGCTACTGTAAACGTTCCTGCTGTTGCTGTTGCGTTTGCACCTGATCCAGTAAGTACTGGTTGAATTGCCGCTAAAACTCTAGCCGCTGTTGGTGATCCTTCTACTGCAACGTGCAGTATTGTTGCTGAAATACTGTTAATAATTACTGGTGTACAAATTGTTGATAAAGCTGAAATTACTAGCTCACCTTTGTTTGCCGCACCTGCTGTGAAACCAAACGAGCTAATGTCATCTACTCCGTCTACTTCGTCAATGACGAAATATGAAAGTGTTCCTACTAATAGTTGTCCTTCTGCTACTGCGCCTGCTACTCTTACTTGTGCCATGTTATGTCTCCTAAACTTGGTAGTATATCTATCGACATACTGTTGTTATGTTTATTTATCTATTTCAGCCAAAAAAAAGCACACATGAAGTGTGCTTTTTATTTGTAGTTATAGTGATATCTTATAGTTCGAAAGCGGCAACTGTAGCTAATGCTAAGTTAACACCGTCAACTGTTCCTAAAGAAATAATAACGTCTTCTAAGTGAGCCGCTAGTGTTTCAGAATTAGTTCCATCATACGTGTCAGTACCGTGTTCGCCTTCAAAAAGAACTCTAAGTCCTTGTCCTGTTCCACCTGTTGCGTCGATTGTGCCAACTGCTACTGGTGTCAAGCCTTCGATACCGAATGCTTTTAATACTACATCAATACATCCGCCAACAGCTAATTTAGCTGAAACGTCTGCACCGAAATCAATTTGGATACCTGCTAAGGTTAGACCACTGTAGTGACCTGCGGTTACTGCCGCTCCTGCGTTTTGAGTTTGTGCCATTTTTATTCTCCTAAAATGTATTTGTTATGCTTATTTATGCCTTCTGACATAAAAACAGTTTTAATTATTGCCTATTTCATCCTAGTATTCATTATGCCTGCAATCTTTTGTCCGATCTTTCCGCCTAGGTTTGCACCTGACTTAAAATTACCTTTTCCGGTTTTAGCTCTACTATATGATGTTTCAGCATCGGGCCCAATGCTTTTCATTGCTTTATCTTTTCTTAAATGCCCATGAGTCGTATCATCCCAGCCTTTAGCAATGCCTTTTGGAGCTTGCTTTGCCATAGGATTAAATTTTTGTGTGCCAGCAACCTTGTCTACGTCACCTACACTTTTATTATCTGCCCTTACAATACCTTTAGCTATCGAAAATGCTTCGTCGGCACTTAAACCGCCTGCGGCATACATTGATCTAGCTTTTGCAATAACGTTAGGATCTTTTGCTGACGGAGAACCTACTGCCGCTGATTTCTGTAAGAAGTCATTTATAATTTTGGGATCAGGTCGGTCAGTTCTGTGTGGCTTCGTTCCACGCGGTTCTACTATTTCGTTAATTTTCATATTTTTTTCCTTCCACTTGCCCAGTAACCAGCAATCTTGCCTATACCTGAACCTGTTGTTCCTTGAATTTTAGCTTTAGGGATAGGTTTAACATCCACATACGCACTCTTTTTAGGTGTTTTTTGTGCATCAGTATATTCTTTCTCACGGGCCATAGCAGTTAAATGCTCATATGAATCACCTGCTTTGCCTCTTAATATAGTTTGCTGTTGCATTAACTTAGATACCACAAACTGCTTCTGTGCATACTTTAAATCGTCCCAGTCTATAATTAAACGTCTTAATTGCTTGAACAATGAGTTTGATACTTTTAACTGAGTTTCTAATCTTACAAGGAATGCTGTGGTTTCACTTCTATTTGGTTCGCGGACCGCCATTCTTTTTATAAAATTAAAATGCCTTCTGTTTTGAAATTGTACCGACTTTAATATAGATTGCTCTCGAGTCTTAATATTTAAACTTTGATATTCAGGATTGTCTAATGCAAATGCTAACATGTAAATGTCTGTTGATGTTGTCCTAAACAATGCATACGGACCGAACTGTGTTGTTTTTCTTGCATAAGCAACAGAGTATGCTCGTTGCTTCTTATCCTTGTTGAACATAATCAATGCTAATGTCTGCAAATATAGTAAGTCTGCAATAGACCTGCCCCTGAGCATACCAAAATTACTAGTTGTTCGCAGTAATTTACTCTCAGATAAATCTATGTTTATCATCTGGAAATCGTATTGCATTACTTTGCTCCAGGCTTGCCAGAGCCAAAGTTTAATCTACTAAACTCTAGTCTGTCTACTAATTTAAGAGCGTTGCCTATTCTATCTACAGCAACAAATCCCTCTTCCGCTGTTACTTCGTATCCTTTCTCTGTTTGTACAAAGGTGCCTATTTGTTTAATCTCTTCTAACTTCTTAATTATTTTTACTTTTGCTTCGATGAGCTTTAAGTATAAGTCGTATACTGCTACAATACCAGGCACATGCTCTTTTATGAACTTAACACCTTGTATCATTAATTCTGTTTTTGAATCTATGCTTTTTTGAGTTTTAACTTTTGCTATCTCTTTTGTCATAAAGTCAATATACTTTTGCACAAACCCTTGTGCAAATTTAGTAGGTTCGTCAAATGATCCTTGCCTAACTTGATTGTTTGCATGTGCTTTTAATTGCTGTAAAAAGTTCTTGCCAATTAAGTCTGTGCCTTTTTCTAACCAACTAAATGTTTCTGCATCGATGCTACCTAAATAACTGTTTGCATCTGATATGGCAGCCATAATATCAGTACTCTGCGGCTGGGTCATTGTAACTGTACCACTGAGATCTTTAATCAGTGCGTCTCTGTGCCATACTCCAGCTGGTGCTCCGTCGCCTAGTACACTGGCATCGAAGCCAAACTTGGCTTGCATATCGGCTAATGTCGGGCCGCCAACATATTCTGTATGCCACACAATGCCAAAACCTGCACTTAAAATCTGCTTTGCAAGGTCACTGTTCTTTGGAACAGCATACGCTATTGTGTTTGGCTTGAATACAATATGTTCTTCGCCATCTAGTGAAACTGTGCTAATATCTTCTTGTCCAGCAAATAACATGTCACCCTGAGCAACTGTATTCCAGCTCAAACGGCTAAGGTGTTTAAGTGCTAGTTTCATTTTTGTTCTTAACCCACTCGCATCCTTCTCTGGAGATGGGTCAGCGTGGTATGTGTCAATGTCTTTATCAGTGAAGTTTAGTTTTGGCTTTTTTGCAAATACACCTTTGGTACCCACAAAGAACTTACCGGATGCCGGGTCTATGCCTGCTACAATAGCCGGGGCGCCATCCCATTTAGTTGTCATACTTATCGGTGCTTTACTGTTACCATCAAGCATATCATGTAAACTATATAGATAGTCCACTGCTTCTCTGGCTCCGGTATAACCTTTGTTAAAAATATTATCCTCTAAGTGTTCCAAATGCGTGTTCTTACCGTCTTTTGATTCGAGGATGATACTTTCGCTAAGTATAGAAGTAACTAATGGTTTAGATATTTCAATAAATTTCATAAAAACTCACTATTTAAGTTACTTGTATTTATCACATTATAACACATTATCACATATTCGTCAAACGATCGACAAGGCTGTCGAAGAAAATCTTATATGTGGCTGGCGAGTAAAAGTGGGCTATGTTCCGATTCTCTCGATCAATGTCCCGGACAAATTCTGTTGCCATATACTTTCGTATACTGTCCATCAGCATATCTTGTCGGGTAGCATAGTCAGGTTCAGCATCATATGCATGATCTATTACATCATCCCATACATCGAACCCTATGTCTCTAAGGTGTGCTATTGCGCCATGGCCTGTCTGTACAAAGAACGGCATGCCATGGGCTAAACAGGTAAATGTCTTTTCTGTTAAAAATACTTGGTCTATTCCATTGTCTGTTTCAGTAGCAATGTTACATAACGAGCCGGTGTATGCATAGCTTTTCGGGTCGAACCCGATGTTCCAGTTGTGATCGCTTAAATTGTAACCATCAGGGTTGATCGGAAACATGTCCCAATGAGATGATAGCGTTTTAGTAATTAATTCACTCCTGGCTTCGCCTACCCGCTCTGCTATTAGGCCTAAATATGCATATTTTGATTCACCTCTACCCGGGGGTCGAAAGAGGCGGCCGTCATTTCCACGCAGGAGGCCTAGGGCATGAAATGAGCAGTGCATGTCTTTAAAGAAAGGCTCAACTAGTAGTCTAGAAAATAAATCAATTCTAGTAGGTCTAGCCATTCTGTTTAAGCACGATAATTTAAATTTTTTGTGGGTGGCGGCAGGTAGTTGGCGCTGGCGAGTAAATACTCTGATGTAAAATGTTTCAAATAATTGCATATCGTAATGTGGATCCGGGATACTATTATATACAGGATTTACTGTTAGCACTAATTTAGGACACTGTATCGAGTTATACAAGTCAAGAAAGATCGCTTGCTGTCTGCTGACCCGTATTCGCATTTTTTCTAAGTGCGTTTTATCAGGATGAGTTATTGGCTCGCCGGGTTCGAAGCCATTAAATTCCGGTTCCCACCCTGTGTGTATTATAACAACATCAGGTTTCCAGCCGTTAGATGTACTAATAATGTCGTTGTAGGCAGTATGTATTGATGCAATTCCTCTGTACGATCTATCGCATAGTACTAGGAGTTTTTTGCCAGATGCTTTAGCTATATCTTGCCAAAGCTGATATTCTGTTGCTAACGCCCACACTGGGCGAGTAATGAATCTACATAAATCAGTGGAGGCGTTTTTGTCTGATAAAATACGGATTTCATCATTTACTGTCTCATTGATTGGAGGGAAGTCGTTCATACTATCCGTTTCAACTGGGTTAGTAGTGTGTTATGAAATTTGTGGTATGTTTCGTCCGAATAGAAGTGTTCGACATTACGTTTTTCTCTATCAATGTCCCTAGTGTGTTCAGTTAACATAAAGGTTCTTACACTAGCTATTAACATGTTAGTTCGTGTTAGGTAGTCTTCTTCCGCATCGTATGAATGATCAATTATATCATCGTACACATCGAACCCGCTCTCTCTTAAATGTGCTATACTGCCAGAAGCGGCATGTACAAAGAAAGGCATCCCTAATGATATAGGTCTATAAGTCTTTTCTGTTAAAAATATGTCAGCCGTTGTAAACATTGTTTCAGACACCAAGTTACAAAATGTATCTGTGTATGCTCCTGTAGGCTTCATTAGTTCCTTTACTTCGAACAAGCGTTTTTCATTTTTATCAATTTTAATTGGAAATCTGTCCCAATGCTCTACTAACAAATTATTAATATATGTTTGCTCGTCATTGCTAAGTTCAGCAGTTAACGTGCCCAAGTAGCCTAAATATTTGTTAGGCATAAAAATGCTCCGATGGATATGCCCTCTGGTCGTACAGTGTAAATCCTCAGCCAAAAATGAATAAAGTATGTCATCAAAAAAATCTTCTTTTACTAGTGCTGAATACAAATGTATTCTAGTAGGTCTAGCAACTCTGTTTAAGCAAGATAATTTATGTGTTTTTAGATCTGGTACGTCTGTTTTCTCAACATTGTTATACACAAAGAAATAGAATGTATCCATATTAACTATATTATACTTGTCACTGTAGTAATGAGGAGTTGATGTTATAATTGCTTTAGGGTAGTCTATAGCTGTGTATAGGCAGTCTAAGTCATCGAGGAAACGTTGTCTTATCTGTTTAATTCTACTGTGTACATCATAGCTACGGTGGTATTTTAACATGTTAGGTTCTTGCCCAAGATGTATTAAGACCATATCCGGCTTAAACGGAGTTTTATCGTGGGCTTTTATAAAATTATGTAATTGGTGATTAATATAAAATGTACATAGAGCGGCGAGAGAGTAACTACGAATACTTATAACAACAATGTTTTTATCTAAAGAGTTTGCAATATTGACAAACTCCATTGGATCTAATGCTAATGTATTATCGCATAGTAATTTACAATTATCAGCTAGATGTATTACGGAGTTCTCATTGTTGATGTCATTCGGCGTTAGTGTTATGGCCTTATATACCATAACATTACAAACCTGCTAAATTCTTAAGATCCTGTATCTGAATATGTTCTGTTAGCTCTGTTAATGCTGTAATCGGAGTTAAGAAAACTACGTCAGATGCACCTTCGTGTAAACTAACTGTATAGCCTACTTGTTCCCAAGTAAGACCTGCCGCTTCTAATAGCTCATTAGCATACTCATATGCCTCTGTTCTCATTGCTCTGACTTGTTTTACAAACTGCCCATAAAATTCTGGAGCCGCTTTCTGTAAGCCTGATCGTTTAATAGCAGGAGTAATTGCTTGAACGTATTTGTCAACGTCATATTTTACATCATGCTTTTTCAAAACGTTTAAAAATTCTTGTGCATGTTTGATTCTTTCGCCTGCTTCTTTGCTTTGATCTACCATGCCCTTTTGGTGCATGTTGATATCCATCATGTGAGTACCGTTGGTCGGTAAATCTGGTTTAGCATCTGCTACTGTTGGTCGTTTAATTGCCTTAGAGGCTAATCTACCGAGAGCCGCACCTGCAACACCACCGACCTTAGCGGCTGTACTTGCGTCTGGATCTTGCATAGTTTTAGTTGCTAAAGGTCCGCCCATTGCCTTAACTGCTCTGTCTTTCATAGATTGTGCAAGGCCTTTAGTTGGTTCAACACCTTTTGCAATTGCCATTAAGTCTTGTGCTACACCATCAGTATCTTTTAAAGGATATGTTCCAGGTAAGTCAGTGATTATATCCTTTTCAGGTTCCCAGGCTTTCTTCTCACCCGGTTGTACTTTTTGACCAGGTCCTTTAAGTTCGATTGCCCGCCAGGCATATTTTCCATTTGGATTTGGTTCTGTTACCTGTTGTCCTTCTGCATCTAACACAGGTCGCATCTCACCTTCTTTTTCTGGATTCGGTTCCATTTTTGCTTGTTGTTCTTGTGGTTGATATTGATATACCACACCGTTGGGATCAGACACTATAGCATTCTTTAAAGAATTTTTGAAAGTTCGTTGTTTAGCAAAGCCGCCGACATCACCCTGTTGTGTAGCCTTAACTCGGTTATTACTAGCCTGCGTGGCAATTGCCTTTTGAGTTGCTTTTTGTTTTCCTACTGCTCTGTTATCTCTGGCGCCCATATCAGCATTACTTAACTTAGGCTTAACTTGTGCTGATCTACGGTTTCTCGAAATGCCTCTGTCATCTGCCCCTAGCTCTTGGATGACTTCGTCTTCTTTGACCTTATCATTTCCCCAGTTAACTGGTGCTGGCTTCCATGCTTGGACGCCTTTGCCGTTACACTTTTGACATTTGCTAGGACCGTCTTCGGAATGATAATCTATCTTTCCTCTACCGTTGCATATTTCACACTTATCGCCTTCTGCTTCTGTAACTTGAAAAATTCTCATTTTAACTCTCTTTGTTTTCGAGTACTTTTTTTATACCCCTGGAGAATTTTTTTGGATCGCCACTTTTAATACTGTTGATGAGTCTACGCTCTAAGTCTAATGCATCTTCTTCGCTGTATGTTTCCTGTAACATCTTCTTTAAATTCTGTACAGCAGACACGACATTTTCCACCCTATTCTCTAAGATATGGTGTTTATCCCTATCAACAGAAATCTGTTGCAGTTCTTCTAAGATTGTTCTAGACTTTTTTAGTGACATAATTAAATTCCCTATGTATCTGTATTTATCAATTAGAGGTCATTTTTCTTCATAAACTCTCGCATGTTTAAAGCTGAACTAATAGTATCTTGTTGTTCTGGCTCGTCTGCCTTGATACTTTTATTCCTACTAAGTTGCTCTAATAACCCGCTTGACTGCACACTCATTGCACCTTCATCACCTTCGTCTAAATCTTCTACCCTTAAGGTGTCCGGATTAAACTTCAAATCTACCTTACTACCAACACCACTACTTGAACGTGTTTTCATAAACTGTATTTGATATCGACCACGTTCTCTCATTGCATTACTGGTAAAGATACCAATAACATTATCTGCTGTTTGGATCTTACTGATGCCACCTGCAATATGGTGGTGATCAAACTCAATTTCTTCTACTGCACCCCTGTTCAACTGAGATGCTGTAACTAATATTACACCTGTCTCCATTGCTAAGTTACGCAATTCTTCAGATACAAACTTGTCTTTGATAAACTGATCGTTAGCACTAATCTTACTATTAATAGGCATCATCAAGTCTAGGTAATCTACAAGAACTACATCGACTTTTATGTCTGAGTTAATCTCATACTCTCTTATAAATGCTCTAACGTCATTAGTTGTAACGCCACTGCTCATTTGTTTAACCCTAAACTTGCCTGCGCCTTTGCCTATCATACGCACTTTTAGGTCAACATCATCCATGTTCTTCATAATCTCTCTAGTGCCATAGCCACTTATCATTGCATCTAAACGCATACTAATAAGTTGCTCACTAAGTTCTAAACTAATGTACACAACATTAAGTCCAGCTAATGCCCAGTTAACACCTAAGTTCTGCAAGAACAAACTCTTGCCTGCGCCTGAACCTCCAGCAAAGATTGTAATCTCGCCTTTGTTTAAGCCACCATATAATTTTCTATCAACATCTCGCCAACCTGTGCTTGTTGCACCTGATTGGCTTTTGATATATTGCAAACGTTCTTTAGGGTTATCAAAATATTCTAGTCCCAAGTCTTTTACTAGACCTACTTGACTTGCTTCTTTGATTAAGTTTTCTACTGCACCATAGTCTGCAGATTCCAATAAGTCCGTGCTTTCAAGGATTGCTTTTTCTAATGCTTTATGCCTACAGAATCTTTCAAAACTGTCTAAGAACCAATCAACGTGATTATCGTTAACTCCGTCTATACGTTCTAAGTCAACATTAGTTGTAGCACTAATCTGGTCAATGGTAGGAATGCTACTATAGTCTGTTGCATGGTCTTTTAAGAACTTAACAGTTGCTTGGAACTTCTTATTAAACATATATGGTTCAATAATACCGTTTACCCTAACAAATAACTCTGGATCAGTAACTAAAAAGTTAAGGAATAACTGTTGTATTTCTTCGTTGTAGTCTTGTATCTGATCCATTATTGATTGATATCCTTGTGCATGTGCTTGTGAATGTGCTTGTATATTAATTTATGACCAAGTTGGTTAGGATGACTGTCATCGTGGCTTAGTTGATTATTGTCCATCATAAAACTCATTGGCGTTCTTGTCCAGTTATCTAAGTCTATACCGTTAATTAACTGCCGTTCTAAGTCACACATAACGTTATCGGGATTGTAGTCGAATGCAGATCCCCCGTTTGCTATAGTAGGCAAGTGCGATTCATTTGACATACTTGTAAAAAGGTAAGGAATGTTTCGGCTCTGCAATGCGTGTTGCATTACTAACACATTTTTAAGGTAATCTATCCTGAAGTCCTGTACGGACTTACCATGTAACAATTCTGCTGTCAATGCCCTGTTTGTTAAATCAAATGATCGCTCTATACTAATACTAGCATGATCAGGATCCATATACTTGCCGTCATCAACATGCCAACTATACAGCCCTTTATCAAACGTACCTACAACTTTGTTGTAAGGATCGTCAGTTTTTACTTGCCCTATATTACAAAAGTTCACCCAGTCTTTAATCATACAACTGTAACGTTCTTGCCTATGCAGTGCTGTCCACTGTATAATAGCATAATCGTATCCAGGGCCAACAGGATCACATAATTCATCAAATGCTCTACGAAATATCTTATCGTTACTATTCCCGCCCAGTGCGATATTGTTGATGTTAGCTTCAGGCATGAATGTTTCGAATAAGTTAGCCCATGTTTGTTGCCTGTTAGGCTCAAGTAACCCAGTTTCAGCATTATGTATTACATCTGAACCGCCTGTAAAACTGCAACCACTAATTAATATTTTCATAACATTTTACTCTGTACACGGATTTTAACTTTATTGCTTGTGGCAAAATCCACAATACTTTTTACTGTAAGTAATCTGCCGTAATGCTCTACTGCATCCGCGGCATCTTTTATTTCATCTTTCCAGGGAGGAAAACTTACTTCCCACCCCAAGTCAACTGCTTGTTCAATAAGTTCTTTACCTGCATTGTCTCTGTCTGGGCATAGTATAACACGTTTGTGTAGTTTGTCAATAAGGTGTGCTTGTTCAGGTGTTACTACATTACCCAATACACTTATACCGTCTACTTGTATTGCGTCAAATATACCTTCAACAACAATAACAAAGTCTCTATCACTATCAACAAATCTATCAATGTTAAACACATAACCTGGTTGTGTATTTAGTATGTATTTTGCTGTCTCTTTATTAGGCGGGTTTACATGTCTGCCTGTCCAGCCAATTAACTGGTTGTTATACATAAACGGTACTGTTAATCTTGCACGGTATACACTATTGTTAATATGTATTAACGGACACTTACCTAGTAAGCCACGTGAAATCGCATATTGTTTCACTTTGTGATCATCCGGTAAGTCTTCTACTAAGGTAGTTTCCTCTGGCAAATTGTGTGTTGTGAACTCTGCCGCACTATAAACATAACTATCAGCAGTATCCTCTACTTCTAATTCTTCACCGAACTTCATCAAGTTCAACACAACTTTATGTATGTCAGTGATTGCAACACCTAGTGTCTCAACTAACTTCTTAAATTTGCCGCCCAGTCTAGGAGCAGGTGCCCAACCAGTTGTGTACTGACAGTTGAAACAATGGAAACTTATTTTACTACCTGATTGTATTACACCTGCACGTTTACGTCTGTCGCTACACATAGGGCAATTGAATGTGACCCAACCGCCCGGAGTCTTGCCACTCTGCAAAGGCAAGTTATCCATTAGGAGTCGGTGTACTTGGTCAACTAGTTCATGATGATGCATAACAGTAATTATAACACCTAGTATCTAAAAGTCAACTAATTTCTGAGTAAAACTTGATCTAAAGTTCCTGAGGTTTGGTCAAAAATTATTCTAATCCAATTGGTGTTAATTGTGAAGTTGAACGGGTCGACGCCGCTTGTTGCTGTGGCATACGGAATTGCAGGGCTACCAATGTCACCTTGTACATTAATGTCATACCAATCTGAGTCCAGACTCGGTGCTGATGCTAATGCTGAACCTTGTACCCTAACTGTACCTACAAAGTTCGTCATATAAAGTGCTAATGTGTGCCTACTATGCCTAAAGTTTTTATCCTGGTTGCCATATAACGACGAAGTTGCAAAAGAATCTACCCCGTCAATGCCGACACTACCTGTTCGTATGAAGTTAGTCACTGATTGTGTTGGGCTAGGATCGTATTCCAAACTACTCATAACTTCCAAGTCGGTCATAATTCGGTCATTCTGATTTGCATACAACGGAGATTGTGTTAAACCTGAATCTGCACTCTCACTAATTGATATCTGATATAATCCAGGCGCTAAATCTTGTATATCACCTGTATCTAAATCCAATCTTGCTTCACCAGTTGTTCCGCCACTAACTAATGTTAACGGTTTAAAAATAACACGCATACTAGTGTTAGGGTTAATAATCGTAGCGTATAATGTCTTAGCACTAAGATTCTGCTTAACCCTATCCCTGTTCCTTACATGAAAGTTTAACTGATTATTTAATCCTTTATGTACTACTAATTTTGTCTGGTTCATTGGTCTATTATCCACATATATACCGTCCGCACTAAGAACTAAATCTACGGTCTGATATCCTAGGTTATATAATGTATGTGCGGTTCCACTTGTCATTGTTCTTTACCATTATCTTTACTATATTTATCATATAGACACATAAATATCACGATGACTAAAGAACAAGAGCTACAAGATAAATTTCCATTTTTGACTGGTTTGCTCTTTAGCGAAAAAGAATTTGTGGGCATCGTACAAAATCAAGATAAAGCAATTATAAGTTTTTATGATATTGAACGTTGCAGAACCGAGGAGCATAAAAAACTTATGCTCGAATACGGTGAATTATGGTGGTGGGAGTCAAACAGGCAACTACCAATCGACATATTCTTATTCCAAGAGATGCAAGAACTACAGTACTGTCTGAGAACGTTTATTCTAAAAGAAACAGATATTATATTTGGGCCTGTAACTAGTATGCAAAACATACTTAAGAAAAGAATAAAACGCAGAAGTATTCAGTTAGTTAAAAAAACGAGTTAAACTTTATCGACTAAAAGATTCAATTGGACTAGAATAACCATTGCATATCCTATTGCATGGCTTTTCTTAAAGAAGTAATCATCTGTCTTTTCCCATACTTCCTTTTCGATAATTTCCCAACTGTTGCCGACCAAGTATCGTTTACCGGGCCTAATCATTGCAAGTATCATTGCAAGTTGTTCAACTGTCTGCGGTAGATGTTGCTTGATAATGTCATAATGATTACCTATGTGAAAAAGTTGCTTAACAATTTCTGCATGTTGAAACAACTCCCACATAGGCTCTTGTGCCAATAGTTTATCCAGGTGTGCTTCGTCATTAATGTCTTTGTAAACACTATTGTTCAATACGTCTACTTTAAAGTATCCTGATTCCTCTGCTTCCTTATGGTCTATTGTACTAAATCCCTCTAACGGAAAACAAGGGATAGGCTGAAAGTAAACTCCGGTGTTGTGTTTTTCATATGATTGCTCACGTTTGATACTAGCAGGTATAGGATTAAAAAGTTCTAAGAACTTATCCCTGTTAGCCATATCAATATCAACATCGAAATTTATTTTCATTTTTTACCTTTTATCTTGTTTAACATTAGTTGTATATTATACAACTCTTTGAGGGCATTGTCATCCTCTAAAGAATCTAATGCAGATAGCAATGCGTCTAGTTTTCGCAATCTATCCCCATCAAGCTCTTGTCCATCGATCTGAATTGAGCCTTTATACCCAGCGGAGCCATCATCGACCGACAATGGGTCGATATTCATGCCGTTGATAGTAATTGCATTAGTGTTATTAGTGGTGTATATGCTGTTTGTACCGCTAGTTAACGGCGTAGTACCCGTAATTGTCACAGTTGATGCAGACGGTGTGTGGAATATACTGCCTGAACTGGGTGCGTAGGTGTGGGTCTGATTAGCCATATCCATTAATCTCCGAACTTGTAAATTACTTCAGTTTCTATTTTACTCTTAAACAGAGTAGTGTACTTAGTTTCTTCACTTTCGTACTTGGTCTTAAAGATCCAATTTCCTTTCTTTACCTTGTAACCCATCTCCATACTATGTCCACCGGTCATAGGACCTGCTTCAATATACATGCCGTTAGCCATATATCCTAAACGCAAACTGTGTGTTTCAGTCTGAGAATTAGAGTCTTCAAACGGTAGCTCATGTGCGTATGCAACGTATCCTTGTGCATTTGCTGGTGTAAAGAATAATACTACTAGTAGTACTATTAACGCTGTTATGGATGTGTGTATTTTGCCCCTGAGTGTCATTCTATCTTCCCCGAATACTCAGACGCCATTGGAAATATTTGCGTAATAGCATCTGCCACTGCCCATGCTAACTCCATATGCTCTAACTGTGTGCCGTTAGCGCCACGTAATTCAATATAATGTATCCAACTACGCAATGTACCATTAACATACAGCCTGCTTAGTGTGTTTCCTTCCGGTAGTACTACTCTTGCCTGCTCTTTGGCAATACCGTTGCTTATAGCGTAATTGTACGCTTCTAAGGCGGTGTCAATTACCTTCTGTTGCAGGTCTGCCCATGCATGATTAAGTAATCCGTCATCTGTAGGAATACTGTTTTGACGATTCTTAGTATCTTGTAATCGTGCTTGCCTAATTTCAAACTCTAAATCCTTTGTAGGGTCTGCATAACGTTGGCTAAACTCTTGGAAACTAAAACTTCTGTGTCTCAGCAATTGTCTAGCAATGTCTCTGGTTGTTTCTACTTCCATACAAACACTTACCATCTCTAATGGACTCCAGTGTTTATGCTTAATAAGATACTTTACTAGTTTATCGTTTGTTGCAGTGTTGCTTTGATTCTCTGGGTTACTTACTCTTGCACAATAGGCGACCAAATCTAACAGATCCTGTGGCACTTCTGCTTTAGGGGTCTGACTATAACTAATTATTTTCGTTTTCATATTTTTGCTTCCTTACAAGCCTGTTTAATTTCATTTGCTTCTTCTTTATTTGCAGTAAACTGTTTCATCCAAAAAGGCGGATCGATAACATCTTGTATCATCGTAACTTGTTCACTATTAAACCTTTCTAATAACTTATCACCAGTTTCACTTAGATATACTATCCAAGGACTTATTTTTGCACTTCGTAAATCGTGTACTGCTCTGTTAGGCGAGACTTTAATAAAGTAATCCTGCCACGGCTCATTGTTTTCTTCGCCCCATCTTGCAAGATAGATAACTGAACGTTCTAATGCTTTTAGGCCCGGCTCTTTCCTAACATAAATTTTTAAATACTTGTCGTATTCGCCATCCGATGCCCACTTCTGTAACTTAACACCTGTCTTAATTAAATGCTCTGTATACCTCACAGGATCTAGCCATTCATTAACAGTACATGCTCTGCCATACTTTACAAATGCTTCGTAATATTGGCTCACAATAAAGTCTTCTATTGTTTTAGGCTTGGTTGCACTAGTGTTTATTTCATAGAATATCTGAAATGCCCTGTGTGCTAGTCTAATATGGCTCATATCCTTGTCTGCAAATCTACGCTTCTTTACGCACATATGGACTGCCAGAGTAGTCTCTGACTTAAAGGATTTTTTACACCATTTGCATTCCATTATTTCAATAAGTCCTTAATTTCTTTATCAGCCCATCCATGTGCTAGTGCTAGTTCCTTTAAATCATTGTCATCATTTAGTGACAGGAGTAGTTGTACTTCGTCACCTTTTAAGTGCGGCAATACTGAATGCACAAAGTCTGCTCGTTTACTTTTCTTCCGTTTACTGTTGGGCGGTTTAATATAAGGATGATGTTGTATTTTACCACTGCCTGCCGCTGTTAACAACAACCATTGTAACTCAGGGTGCTTACTAACATCGGAGAATTTATGATTGACTAACTCGTTAACCATCCATATATAATCCGGGGCTGTGCTACCTTGTACACTACTTGCATATCTCATCATCATCCAAGCACTAAATGCCTTTTTCCGTTCAGCATCGAGTGTGTTATACCAGCCGCGATCTTTCTTGTCAATGGCTTTCATTACTTCTTGTAAAGGTATTTGCGGTTTCTTTGCCATGCTACTTCTTCTTCCCTGCGTGAAGTTCTGCAATACGCTTGGTCTGTTCGGCTATTTGTTTCGCTTGATCTTTAATTGTTTTCTCTTGGAACTTTAACTTTTGTTCCTGGTGCTCTCTATTGTCCATTTTCGTATTTTCCTCTACAGAAACGCAAGTATTCTTCCATATAAAACTGTTCGCCGTTAGCAACTGTCTCATGCCATTCAGCATTTGCATTTTCATCGGCACTATCACTTATATATTTAAAACACTTAAACTCTACTCCATGATACTGGCAAGCCTTAGCAATAGCATAAGCCTCCATGTCTACAACATCTGCAGGCATCTCTAAATCAGGATTATCAACAAAGTTGTCGCCTGTACTACATGTTAATCCGTCATCCGGGTTGTCAAAACTAATTGTCACATAGTCTTCGAATGGGGTCATACCTAAATCAAACCCTAGTTCACAGCACCGCATGTCACGTTGAATAAAGTTACTAATTTCCACTAGGTCTTTACATGTAGGATTAATCCCACCTGCTGTACCAAAGTTCCACACTCGTTGTGGACTGTGCCTTTCTATTAAGCTAGATGCCGCTATAGAGGCATTAACTTTGCCTACTCCAGTGAAGAATACATTTCCCCATGATTGCATTTGAGGCGATTCTGCTTCTAATGCAATCAGGATTATATCGTCCCGTTGTTTGTATGGTCCTGTCATTAGCCAAACTCCATTAGTGTTTTTACACTATATCCGTTGTCTTTAATTATAGCACTTCCTTGCAAATCAATCAAGTCTATTAGTGCTAATATCGAAATATTGTCTTTTGGTACGCCAAAGTTTTCATGTACAAGGTCTGCACTTGCCACTGCTGTGCCGCCTGTTGCTATCAAATCATCAATTATAACTACTGTGTCAGTAGGCACAATGTTTGTGTTAACTTGTATATGTAAACATGCAGTACCGTACTCTAATGCGTACTCTTTTCTGTGTGTTTTTCCGGGCAACTTGCCAGGCTTACGAGTCATCACAAACGGCAACGCTAACTCTCTCGCAATAGGTGTGCCAAATATAAAGCCTCTGCTCTCAACACCAATAACCTTAGTAGCATTAATACTTCTGCAATATGCAATCATACTATCCACAGAGTATTTAAATGCTTCAGGGTTGGCTAAGATACTTGATATATCTTTAAATTGTACACCGGGTATCGGAAAGTCTGGTATTGTTTCTATAATCTTATATAGATTCATCTAGTAGATTATCCTCGTAACATTCCCAAATTTCATTTTCTGTAAAATACTCTTCAGTGTATTTT
>TARA_B110000977_G_scaffold198349_1_pt1 | contig 22888 bp, 4 predicted proteins | sample TARA_B110000977 | Tara Oceans TARA_B110000977 (sample SAMEA4397798) | marine metagenome | biome: Polar Biome; feature: [SRF] surface water layer (ENVO:00010504); material: water (ENVO:00002006), including particulate matter (ENVO:01000060) such as... | depth 5 m | reverse complement strand
ACCGACGGCGCGGATGCAGAAGACACTGGTACCGACGGCGCGGGGGAGCAAGGTTCTGGCACCAATGGCACAGAGGAGCAAGGTTCTGAAGAGGACGGCAACGCGGAGCAAACTGATGAGGCCGGCACCCCCACTGATGATCAACCCACGGACGACCCCAGTGGCGAGGACCCATTCAACTCCGACGGCTTTGGACAACTGGATGATTCCGCTCTCAGCGAAGAAGCTGAGGGCGATGCAACAGGCGGCCAAGATACGGGCGGCGACGACCCCTTCAACTCCGAGCTGGATGATTCCACTTTTAGCGATGAGGCGTATGGCGGGGGGGATGACACCGGAAATGACGAGGAGGCCAAATCTGCCTTCGATGGCCAGGACTCGGATTCTTACGGAGGCGAGGAGAATGGTGCTTTCGACGACACTGGGGATGACGACGACACTGGCAGTACTTTCGACGACAACTCTGATCCGTTCGGCGGGGACAACTCGGATGCCTTCTCCGATGACAACTCGGATGCGTTTGACGGGGAGGATGGCGGGGGCTTTGGCTCAAGCAACGATTTCGATTCGTTTGGTGGAGGCGACGGTGACTCGGGCTCCTTTGGCCAGGACGACGACTCGGGCGGCTTTGGCGGCTTTAGCAATGATGACGACTCGGGCGGATTTGGCGGGTTCGACGGGGGAGACTCTGGTGGGTTCGAAGGAGAAGACTCCGGTGGATTCGGCAGTAGCGGCGGCCTAGGGGGTGGGGACCTCGGTGGCGGAGATTAGCTTCCGTGAGTGAAGCGAAAAGAGACAAAACTTGACACGAAAAGACGAATAGGAGAATCGAGAATAGCAAGACAGACACGAAATCACCGAGCGAGTCCCGAACAGTGAAGCACAGGCTACGCTTCATTACATTCTAGACTATGTTCTATAATCGCTATGAATAAAGTACACGCGAGAGATACACACCTGGCGTTTGCCGGTTCTTGAACTCTCACGCCATTATTTTTTTCTTGTATTTTTGTTTACTCGATAATTTCTTGGATGCACTCGTTCACCCGCACCCTTTGTTTGATCACGTCGGAGAAGGTTTCGTTCCAAATAAGCATGGCTTGCACTGACGCGATGGGTAGCAACGAGAACACAAACAGGATTCCGAAAATTACGCCTCCGCACATTTTATCCAGCTCGCAAAACCAGAAATCCGCAAAGTCGCGCAGTTTTTTCAACCAACCCCGCGTGAACAGAATACACGGCTTGGCGTATGTGTGCCTCCACGTGTTTTGCGGGTACTTCTCGGTATCGCCACTGGTATCTGGCGGAGGCATCGCAAAGTCGAAAATGTGGTCGATATCCCGGTCACCGATCATGGCCCAGCCTTCGGTGATACACGCGCATATAGAGACGCACCCCATTAACGTCATGGCCAACGTTCGGGACGAAGACACGCTCTCAACCTCGTCGTACATGAAGATCGCGTAAAGGCCGAACCAGGCGATGATTAAACACACTCGGACGATGCCTCGGTAGACGGACAGCTTCCACAGGTGCTCGGGGAACGAGAGCCACGGCTTGCGGTTGAGGATTGTCGATCGAAGCGCAATGTAGTACAGCACGCAGATCCCTAACGTGAACGAAACCGCAAAACTCATCCGCAGCGCGTTGACGCCGAATTGCGAAATCTGCGCCACGTTCTCGATCTGCGTGTTGCCGTGGAGACTAGCTACGCAAACCAACGTCAACACGATCCTCCCAACGCCACTCGAAAACACAACCAGCACCTTGTACCACGGACTCAAAATCTCCCGCCAAGGGGACAACATGTGCGCGTGCCAGTTCGCCCAGCTTCCGTGGCTCGTCTTTTTATCCGGAAAGTTCCCGTCGATCCACCGGCGCCAATCTGACCAACTATTTTGCATCCAAAACAAGTTGGTGGCTTGGGGGGAGAACCACCACGGCGCGATGACCACCGAGCCGGCAAACATCCACACGGACCAGCTGTATAGCAGCGATTTCGGTAAACTAGTGTACGTGTGGAACAGCAACAGGTACACGAAGAGTTCCAGGCCCTGGTAGAGGTGAGATTTGGCGTACAGGCCGTACAGAACCACCATGCTCGCATTTTGCAAAACGTACCCTCGCTCTGTCCCGATGTACTGCGCCTGGCCGAAAATCAGCGCGCGCGCGTAGTTATACCCCTTGGTGGCCATCGTGAACACGTTGAACGCCCATGAGCCTTGGATTAACGAGGATACGGTGTACTCGAACCCGTCGCGTAACCCGCGGTCCACGGTCATTTTTAGGAACAGCGGAAGAACCGTGAGCAAACCCAACTGAATGGCGTAGATAGAGTTGTAGTAGCCACCCTCTTCCTTCGATAACGACAAACTCGTCTGCGTCTCGGTCATTTTGAAGTACCGGTACACGCGGTAGATCTCCAAGTCAGCCACGGCTAGGGTGGCATGCGCCAGGATGTACAGATACACGCACCACGCGGTTTGCATCATAGAAATGAAGAAACCCGGGCCGGAGAAGAACAGGGAAAACACGCGCAACATGTCCATCCCGCGGTGCAGGCGGAACAGGTCGCGCGACATGGAGATGGTGCCTGATGACCCACTAATCTTCTGCTCGAAGCCGTTGACGCTCGTGAAGCCCATATCTCGGCCCTTGCCGCACTCGATGAACTCCTCGAAAATAACTTTGCCGCCCCTGGCGATGGCGTTGACGCCGCCAAAGAAATCCTCCGCGACGTGAATCGCTCTTGAGGCTTTTGACACCCCTCCATTCGTCATCGTGAACGCCTTGTCCCACACGTCGGGGTGTCCGTAGTGGAACCGGACCATGAGGGGCCAGGTCATGAACCGCTGGAAAGTCTGGAAAATGAACTCTGAAATCGCGGCGAACTGCGCGACCGCGCCGTGTGTTTCGGAAAAGATCGTCTCGGGGAAACCAACGAGCACGACGTCGCCGTGAAAGCAGTCCAGTAAATTTCTCATTTTGTAACTCTCGCCCATGTAGTTGTCTTGGTTCATGTCCAGGGTTTGCAGATACGCCCCTCTTGCGAAAATCACAGCCTGGTTCTGGTTCTCGGGTTTACCCTCTCCTATAATAGGGTTGCCAGGGAGCTTCACTTTGAAATCGATTTTAAGGTCATCGGTCTCTTCGTCCCGTCCAATCAAACACGACGCGAAGTCCTCGGTCGTCGTATCCTTGGGAACGTGCACGAAACACACCTTCAAATCGGCGTGGTCCTTGATCAGCTCCTCAATCGCATCGGCTTTGAACTTGTCCATCGAGCCGGAAGGGGCTTGCCGCTGTTTACCGAAGATCTGCGCGGATACCAGGAACTCGAATTTGCTGCGAACTAGGGTTTCAGCGGTGGCGTCGTCGTAGCCCTCTAAACGGGCTAGAAGGCGCAATGCAGATCCATACAAAGTCACACCTCTGACGCACCGGCTCAACGATTGCGTCCGGTCGCTGGCCCACGTCTGCGCCTCTGCCCAGTGTTCTCGCAACACCACGTCATCGTCTGTACCAAGCGCCCGGATGCGTTCCTTGAAGTTGTCGAAATCGTGTTGGAACGTCGCGACGATTAGGCTGAACAACGTCTTTTCATCCTCAAGCGGCGTCGTTAATTCATCAATGCGGTACTTGACGTCCTCGGCGTAGTATGGCGTGAACGGGGTCCAGGATTTCACTTGTTGTAACGGCGTGGGGGTTTTCAGGGAGGTGAACCGCAGGGAGTTACAGAAAAACATCAACTGTCGTTGCGCTTCTTCAGAACGCGGTTGGCCGCCGGGGTTTGACGAGTGGAAGGAGCGAAGCAGAGCGGCGCAGATTGATTGCGACAACGTTGTCGTCGCCGCGGCGGCTACTTTTCGCAAGTGCTCCGCGTCGCGCAGCGCGTCGGATTTCACGATGTCCAGCAGCGACGAGTACAGCTGCGAGATCCTATATTTGCGCTGATTGTTCACGGAGGACCACCGGCCGTCTTGTTCAAGGGCGAAGGAACACAGCTCACGGACGGCGAGAAGCACGTCGTGTAACGCGTTCGCCAGACGTTCGCCGTGCACTTTCAACAAGTCGTCCGGCGTGATCAACTCGGACCACTTTCGTTCGCGGCCGCCTTTCTTTCTGAACTGGCGTCGACGGCGGCGCGAACGACGATTGCTATCACCATCATCGTCATACCCGGAATCCTCCGAAGGTAACCCGCGGTCTCGTCGCTCCGCGCGTTCGATTTCTCGGAGTTCTTCTCGTCGTTCAATCGCCGCGCCTTCTAGATCCTCGTCAACCACGAAACAACCCAGCATCGGCCCGCCGCGCTTTTTGATCGACTTCCTGGTGCCTTTGGAAAGGAACCCGGTGCACCCGTACTTCATCTCGAGGTTTATGGCTTCGACTAGTTTCGATTCACGTGCTTGCTCCGCGGCTTTTATGCGTCGCTTTTGACGTCGTCGGTCACGTCTGGACGCTCTGCGCCGTCTCGCTTCGCGTTCAGCCTCGGTCAAACCAGCCGCGTCAGGGTCCAGATCAACGTCGTCGTCCGAATCGAGCTCGTCGCCGTCTGCGTTGTTCGGCGAGTCGTCGTCCTGGTCCTCATCCGGCGCGCGCTTCGCGACGGTTGCGGCGCCCAGCGCCTGTAGCGCCATTAAAAGCGACGCGCACGCTTCCCTCAATTGGATGTACCCATCGACGTCGTCCATCCTCCTTCTGCCCATCTGCTCTGCTTCCACTCTGGAAAGGTCAACCATGATCCGCATCAGCGTGTGCATGTCCTGCGTTCGCGTCACTTGCAGCACTTCGGTGAACAAAACGCACATCAAATCCTTGGTTTGAATCAAAGTGCGCGTGAAGGAAGCATAGGATGACGATCGCCCAGTATCAAGGCTCGTGGACGAGAACACCGGGCTCGTGATCATGTTAGGTAGAATGATGTACTCTGCCGCGTCAAACACTTGCTCCACGTCTCCGCCTTGCAGGAAGTGGTAGGACAGGTCGTCGCGCTCGGCGTCGGATAGGTGGTCCCTGCATCGAAGGTCAGCGATGATCGCATTCCAGGCGCGCGCGAAGTGCTGCTGCTTCACGTCGCAGGCTTCGGGGAGGAAGTCAGTAGGATCGGCGCCGGAGGTCAATGCACTGCCCTCAACATCTGTAAGTTCACTGGGAAGCTCGATGACGAAGTCGGTACCAGCGCCATCGGCGTTGTACCTGCCGCCTGATCGGTTGCGAACGGAAGATGTGCCGCCGCTCAAGTCCAGCAACCGCGTACCGCCGAGCGGGTCGTGCGAGCCCGTGCTGCCGTGCACGCCCTCTGACCCTGACGAGCCCGGTGAGCCGTGTCCTCCTCCACTTCCTGTATCAGACCTTACGACCTCAACTGTAGGCCACTCCCTATTGAGCAGCTTCTCGCAGAACAGATTCGGAATGCTCCCAAACGTTTTCAGCAAAAACGCCCAGTTTTGCGCGTGTGTGATCTTTCCGCGCCACTGCAGAAACACGGTGAACATCGTGGCGAAAAACGTGTACCACAGGAAGGTGTCGCAGAAGTACGTGGTTACTGCTGGTGCGGCGCGAATCACGGTCATGATCCACATCAGCTCCACGGAAGCGTGCACGTCGTAGTACGCCTCGGGGAGCTCGCCCTCCACTTCCTCGCCGATGTACCCAAGTTTTGGAAGGGGGAGGGTTTTGCGCGTGTTGAAGTCTGGTAGGCAGTCATCGCCACCCCAAGCGCCGTCCACGACTTGACAGTTGTCCATCGCGGAATAAGACACCGAGGCGTACCCCTTGTACGCTGCATCTGCTGCGACTTGTCGAGGGACTTGCCATCGGTGAGAGGAGCTGTTTTCACCACCTTCCTCATCAATTGACTCATCCAAAGCCTGAAGCGCCTCTTGGTCGAAGTAGTACGAAACCGTTTTGCCGCCGGTTACAGGTGCAGTTTGAGGTTCGGTTTTCGATATTTCACTCGAAAGCAAAAACCGTCGTCTCGCTTTGAGCCTGGACGGTCGAGTACTTCTCGAACCACTTCGGCCTCCCTTCCCACCCCTCCCGGTGACTAACTCGTCAACTTCCTTCACTTCTTCCATGTTCTCCAGCGAATCAAGCGGCTCGTTGTCGATGCTTTCCTCAAGCTCCTCATAATCCTCTTCATCCGGGTCGGTTTCCGTGAAGTACGTGGTTTTCGGGGTGAACCGCAGCGCGTTCATAAGCTGGTCGCCTTCTAGGTTTATGCAACTAGTGTACTCGTCACTTTCCTTGTTCCAGCACAGGTCAGGGTGCTGCAGCGCCATGACGGCTTCCCGCAAAGGCTTCACGAGAAGGTAGTGCCCGAAAGTCAGCTTCACGGATAGGACACAGACCCAGAAGCAAGTGTACACGAACCTTTCCTTGAACGGCGTGGCGAGTTGCTGCGCGGATCCCATGTAGGGTTCTCTTCTGACGGAGCTCGTCCCCACACCAGCAAAAGCCACCGCGTACACCGCGGCCAGCGCTTGAAAGTAGGGCGTGTTACCATCCTCCCGTCCAAATCGCTCCAACGCGAAAAACACTGGAATCATGGCGAACGCGCCGATCCGTGTCATAGTCACCGCCCAGTCACCCCCGGATTCTTTTGACAAGTTCCTAAAGTGCAGCGTCGCGATTTCCGCGGCGAGCTTGACCATCGAGTGCGTGATCGTCGCCGTGGATACGTACGCCCAGTTCCAGCCGTGCGCGAAGACGTAGGCCATTGATACGTGAAATGCCACGGCGTGGAACAGGAACACGGTGTTGAAGTTGACAAACATCGACATCCACCCCGCGACTTCCCTGTACGTTTTGAAGAACGTTTTCGACAGGTATAGGGCAGGGCCTTGTTTTGAATCCCTGGCCGTTTGCAAAAATGAACGGAAGTGCGCGTACATTCTCGGTTCAACCGGGAGGTGCCTCATTGATTCAGGCACGCCGATCCACCCGCTCTGTTGTTCCTCGCCTAAAATAGGCGCCCCAGCGTACCCATCTTCAGGCGGCAGCACCACTTTGAACCGCTCCCTGAGCCAGAAAAACTCATTCACGTCGTCGTACATCACGCGGTCGACGATCGGCGACGACGCGCGGCCTTGCACTTCTCTTTGCAAAAAAGCGTACAGAGGGCGGACGACGCTATTTAAATAATCGTCTTTTGGGTACGGCATCTCCGAGCCTTCCACGGGCTGTGCGATGACGAGCTGTTCTGAGTTAGGACTCTCCAAAGAAACCGGATAACTCTGCGGCGCTTTATCCTCTAGCATCAAGCCGCACATTGCTGCGTGAAAAATAAAACACATCACTTCGCTTGTGTGCCTTAAGTTCGCGCTTTCGCCGTACAGAAGAAACCAAAGCATCAAGTGGTGCACGTGCGCGTTGGACATGACGGATATAGACTGCTCGCGGTTGCTCTTATCCCACATCGCGTCGTTGTCAGCGGCCATGAACGCTGCTAAAGAGATGGAGCGGGGTCCAGTATACTTCAATCCATCACCCTTACCCCACCGGTCTCCCATCCTCGCGCTTTCCTTGGCGCGGTCCAACATCCCGGTGTACTCGCCCCAGTGCAGGTAGTTTTGAAACAAATGCGCGTGCAGGTCTTCCACGACGTCGCGGAACTGCGACTCGGTTTCTTTGCCCAGCACGATGTTTGGTTTACTGTCCATGGCGTTGCACAGCCAGTGTGTTAGTGATTCAACCGCGTTCCCCAAGTTACTCTGAACCTCAACCGGCACGTCAGTGAACGTGTCGTCCATCGCGCTCATCTGTAACCCGAAATTCGTCGCCAGCGATTCCGCGATCGGGGTGATGCGGGCTTTAATCGCATCCGCTCGCGAGTTGCTCGAATTTGGACCCGCTTGTGTTAAATCAGGCTTTAAATTTGGAACCGTACTGGGTAACGGCCGCGCGAACTGTACCCGCACCGTCCTCAACCCAAGCACCTTCCTGGTAAAGTTCCGCACCTTCAAGTAATAGCAACTCAAACTCGTCACGGCGCTCTTGGTGTTTACGTTTGAAATCACGTTGCGGCGGCGCATCTCGGTGGATAAAACGGCGGCGTACGCGCGGTTGAAAAGAATCTTGCCGTGAAGGTAACTTACAGGCAGCAACGAAATCAGCCCCAAACTGACATGCAACACCAGCCCCTGCACCACGTCCACTTCTCGTAACATCCCATCGCTGAAGTGTCTCAGCGCGAGTGAAAGCGGTCGCACCACGGCCGGCGAGTTATCGCCGATTAAAGAAGCGGCGCCGACCACGACGCTCACGACAAAAAACCCAGCGCTGAAGAAAATAACTCTGTTCGAACCGTCGGTGCTGTCAATAGCGTCCTGGAACAAATGCGCGCACAACAGGTGGTGGAAGATAACGACTACTACCTTGAGCACCACGCCGTACAGAAGCACGAAGAAGTGCTTGTCCGTGACCGTGAGGTTGGGGGCGAGGCGGTTCGCGACGTCGAGTAATCTTCTTGGCCACAAGAATGACGGCGACGTCGCGAGGTAGTAAATCGTACTCAATAGCACCCCCGCCACTCCAGCCGTTAAAACCACTACGCCCCTCAACGTCGGTTTCGTCATGATGTCATCAACCTGCAGCGCGGCACATGACCCGAACAGCAACATCACGGGCACGGGTAATAGCCGGTACATGATGTAGTCGAACTTCCCCGAAATGGGCATTTGCCGCATCGCTTTGAGGCGCTCGGCGTTCCATAAATGCCACGAGCCTACGTTTCGCGTTCCAGGAACGCCCGTTTTTTGTTCACCAGTTTCGCTTTTATTCGTCGCACTCCGTTCTAACCCGAAGTCGATCCAGCACGCCCACTCCACGAACCCGTGCCACACCATTCCCTCCTTGAACGACTGCGGATGGAACAGCCACGGCGACAGGGTGAGGCACGCGATGGCGAACCACACGTGCCACGTCGTCATGACAAACACGTACTGCGCTCCGAACCGCGAGATGAAGGTTAACATCAGCGTATGCGTGGCCATGTGCATCGAGGGGGTGATGTGCGACGAGGCGTATCTTGTGTACAGGGACACGAATGACGATTTCATGTTCATCCCGCGTTTCGTGACCTGGTAGAGCGCTTTGCCGGACAAAACGGTGTGGTCGATTGCGAACCCCCTAGTTTTCGCGATGAACATGTTGAAAAGGTGGCTCCCGCTCGCGGCGTGTTCGTAAAAGCGCTGGAACATCTTCACCAAGCCGCCGTCGAGCCACCCCTCCAGCATGGAGGGCCACGCCATCACCAACGAGGCCTGGATCATCCACTGCGAGGGGTACAGCATCTCAAGGCCGACTTCTTCATGAAAGCCAACAGAGTCGAACGCATCGCCGTCGCCGAAAAAGGTTTCGATGTGTAACATCGCGATCATCAGCTTGCACACCACGAACGCGGCGAGGCTCGCGAACAGGAGAAACTCGGCGAAGAAAATCCCGGCGCTGGATTGGAAAAACGAAAGCATCCTGAATAGGTCCAAACGCTTCGCCATGCGGTGGAAATCCCGGGAGATGAGCTGCATGCCGTTCCCCGATGAAATCTTAAAGTTGAACTGGTTCGTGCCGTCGAAGGACACTTCACGCGCTTTGCCCACCATCATGAACCCCAGGTACTTCACGCGTCCTCCTCTTAGCACTAAGTTGATGCCCCCGAAGATGTCCTCGGAGAGGTGGAGTTGTCGCGACGCTTTCGAAACCCCGCCCTGGCCTTTGATCCAGGAAAGGTCCCAGACGTCAGGGTGGCCGTAGTGGAACCTGACGTTGAGCGGCTTGGCCATGAACCGCTGAACGATCGTGCCGAAGACCTGTTCACTCAACGCGGCGAACGCGGCGACCGAGCCGGAGCGGTCGGTGATGACTTGCTCTGGAAATCCGACTAATCGCGTGTCACCGGCAAACGCACACAGCGCATTTCGCATTTTCAGTGCCTCAGCAAGCTGGCAGTCCTGGTTCATGTCGATGGTCTGCACGTACAGCCCTTCGCAAAAGGCCATGCCCAGGTTTTGATTCTCGGGCTTACCCTCGCCAACGATCGGGAACCCGGGAAGCGCGATTCTGTGCGTTTGCGTGATTTGTCCCGACGCGTCCGCGACCCTGCGCGTGACGAACCACTTAAAGTTCTCTGAGGTACCATTGATTTTATCACCCTCATCCTCCCTATGCGCGGTGACGATCGAAAGTTGCGGGTACTGGCGTAACAGCTCTTCAAGCGCTTCGTCGTTTTGTTCGTTCCCGTCCGTCCCGTAAACCTGCGCGCACACCACGTGGTTGTACTTGACGCGCACCAGGGGTTCGATTTCGGATTCCTCGACGTTCTCCAGGCGTGCCAACACGCGCGTGGCGTCCGCGTACGCCGCCATCCCGCGAACCGTGCGAAACATGGTCTGAGAGCGCCCGCTGGACCACTTGATGATTTCTTGAAGCAGACGCGAGTTGTTTTCCGAGTCGGTTTTGGTGTCGCCGGTGACGTTCACTTCGCTGCTCAAGCTCGAGTCGTGCAGCGTGGTGAGCAGGGTTTCGTAGTCCTGCCCAGGAAGCTTCAGGCCGCATCGCTGTAACATCGCGCTCCACTCCGTGGGCATCATGGAGATCAGGAATCTTAACGTGCTAACGTTTTCGCCATCGACGCGTTGCGACAAGTGCGACGCGCTGTACATGATTTCTTCCTTGTACAAGGGGGTCAGGGTGACCAACGACGGCACCGCGCCGATCACCGCGGGGCGCTCGAGCTGCGGGTCCGTGAAGGACTCGAGGAAGAAACGTAATACGTCCCTGGCTTCCGGTGACGCCGGTTCCGCCGCGGGGTTCGCCGTGGTCAGGGTAACGAAAACGTGCTCAACTGCGGTGCGCCCAGCGTGCGTGGCTATCGTCTTCGCGACGTGGTTCACCACGTGCGTCGCATCGTCGCACCGTGTGAAGTCCAACAGCGTGCGAAGCCTTGCCACCACGTTTCTCAACGACTCGGCGACTTGCTTCCCCTCTTGATCTTCCAGCTCCCGGTCGTCCGCCAGCACATCTGTAATCACGGTGAAGATCGAATCAAGCGCGGCGCCCGCCGCGGAGACGTGCTCGGGTACGAGATCGTGCGTAGGATCCACGGCGGCGGCGCGCAACGCGGTGAAGGCTACGATTGCTCTTCCCCTAAGCGCAACTAACGTGTCCGCGGCGACGGCTTGTCTTCGCACCACGGCGCACGCGATCAAGTTAAACGCGACGTTCAAGGACTCGGTGACACTTTGTTTCGATGTTGCATCAGCGACACCGAGCACCGCGGTGAACACGAACGTAAACGTGTCCACCGTTTGTGAAAACACCGCGGGTAACATGCTGTACGTCATGTTGACGTTTCGCGAGGCGCCCGCTTTGGAAAACACGGGCGCGGCGAGCATCGCGGGAAACAGCAGGTAACAATTCGAGCCTCCTTGATCCAAAACATTGCCAAAAAAGGCATTAACCGCGTTGCCCTTGAGGCGCGAAAATAGCAGTAAAGACAGTTCTTCGTCCGACAGTAAATCTCGATCGCGCAGAGATTTGACGACTTCGTTCCACGCCTTGGCGAACACGTCCCACGTTTCCGAAACCGCCTCGGTGCACAGCACGGTTGCATTCGACGGAGCGATCAACGGTTTCGAATCCGTGGTGAGCACCCTTTTTTCAAACGCCGCGACGCGCGTGGGTAAATCACGGACAACCTTCGACCAACCGTCCGCCACGCCCCGCCACCGTAGCCGGTGAAACGCGCTCGCGAACCCCAGCGCGGCGAGGTAATAAAAGAACGTGTTGCAGTAGTACAGCATCAAGTTGGGGAGCCACCGTTCGAAGAGCATTAACAGTTTGTAAGCGTACCGGCGGAACAAACGCATGGCTTGAATCGCGACAACCGGGATGGCTTCCGCGTAATCGTACTGGTCGCAATCCTCGCCGGCGAAGTTGTAGTTCCAGCAGTACAAATCGATCTGCATGATGGCTTTTGAGGGGGTAACGAGCGCGTGCACGATGAACACGTAATCCATCGCGAATTTAACGACCAGGATGCACGTCCAGAACAGGCGGTACGAAAACGTATCGCGCGGGTCGTCCACGGCTAAATCGCGCGTGCTCTTTTTGCCCACCAAATCCGCGTCAGGGTCGGGGCCGCCTAGCGGGTAGACCCCCCATATTTCGATTAGCGAAAACAATAAATACGGCGCGCAAAACGCGGCGAAGAACAGGGAGATGGAGAAGCCTAAACTGACGCAAATCGGAGTCCCCAGTAACACGAAAATGGCAACGAAAAACCGCGCGTAACTCGTGGTTTTACTCCACATTAACTGTTGACCGTGAATGAACAGGGCGTGCGTTTCCAGCACGAACGCGCAGAACGCGGCGGTGATCCCCGCGCTTGCGAACATCGCGGGCTGTTTGAAACCCACAAACGCGTGCACCACTAACAAGTGAAACGCGATTGACAAAAAAGTGAACATCCGGTGGAAGTTCACAAACACGGCGCCCCACCCTTGGTGTTCCCTGAACGTCTTTTTGAAGACTGACGAGAGGCGCTGGTCTTTGTCGTTGGAGGCGTTACTTGTTCTCAAAAAGTGCCTGAACCTGGCGTACGCGGATACGACAGGGTCATTGCCTTGCTCAGCAGGCACCTGGACGTCTTGAAACAAAACCTCGCAAGTTTTTTGTTTCCAAAACAGCTCGTTGACGTCGTCGTACCCCACTCTGGTGTTAAGCCGTTTTCCCAGCGTCATCGATTCTACAATCGCGGCATGGAACGGTGTGATCACCGATTCCACGAAATCGCCCTCCGGAAGATTTAAACCAGAGCCCTTCACAGCAGATGCGGTTCCGTTGTTTTGCTTGGAAGGCGCTTGCACCGCGCACGCCCCAAGGTGGTACGTGAACGAAACCATCTCCGGGGTGAGCCGCAGGTTCGCGGCTTCCGAGTAAATCAACTCGAACAGCGCGATTTGGTACAGTTTGGTGTCGATCAAGTCTGCTCCGCTCGGTTGCTTTCGAGGTGCGTCAGGGCCATGCACCTGGCCTAGCGTTACGGGCTGCCCTGGAGTCGACACATCGCTAAATTTCGTGTGCCCGAGCCAACGGTCGTACCCCGCAAAGGTTTTCTGGTGCAATTTGTCAACCGCGAAAACAGCGGGTGCGCCGTTTGCCGTGTTTTTCCCCGAACTCACCACTGGGCACTCGGTGATTTGCGTCAGGTTCCACAGGTTCTTGGCAAGTTTTTCCGTGACCAATTCGATTGTTGATGCTGGGGAGTCAGTTGCATCTGCATTACTCTCACTCGACTGGAACCCGAAGAGCTGACCCAACTGTTTCGCCATCGGGGTTAGACGCACGCGCCACGCCTCAACGCCTTGCTCAATAACAGAATTTCCGTTTGACTCCGGTCCGCGTCTCGATAATCTCGGCTCGTCAGAATTGAAATCTTTGTCGTCGGTATCCACCGCGGGGTCGTTAATAAGCTCGAATTGAAACGACTTGTTCTTCACTGGTTTTGTGGACAGCAATGCATCAGCGGCTTGCTTCGCCGCGAGCTCATCGGGCGCGGGCGCGGTGACTAACCACGACGCGCCTGCCATCCCCGACCTGGAAAGGGAAATCAAAGCGTCTCGGGTCATCCGTCTCAACTGTTTGCGTTTCATAAGCAGCGCCACGACGAGGTACACGGTGACGAACACCGCCAAAACCGTTTTAACTTGAACCTCCAACTTCATCGCGTCGATCTGTTCCTGCTGAGGGCAGCTTGTGTCACCAGGTTGCGTGAACTCGGTGATGCTCCGAGTCACGTACCCCACCACGTCGTCCATCACCTTGGGCGCGGGCGGGCACGTTTGCGGCGAGCGCTTGTGGATTTGTTGTTGCGCGTGGCAGGTGAGAAACGTGCTCTGTAAATTAGAACTCACAGGATTGATCACGCTTTTAGGATGATTCAGCTGCACTGAGAAATTCTCGAAGTGCGCGAAAATAGGCACGGGTTTGTCCGGTCGTAGTTTAATTTCGTGAAACGCCTCCGCCTCGGCGCGCATAAACGTCTCCATCGTGCGCAGGACGTACGACTTCATCGCGCGTCCGCAGTTGAGATATTTTTCCGGATCGTACGGTTGGATCAAAGAATCTTGCCCGATGAACGGCGTACATGACCCTCCTTCAGCCCAGATCATTTTGAGCATGTAATAAGCTGCTCTCGGGCGAAGAAGGTCAACCTTGTTAATCGAACACCGCTTCTTCACCGCCATCAACCCGAACCACTCTTCGTTGACGTACAAATCAGGTTGCGTGGGGGAGGCGTACCCGCATGGGGAGTGGAGGTATTCCTTCAGAGACGGACAGACCCGGGTAATAACAGGCACTCTCTCATCCGTTGTCGGGACAGGAGTCACCGCTTTGCCTTTCCAGTACTCGTCCACCCATGACATAATGGCGCCGCCGCTGATAAACCGGTTGGCACAACCAGCCGCGCACGTCGTGGCGTGCCGCTCCAAGTCCTCAACCATCGTGATGAGCCAATCCGCTTGCGAGACTTCGTCTTCGTTGCCCATGGTGTCGTACGCGTTCCACCCTTCGAGTTGCGGTGACAACGAATACGCATCCACGCCGTATTCAGAAATGATCATAGGTTTCTTCGAAACCGTGTGGAACCGCTGGAACAAGCCCATGGGCGAGAAGTACCGTCGCGTGTACAGGTTGACGCCCCAGAAATCTAAATTGCTCATGTACCGGTCCGCCATCTTGATCCACGCCGCGGCGCCCCACATCTGCATGCCCACGAGGTGTTGCTTGCTGATGGGTAGGTTGACGTTCGCCAAGGCAGTGCCGCACATCATGCCCTCTTCCTTCACGGCTCCACACAACAAGTTAATGGACTTCATCAGTTTTTCTATACTGTCGTCGAACTGACACGCGCTGATCCCAAAGTTCTCCGCGAGGTCCTTGTCGCACACGTACAGGTTCCACGGGCCGTTTAACTCGTTGCCGATGATCCACCCGACGACGGCTGGGTGTTTCGCGGCTCTTAACAAGGCTCTTATCTTAACTTGAGTTGAATGCATGCTCGCCTCGTCGTTGAAGAACGTCTTTGTGCCATCTTCAAAGTCGTAGCCCACGATGATGTTCACGCCGTACCGGCGACAGAGATCGAAAAAGTGCGTGTGCCTGTGCGAGTACTTCAGGGTGTAAATACGCAGTGTGTTTATGCCCGCCGCAGCGATTAGGGGAATATCCCGCTCGTATATTCCCGCGTACTCTGAAGTGAAAAAATCACCGAACGGCTCGAACCAATCAGGGTCCCACCCCACCGGGACGGGCGAGTAACACAACGCGCGCATCAACCACGGCTTGCCGTCAAGGTACAAAGTTCTTCCGAGTCTGCGTAGCCGGCCTGTCTCGCTCGTGTAATTCAGCGCCGGTGGGTTCAAAAACTCAGCAACCATCTTGTCATGGCCGCTTCGGGTCCTGTACTCCAGCTCCGAGTCCACGAACGCGGGGTCGTACCACGTCAGGTCCGAGTTTGTATTTGAAGAGCCTCCTTCATCTCTCGATGACGCATCTTTACTCAACCCTTTGCTCTTCCCTCCGCTCCCTCTCGTGCGGCTCTCCCCGGTCGCGACGTCCTGCCCCAGTTTCGGTAAATCAAGGTCACCGCCTTGCCAGCTGTAATCGGTAGTCACTGCGCCACTCAGTTGCGCTTGGAGCTGCTCCAACGATATATGCGCGTCGTCGCCCGACCTGCTCACAGATCCGAGATCCCATTCGTCCTCGGATGCCCCCCCGTTGGTCTCATCACTTCCAACCCCAACCTCGCTCCAGTCCATGGAGTCGAGGTGCGATTTACCGCCGTGCTCCGCGAGCCATGCGTGTTTCCGACCGCGCGCGTCCCAGTCTGTTGCAGGACGCGCGCCGGTGCCGCTCTCATCCCTTTGGTTTCGTCCCCGAACGTTGGTTTCGTCGAGTTCCTCAACCTTTGCTCTCCGCCGCGAGTCACGGTTCACGTCCTCATCCCCCTTACGCGTTTCATACCCCCCAGCTTTCGCCGCGCCTAACGAGGCGTACGGCGCAGACGGCGCGAGCACGTTCTCGCCGAACCGTGACCCAGGAGACGCCATGGTTCCCACCGCGACCATCCACCCGAGGATGCCCACCAGCAGAACGCCCGACGTGAGCAACGTCGCCAGCAACCTCGAGCCGGCGCCCACCTCGTGCTCGCGCACGCGGCCCATCACACTCGATAGGTTCGAGCCGTCGAGGAACCTCGACGGACTCGACAGACAGCACGAGCGCCCGCGGTTAAACACCGAGCGGGAGCTGTGCGTATAGTCTGAATGTCGTTGAAGGAAGTGCAAGCAGCACCGTCACCGCGGCTTGGGCTTGAAAATCTGGTCGAGTAAGCTGACGCAAATAACTCTTCGATAGACCTCCAAAAAACGAAAAGATGTCCATATGGGCAATTCGACGTCAATCAGAGCAGCCACAAATATAACACCTTTTCAGAAGGTGTTCAGAGCTCAACTTCGGCACTTCCCGCCATTGCATCGCGCGCCCCACTGGCGTCGCGTCGACACGCTCGCTCCTGAGGTGTCTCTCCTGATTGCCGTGAGGTTGAGGTTGTGCGATTCACGACTGACTTCCGCGTTCGTGCCACACCATGACGCTTACGCGCCGAGCCAACACACCAACGATGCCGCGTGCTTCCAAGCGCACCCTCGTGGTTGGCCTGTCCGCGCTGCTGCTGTTCAGCGGCGTGCAGGCTGAGGGTGATGGAGTGGATGTGACGAGCGAAGACTCTTCCGTCCATATTGCGTCCATGAACCACGTGCAATTCGGTTTGAACGCGGCGTCGCAGGATATCCCCCGGCTGCACACCACGGGAACCTCCACGGATGGCAATCGCCAACAAGCCGCGCTCGGGGCGGTGCGATCCAACCTGGGCGCGCACCCCGATTTTCAGGAGTTCATTCACAAACACAAAGGCGTGGATCACACGTATTGCCCGAACCAAGGGCCGGACGAACCGTGCATCGAAGCGCTGAGGAGGTACGTAGCGTTAGGGGATCCCCAAGCTCATCCAAACTCCCTCGCCAGACAACGACGAAACACCCAAAGTTTGCGCGTTCAATACTTTGAAACCGAGAGCCTTTCGATTGTTCCGGTCAATTTCCCTCGCGGTTTCAAATTCAAAGCACTTTTCAACTTCCGACTGACAAACTTTTCGATTCAAACCATCTTCGCAGAGAACTGTCTTTCCTGGAGAACCAGGCGATCATCGAAGCGCACAACGCCAAAAGTGGCTCAACGTTCAAAATGAAACAAACCCCTTTCGCGGACTACAGCGCCTCTGAGTTCAAGCACGAAGTGCTGAAGTACAGCGGCAAGCGGACTCTTTCGGAAAAAAGAGCTGAACGAGAAAAGAGAGACTTCGCGAAGAAGTTCACCGTGGACTTGGGCGTCAAGCCGAGCGGCCATTTAGGGCGGCAGGACTTCCCCGCGAACTTCGACTGGGCTGAGCAGGCAGAGGTGATGGGCAAGATCCACACGCAGAAGACTTCGTGCGCGTCGTGCTGGGCGTACACCTCGACGGACACGATTGAAGCTCAAGCGGTTATCAGCGGCCGAAGAGCCAAGCACGTGGAGCTTTCGGCAGAACAACTAATTAACTGCGACGGGTACGACTCGGGGTGCAACACCGGGAACATGTTCACCGCGTACGAGTGGATCCATGAGAACGGCGGCCTCGCGACCGCGCGGGCGTTCCACGGAGCCGCCGCCGTGGCGAGCGCCGGGCGAGCCGCCGCTTTTGACTCCACGGCCAGCGCGTTGGGCAGTGGCGAGCAGGACTCCAACCTCGGTAAGTACCAAGAGACGTCGCTGGGCGCGGAGGATGAGCGACGGGAATTGGACGCAATCGAGAGCTCGCTCGGGAGCTCGAATGGCAATTGCCCCACGAACCTTCAGCTCATGGACCGGGTTTTCGGATACTGCGAGTTGGATTTCGAAGCCGGCGAGGACGCGCTGATGGCGGCCGTGGCGAGGCACCCCGTTGCAGTGGGTATTAACGCAAACAAGGTGTTCCAGCTATACGCGTCGGGGATCATTTCATCAAAAGATTGCGGCCCCGCACCGCACACGCAGGATGCGGAGATCATGGCCATTAACCACGCCGTCGTCGTAACAGGTTGGGGCGAAGAAACGATTGGGGGGAAACAAATTAAGTACTGGGTGTTGAAAAATTCATTCGGCGATGGGTGGGGGGACGGCGGGTACTTCAAGTTGGAACGCGGACAACACACTCTTGATGATGAGGGATTCGGTACTTGCGGGCTGTTTTTTGAAAGTGTGTACCCGGTGATGGAGGAGAGCGCGGGGGCGGGCGCGTGCGTCAAGGGCAGCACATTCCGCACGAAGTACTACAGCGCCGCGAGCGCCGCTGGTCTTGGGGCCGTGAACGACGTTATCGAATCCATGCGCGACTCGCTCATCGGGACAGGGGGGCACAGAGGCGCGTCTTTTGGGTTGGTTGGATTAGGTTTCGCGGGCGGTGTGGTCGCCGCTGTGTTGGCCGTATCAGCGTCAAGGCTAGAGAGGTGGTCGAAACGAGCCTCGCAGGAAGGCGCGCGGGAAGGCGCGGAGCGCATTCCACTCATTCCGCAGTAAGCTCTCATATTAGAAATGTATAAATAAGTATTAAGTTGAGCGTAGATTTCCCTCACACTCCCTTCGTGGAAGCCTCATCTATGGCTTCCGCCTCTATGGCGTTCATCTCCTCCTCCACGTCCTTCAGGGCTTCGGACGCAACCTTGGCGACGTAGCTTCCGCTGATCAGGGCGAGCAGAAACCCGCCGCCGATTTGCGCGACATGCGTCCATCCCATTTCACCCGCCCCGCCCCCCGCCTCCATCATCGTCCTTCCTACCGACCCAGCGGAGACGTACGCGAACGTCCCAGGCAGCATCCCCAACCAGCTCGCCAGCACGTATGGCTTCGTTTTAACGCTCGTCAACCCATACAGATAATTACTCAGCGCGAACGGTAACAGCGGCGATAACCGCAACAGCGCGACGACGCGAAAACTATCCTCGCCGATCGCGTTGTCAATCGCGGCGAACTTGGGGTACTGTTGGGCCAGGTCTTTGACCTTGGAGCGTAGGGCGTACCGCGCGATGAGGAACGACGCGGTCGCAGCTAGCGTGGCGCTGACGCTCACCATCGCGGTGCCTTGCACGGGGCCGAAGATCGCGCCGGCGCTCATCGTGAGGGGAATGGCAGGGACGGCTAGGATCTCTAAAAGAACGTAAAGCATCATGAATAAAGCCGGGCCCGCGGGCCCAAGGTCCTCCACGTACCCAGTGAACCAACTCAAGAACGAGAATATATCATCCTTGTAATATGCCCCGATTGCCACGAGAAGCAACACCGCGACTAACGGGAACGCAGTGGCGATGAGCCTCGACTTGTTGTTTTGGTCATCTTTGGTTTTTTTGGCGTCGGCGAGTACGCGCGCCCCCGTGGCATCCGACGAGGGTTGCCACTCCCCAGAGCCCGAGTCTTGCGAGTCTGAAATAGCGCGAAGGGGAGTGTGTTGCGTGCGGCGGGTTTCAGAGGTGATACACTTTCGGGGTACGGAGACTCCTCGCGAGTGAACCCGTTTCTGTTCGGAATATTCTTCTCGTCTTCCGGAGTGACGTGTACGATGTGTCGGCGCCGCGAAGGCACACACGGTACCGGACCTTGTGTGTCCTCGCGACTGCACGACCGCTTGGCGCGCCAAACGACGCACACATACATGCGTCGTCGCGGCGGAGCGCATGTGCACCGACGAAGATGCGGACGAAGGCGTCGCCAGCGATGACCAATGCATGACCGTCATGACGTGTTCCTGTTGTGGTCCGATGTGCGATGCGATATTTTATTCCTCACCTCTTCGCTCCTGCTGACACCGAGACCTAAACAAATCCGATGCACCACAAATGTCACACCGCGTTCGTCGTGATGTAAACTGTACAATACCTCCTCGCAGCGCTGCGACCTGTGAGACGTTGCGTGACGCGAAGAGCGAAGGTCCGGCTGACGACCACTCTGACTCAGCTCATCAGTTATCCGTCTGGCTCACGGACGGTTGCCGATTGCCGAGCGAAATTTTTTTCCCGATTGACAACTGACATTGATGAGGGTTTGTTTCTGGTCTAATTAGTTTTCGTTTAAATGGAGACTAAAATGCAATACGCACGCGCGGCGCCATTGGGCTAAGGAGATCGCGGGAAACGAGGTTGATGGGTCTCGAGCGAGCAGCGAAAAGAAGGAGTTCGCCGGCCTTCTGTTGCTTGAGTTTTTCAGTTTTTACAAAGTTACGCCGCCGGCCTGAAGAACCGCATGATGCTCTCCTCATTCCGTTTCCGCTTCCCGCTGTCTTCCCTACTTCCGCTGGCTCCGCTTGACGTAGACGCGTCTGAAACAGACTTCCTTCGCGCCTTGTCAGCTTTCTTCTCCGCCTTTCGCGCCGCCCTCTCTTCCGCCGCTTTGTCTCTTCGCTGCGCCGCGAACGCCATTAGAATTTTCGAATTCCAAGGAGACGTATGTATACTAGATTGAGGTTCTTGTTCTTTTCTCTTCTCGCCCACAACCGGCAGTGATCCGTCCATTTTTTCCTCAACAAGTTGGTGCTGGGTATTGCCAACCTGCTCGTCACGTACCGGTACCTCGTCGTTCGGCACCGCCAACTCTGTTTCCTCCTGTGTAACTCCTCCGTTCGTCTCATCCCCTTTCGTCAGTTCCATCTCAACCCGATTAGCCGTCCCCAGGAACTCGTCCCACCGCTCGTCCATGTCGTCTTCGTCCTCTGAGTCTTCGGATTCGACGTTGATTGGGGCAGATACAGCAGGTATAGCAGGTACGGTAACGCTCGGGTGTGTCCCCAACGGCGCCGTAACCCCGACGTCGTCCAAAACTTCGTTCCCGACATTTCCAGAAATGTGGACCCCTTTGTTCCACCACTGCGCGACTTGATCGTGTCCGTCTCTGGTCGTTTGGAACACGAAAACGGATTCCTCCCCCGGCGCCGGGCCTAGCGTGTTCGCTTTCGGCACGAAGGGACATGCCCACTTCGGTAACGGTCGGGGCCGACCCCCTTCTGAGGTGTCCCATGAACGCACGCACACCGCCCTGTTGGCGAACGCGGCGGCGACTTCAGGTCGCGACATCCCGCGGCAAATCGACGCGACGCTCGAACCCAAAAAAACGTTCACCGTGGGTAAAAACTCCAGCCGTTTCGTTGATACCATCGACGGAGTCACCGCGGTGGATGCATCTAGGAAAACCTCGTTCGTCTGGAAGTACGTTCCGTGCAACGGGAACTTGGCGTACATTGCGGCTCGGCACGGCACGAGAACAGAAAGCGCTGTGACGGGAGTCCCGGCGTTTTCCGACGCTTTCTTGGCTAACAATTTCGCGCTTTCCGAAGTGCACTCCACAGCTAAGTAGCAATCGAAATCCACGCCAGGCGCTCTTTCCTTTAAACTCTCAGGAACCATGTCATGCGGAAGACTAAACGCGGTGAGCTCGTGCCGGACTCGGTTCGTGTTCATCTGCGAAGGCCTTACACGCAGCTGCAACGGCGACGCGGCATGCGACGCGGCGGCTTCTTTTGCGGCGCGAGCGAACCCCTTCGAAGGGCGCGTTTCGTGCGTTTTTTCAAACCCCGCGATGTCTTCGATATCACCGAAATCTTTTGAATTTGAACCGTCGTTTACACCCGTGCGTGCACCAACGACAACCTCGCCGTGTTCATCCACGCGCACGACGTCGTCGCGCACGATTTCGGAGTTGTCGTCATCCGGCACAGAGGGGACCAACACGTTTCGCGCCGCGGTGATCAGCTCGAACGCGTGCGCGGCCCTCGGATGGGGACACTTGTCGGGGTGCACCAGTCTGGACAACTTGAAGTGCGCGACCCGCGCTTCAACCCAGCCCGCACCGGGGTCCAGGAGCAAAACAGCGGGAGCGCCAACCGGGGGGCGACCGTTTTCGACCCACGTCGTGCCAGCAGCAAGCACAGAGTCGATGCTAGGAGCGGTTTCTGGAGGAGCGGTACCTGTCATTGTGGTACATGTCGCTGCACCGGAAGGAACACCCGTCTTCAACGTGCCTCCAACTGTTTCCACTGGCACCGCCGCCGCTCGCGCCATCGTGGGCACCACGCTGGGCTCCCCATTTTCCCGCTCCAAGTGCTTCCCCCCCGATGAGGCGTACTCGCACATGTCCTGAAGTGGACAGGCTCCGCAGTTCGGGGTTCTCTTTTCACAAAACACCTTCCCCAAGGTGATCATGTGGTAGTGCAGCTCGAACAAAGTCTGCAACCCGAAGGAATTCAAACGTTCGCGCAGAAATGTGTACACCGCCGGTTCCGGGGCGTACTGGGATAATTCCTCCAAAGATTCCTCGGTTTCAAGAGGGACCCAGCCTAACCTGGCCATGATCCGTCCCACGTTGACGTCCACTGGAAAATCTGCTCTGTAAAGAGCCAGTAGCAAAATGCAGCTCACTGTCTTGACGCCGTAGCCCTCCATCGACAGCAAATACCCGCGCACTTCGTCCGTCGGGACGTTTCGCAGAAACTCTAAACTCAGTTCTCCGTTTCGTTCGCGTTCCACTCTGCGCAGTACTCTCTGAATCCTAGCCGCTAACATATAATGCATGCCTCTGCACTTTATGCATTCCACTATTTCCTCTTGAGGGGCGTTTATCACCGCGCGCCAGTTGATTAGGTCGTGCGTTTGTTTTGGCCGCGGGTAAGGGTCTGGAACGAGAAGCGCCTTCACGGCCAGCGCCATACGCTCGTCGCGGACGATTTGGTCCTTCGTCTTCTTCTTCTTGGGGGGTAAAG
>TARA_B110000977_G_scaffold62027_1_pt1 | contig 22891 bp, 23 predicted proteins | sample TARA_B110000977 | Tara Oceans TARA_B110000977 (sample SAMEA4397798) | marine metagenome | biome: Polar Biome; feature: [SRF] surface water layer (ENVO:00010504); material: water (ENVO:00002006), including particulate matter (ENVO:01000060) such as... | depth 5 m | reverse complement strand
TTTATAAGAAACTCAGGCTCAACACCTGCGTTATTAGACAACTATGCATTGCGTTCGGTTAATGGTTTAGCTACAAGTTCTAGCGTTACTGTAGTAGGTGCGTTAACAACAATAGATTTTTCTGTAACAATTAATATTGGAAACATTATAAGTGTTGGAGATATGGTATATTTTGGAAATCCAAACCCACAATTAGCAGGGCAGGTTACCGCAATAAATCAAAACTTACCTGCAGGAATAAACCAATTAGTAATAAACAATAACGGTGCAACTTTTATACCAACTGTAACACCCACTCCTACTACGGTTCCGCTGCCAAGTCAAACAGAATATATCTTATACATTAAGAACTCTGTAGCAGAGTCTCACGGGATATTAGGTCACTATGGTATAGTTACTTTAACAAACTCAAATACAAGTGCCATTGAACTTTTTGCACTTGAGAGCGAAGTGATGAAATCTTTCCCTTAAAATTAGTATCTTTGTAACTAATATGGATATAGTTGATGCAAAGCTTAGTAATCCGGAATCTGTCCTAGACTATGTAAACCAAAATACAGGTTTATTATGGGAGAGAATTAACGAATTTAAAAAAGTTATAGTTTCAACTAAAGGAGTTATTATGCATCACACAGAAGAGATGCAAGAAACTTTTCCTTTGAAGCATCATATAAAAGATGGTATTTATACAAGAGAAGTATTTTTACCTAAAGGAATGTTGATAGTAAGTTTTATACATAAGACTAATCATCCTTCTTTTTTTATGAGTGGAGAGATGTCTGTAATAAACGATAAAGGAGAAACAAACAGGATAAAAGCACCAATGGTTGTTCAGACTGAAATAGGTACACAAAGAGTTGTTTACACACACGAAGATTGTGTATGGGTCTGTGCTTATAGAACAGATGCAACCACGGTAGAAGAAGCAGAAAAGGATGTATACACAGAAGACTTTAGAGAACTTCCTGAAAATGTATTACTAAAACAAATAAAAATATGTCAGGATTAATAGCAGGTATAGGTGTTGGAGTAGCAGCGATTGGAACAGGATTAAGTTTTGCTCAGGCTGCATCACAACGTAAGTTGTCTGAAGCAGCACAAAGAGAGGCTGATGCAGCAATGGAAACGGCTAGAGACAGACTAGATGTAAACTACGCAGAAGGACAATCAATAAAGAAAGAGGGTTACGAATTAGAAAGCGATGCTAACTTAGCAGCCGGAGCACAAGCAATGATTGCTAGTGTGGAGGGAGATGCTAGGGGTGGAGCAGCTACTGCAGGTAGAGTTTTAGCTTCACAAAACCAAGCACAAGCACAGACTCGTGTTGCGATGGGTGATGAACTTACCAATATTGAAACTTCAATAATGGAAGAAGACTCTAGACTTAGAGATTTAAACGTATCGTTAGACTTAGAAGAGGTTGCAGGTAACCAACAGAAAGCTGCAGATGCAGAAAGAAAAGCAGCAGCAGCAACTGCGCAAGGTATTCAGCAAGGTGTAGCAACTGTTGGTGCAGCAGCATCAGCATTTATTCCTTTATACCAACAAAAAACACAACAACAAATTGATGCAGTAGCAGGAATGAGTTTAACTCCTGAACAAAAAGCAAAATTTGGTAATGTAGCAGGTGGTAGTATGGGTGAGGCTGCAGGGAAAGGATTGTCTAACCTTGACTTTGATAAGGTAAAAAACTTTAATCGAAGAGAGATGAGAGGCTTTAAAAAAGACTTAACTGCTGAACAAACAAATATGTTATTTAAGAGTAAGCAATACTTACAAAACTATAATAGTTATCCGTCATTAAGTCTTGATGATGACGAAGGGAACGGAGTGCTAATAAACCCTGTAACAGGTAAACCTTGGGGAGAAATATAAACGAATAGATAACTATGGCAACAGCATATAAGTACGTTGAAAGACAGGTCGATGACCAAATAAATTGGGCAGAGGTTACAAGTAACTTAACAAATACATTAAAGGAAGAAGGTCGTGTAAGGCAAGAGAAAAAAGCTGCAATAGATGATGCTTCCCGTGAGTATGCTAAGATACTTAACAACGTTCCTGTTGGTGAGAACACAGAGTTAAATAAGTTTGCTTTAAACGCAGCCTCTGATTTGCAGCAGCAAATGCTAATGCAGACTACTCTATTAAAGTCAGGTCAATTAGACCCAAGGCAGTATACCATTATGAGACAGAACTTAACCGATGGTACTGACCAAGCGTTTAGTTTATTTCAAAATTATAATGCTGAGTACGACAAGAAGATGGCAATGATGGACCCTAACCTTCCTCCTAATGAACGTGCTTCGGCAATGCAGACTTGGCAGATGTCAGAGTTAGAAGGATTCGGAAATTTTAAAAACAGTAAGCTAGTTATAAATCCTAACTCAGGACTTATGTCTATGGCTAAGATGGTTCCTGACCCTAATTTTACAGGTGACCCTGCTAACGCTCCAATGGTTCCTGATATGAATAACTTACAAAGTGTTCAGGCTTTAGAGAACAGGCTTAAAGGAACGGTTACTCAGTATGACGTAATGGGTGCAGCAGATACTTACTTAGATTCTTTAGGAGAAGATAAGAGAGCAGTTATAACAGGACTAGGACAGAAGTATACATCGGCAGTAATTAAAACAATTTCAGATGCTACCGCAAAACAAAAGGGGAGTTGGAAGAATATGAACCTAGCCGACTTAACTGCAGAAGCTAAGAGATTAGGTGTAGATGTTGATGACTTAAAAGAGATTACTTTGTTTAGTGAGGCTCAAGACAATTGGGTTAAAGGTCAACTAGGTATTGGCGGTACGGCAGCAGCCTCAGTACTGTTAGACTATAAGAGTATAAACCCTATAACAAGCGAACCATACACACAACTACAATGGTCTGAGGCTAATGAAGCAAAAGCTAAGTTAGATAGTAATATTATATTAATGAAAAATGTTGATGGGCGAATGGTTCCTGATTTAACAGAGGACCAACAAGCAGAGGCTGAAAGAGTTATGAAGACTCAAATTAATATTGGTTTAGATTACGAAGAAACATTAACTACTCAGAAAACAGGCTTTGAAAAAAGTGCTACGAATGAGAAAGCAGATAATGCGAAAAAAGATAACAAAGCAGTTGTAGGTAATATTGCTAAGTTATGGTATGGAGATGATGCTGAGGTTAAAACTGCAGAGGATTATCTTAAATCAACTAACCCTGAAATTGCTGCTATTACAAGAACAGGTGAGGGTATTGTTATTGAATATACCGCAGCATCCGGACTTCCTGTACAGGAAATTCCGTTTGAACAAAACGGGCAGACCGTAAGTCAAGAACAGTTTGTAGAGGGTAATGCAAATTACTTCTTTAGTAGTGGTAATAAAATTAAAAATATTCCTGACCTACTATCTAAAAATAAACTTGACCTTAGCAGAAAGTTTAATGAACGTTCTAAAGCGTTTACATTTAATGAGTCTGAAACTAAGGAGTCTGAGTCAGATGCGTTTGACAGAATAACATTAGAAGAGGTTACGACTGCAGGGTTTACACCTGATTTATTTGTGGTTGATAATGAAGACCAAACACTTACTAATGTATCAGGATTTATTACAGGCTTACCGGGTATGGAAAACTACACAGTTGTTGATGCAGGTGGTTCAGATGATGAGATTCACGTTCTAAACGAAGACGATGAAGTAGTAGAGATATTTGAGTTAGATGCTGCTGATAACTACAATCAAGCTGATGATGCTCCTAAATATATAAAACGTTTATTGCAAAGGTCTAGGAACTTACAGGCAGCCGTTGATAAAAAAGGTGACTTCTTGTATAACAAGACACAAGGCAAAAGAAATATAGAAAAAAACAAACCAACAACTCGTTTTATAAAAGGCGCGAAAATGGGAGATGAGATATTTGGTAACTAATATAATTAAATAATAAGATAAACTGATGGATAAAATTCAAGAACTATACAACTTATATTTAGAGCAAGGTCTTATAACAGAGGCTACAAGTATAGATGATTTTAGAATGGCAAGCGGAGGTCAGCAAGGACAACTGTTTGAATTAGGGAAGTCTAATGGTTTGTTTGAGACCACAACTAGCGAACAGTTTAGTAGTGCTTGGGGTGAAGTAGAGCCATTAAAAAAAAAAGATATTTCGGAATCTCAATTGGAAGATGGTGGTTCGGTGCCGTCAGGTATTAACCAACCTACTCAGGAAGAACTTCAAGAGATACTTGACAACGCTTCAAGTAGAGAGAGAGTTGGTCAAAATGTAAATGAAGATAGATATGTAAACCCTATTAGGGGTTTAGGTATGTATCCTGAAGGTGGACAAGCTGCGGTAACTCAGGCTATTGACCAAGGGTTTAAAGATGCTGCGAAAACTCTCGAAGACGATAAAATAAATGCACCTGCAGAAGCAGCTAGAAAATTACAGGAAGAACAAATTGAAATAGAGCAACAACAAAAGTATGAGGTTGAAAGACAGGCAATATTAAAATCACCTGAGTTTGAAGTTGCTCTTCAAAAAACAAACGGTGATGCTATCAATCAAGATGAGGATGATGCAGTAGGTTACTTCTCAGACCTATATTCTCGTTATGGATTTTCATTTAGAAAAACAGGGTTAGGTGATGCTATGGTGGTCTATCCTCCAAACGCTTCAGAACCTTTAGACGTAGACTTAGATACATTTTTCTCTGACGATAAAGAAGCATCTGCTTTAAGAGAATATGTTAAGGCTAACGCAGTTACTCCAACAGAAGTAACTACATCAGAAAAAGATAAAGACAATATAACTCGTGCAACAAAAGCTAGAACAATGCGTTCTGCTGCTCGTATAAATAAAGACGGTACTGAGTCAACTGTATTGATGGCTTCAGGAGAAGTAGACGGTAAGTATGTAGCGTATCCAACTTTATTTCCTTCAACAGAAGGGATGAATGAAAAATATGGAAGTGACCCTTCGTGGTGGTCAGAAAAGAAAGGGATGGAAGCTTTTAAAGAAGCTAAAAAAAGAGGTGAAGTGTTTGAGTTTGACACAGAAGAAGAGGCAATGGATTTTGCTGAAGGTTCTTGGAAGGATGTCAACACAGTTGATTCAGAGGCTAATGATTTCTTTAGAGATAAAGGATATAACTATAGCGAATACAAAAAAAATATTGATAGATACGAAGAGATAAGAGACGAACTTTATTTCTTAGAAGAAGCAAATTATAGAAAGAAAGATTTAACTCCTGAAGAACAGGAGAAGTATTCTAACTTTTATGTGAATGGTGTAAGACGTAATCAATCAGTTGAAGATAGAATAGCAGAGTTAAACGCAGAGCAAGACCAATTATATTCCGTAGTCAATGACACAGATTTAATGACTGCTAGAGAAGATTTTGATTTACATATAGATAAGAGTCTTCAGGTAAGAGTAGGTGATGCGATAAGTCAAAACGATGCTGCTAATAATTTTATAGATAAACTTAACGAGGAGAGTCTTCAGAGATTTAATGTTACTCCTGATAAGTTGTATACTATAATTCCAAGAGACGAGATGGAGGCTTATACTTTAGACCAATTAAACTCGGACTATGTAGAGGCTAAAGCTTTAAGAGAACAAGCTGCTGATAAATATCAGGTAGCTACTACGTTTCTTGATGCGAAGTTTGATGAGAATATAAGAGATGAGTTTGTTGAGAATTGGTCATCAGTTACAAACGCTGCAGTTAAAGGAACATCTCAAGGTAATGTTGGTAATGAAATTTTAAAAATGTCATTAGGACTAACCGACCTTGATAGTGATGCATCGTCTATGGATGCAGCAAAAGCAATAATTCAATATATGCAGGATGCTGACACGGGCAAACAAGGTCGTGCAGAATATAGATGGCATTCAGCTAGAGGCTTTAGAGAGTCGTGGAGTGCTTTTAAAAATGACCCTATTGAATTAGGTGTGTCTTTGGCAGCCAACTCTATAAGCCAAATGCTTCCTTATGGATGGAAAATTATAGGTGGTGCAACTGCAGCAGGTGCAGGTACAGGCGCACTTATTGGTGCATCAGGTTTTGTTACAGGACCCGGAGGTGTTTTAACTACGGGAGCAGGTGCTATTAGTGGAGCAGGTTATGGTTTTAAATCAGGAATGGTAGCAACATCATTTGCTTTAGAGTATACCAATGCAGTTTTAGATGCAGTAACTAATCAAGGATTTAGCGTATCAGACCCTGAGTCTTTAAAAAAGGCTTTACAAAGCAAGGAAGTATGGGACGAGGGAATGGAGATAGGACTTAAGCGTGGTATACCAATCGCAATTGCCGATTTGTTTTCAATGCAGTTAGCAGGTAGAGTTTTTCAAACAGGAGCACTTGCTACAAGAACGGCAAGAATAGGATTAGGAGTTACAGAACGTTTAGTTTTTGACCCTACTATGGAAGGTTTAGGAGAACTAGCAGCACAGTATTCTGTTGGTGGTGAGATAGATTGGAAAGAAGTAGCTGCAGAAAGTATTGGTGGATTCGGTAACCAAGGTCCTAATGCAGCAGTAAATATGTTCCTTGATGGTAGAGCAAGAAACAATATAGAGATAGCTAATAAGTTTACGAACTTAAAGTTCTTGGCTAATGAAAAATATAGTGACACAAGAATTTCTACTTGGGCAAACAATATGTTAAAGGTTGGTCAAATAAGTGTAGAACAAAACCAAAGAATACAAGAGAACCTTGGACTAAGAAGAGAGGCTCGTAATATTCTTAGTGTAGGTCTTGATGGTGGAGTTAATACATCTAATAACATACAGGCAGACCCTACCGTGGAGGCTAGACTAATGGAATTGCTTTCGGCAAGAGAACAGTTATCTTCTACACCAAATAGAAAATCTGCTTTTGCTGATAAGATATCTCAAATTAATAAAGAGATAAGCGGTATAGCTGAAACAAAAAAAACAGTAGAACTAAACCGACAAACAATACTTGTTGGAACCGGAGTTCTATCTGTAGCAGAGCAGCAGAATGCAAGTGATATTCGTCAAGGCTTACAGAGTTATGCAATTAACGGAAAGGAATTTACTAAAGAAGTTTTTCTAGATAAGGTATCGAAGCTTACTAAGAGACAATTAGATAAGATTTCTCTTACAGTTAATAACGATACTGAAGTTGGTGCTATTGTAGATTCAAAAATGGCTGACCCAAAAAACTTTACAACAGAAAAAAACAAGGCAAGAATTAAAAGACTTGGTGAAAATGCTACAGATGCTGCAGGGGTTGCAGGAAAATCAAGGGTAGCGGAAGAGGAAGTAGTAGATACAGAAATAACTGAGGAGGTTGTTACTGAAGAAGTGACTCCGGTTGAAGAGGTTGTTGTAGAAGAAGTGGCTCCTGTTGAAGAGGTTGTTACTGAAGAAGTGACTCCTGTTGAAGAGGTTGTTACTGAAGAACAGGAAGTTCAAGACCTTAGAGATATTATAAACGGTACAGAGTCTGCACCTACACCTGCTGCTGAAGTAGAGGTAGAAGAAGATGTTGTAGATGCGCCTGCACCTGCATCAACACCTGCAGTTCTTGAAAGTATTAAAGAAGAATTAGACGGTAGGGTTGAAGAGATTAACGAAGAGATTGCTTCAATTAAAATAGACTTAAAAAAAGATTTATCAAAGAAAGGTTTAAGTACCGATGAGAAAACAGACTTAAGAGAAGATGCTAAAAACGAAATAGATAGTTTAAAAGAAGATATAAAGGAAGCTAAGAGAGAGGCTAAGAAAGAAGCAAGACAAGCTAAAAAAGAATCTAAAGGTGGACAATTTCAGCTTGATGGTAGAGCAGATGAATCCACAGTAAAGAGTTCAGAAAAAAGAAAGAAGGCTCTTGTAAAGAGAGCGACTAAAGTAATGGAAGAAGTTCAGCCTGAACTTAGTGAGAACAATGTAGAGGTTGAAGATACCAAAGCTAAGACCACTACAGTTGTGGTTGTAGAAAACTCAGCACTTGCCGACAAGGTAAAGAAGATGGGATTAAAAGAGTTGATAGGTAAAAGAATCAACCTTGTTATGGCTGACCAATTAAAGGTAGATGAAAACAGAATGGGTGGTCCGTTCTTTCCTTTGATGGATAAGTTATTTGGAAAGGTAGCTTGGGCATCTATCGGAAGAGTTGATGCAAAGAAAATAGTTCTTGGCTCTATTGGTGCTGACTATAGCGTGGTGTACAATATGTCACCATCTGCAGTAGATTCTAACCTTGCTACACTTGATACTCTTATAGAAAAAATTAAAGAATCTCCTAACTCAGAATTAATCTTTCAAGAAATGATGAAAGATATTCAGACTAAGAAATTTAAAGAAGGCAAGACAGAGTTGGTACATAGGATTGCTAGAGACTCTAATACTCTTGAAGATTTTGTAGCGGAATTTTCAAAACTAGATGTTGATAGTAAGGCTCAGATATTTACTACCGTACTTCCATCATCATCGGTAGAGGCTTCAACAACTGTAGGTAAATTATTTGCAGCAGAAGGAATAAGTCAGGAGTCTATTAGAGCAGAGAACGTAGAACAGTTTGTGGCAGACCTACCAATGGGTGCTATAACAATGGTTTTAAAAGTAACTGATAAGCAAGGTAAGCCTGTTACAAAAGAAACGGTTGACGAGGCTCTTATTAGTCCTGAAGAACAAGAGACAGAGGGACTTCCTAAGCATAGAAATTACCCTTGGTATGTTAGAGGTAAGGCAGTTGGTATTATGAAAGAGACGGTTCCATTTTGGAACTTGAGTAAGAAGTTTATGAGCACTATCAACGCTAAGATTGATGGTATTATAAGAATGAAAGTTGGTGAACTTGTAGATGAAAAAACAGGGAAGGTAAAAAGAAAAGCCGGAACTAAACCAACGACTGCTGCTCAGGCTAGAGGTGCTGAAATGAAAAGAGCAATGGGTTCTTCTTCTAATAACTTTGAAGTTCAGGAAGCTACTAACACAACGTATCAACAGTTTATTAATAGATTGAGTAGAGCATTTCCTAATACGGAAGTTGTTGCTACACAAGAAGAGTTTAATAACTTAGTAAAAGAGTTGAACGCAAAGGAACTAACCACAAAATCACAGAAAGTATATGGTGCGGTGTATCAAGGAAAACTTTATTTAAACCCTGCTGCACAGAATTATAACACACCTATCCACGAGTTTGGTCACCTATGGTCTAACACGGCTAAGGCTATGAACCCTGAACTATACAACAAGGGTATAGAACTTGTTAAGGATAGTGACTATGTTACTGATATAAAAAACAGTAAGGCATACACAAAGATTGTTAAGCAAATGAAAAAGGATGGAGCAACTGATGCAGAGATTGAGCAGTATGTTCTTGAGGAAGCACTTGCTACTGCAATTGGAGACCAAGGTGCAGCGTTTGCTGAGGCAGCACAAAAGAAAAACTTTAAAGCTTGGCTTAGTGAGTTGTTTGATTTGGTTAAGAAGTTAACAGGAATATCAAATGTTACAAGTGAGCAGTTAGAAAATATGAGTCTTGAGGATTTTACTCAAGCAATTGTTGTAGACCTGCTATCAGAGAATGAGTTATTTGTTGGAGCAGAAGTCGAGGCACAGTCTCAGCAACTCCAATTAATGGTTGAGCCTAACACAACTAGAGAAAGTATAATTGAGATTGCTAGAGAGAATGGTTTTACTGATGCTTCTATTCTTGTGGTATTAAAAGAAAATGGATACACAAAAGTAGCTGAAAATAAAGCAGCACTTGAAGTTCCGTTAAATCTTATGGATACATTCCCAAGAGAATTTAACAATGTAGAAGGTGGAGCAAACGTAGGTCTTCAGTTGTTTACTGAATTAAAAGCGCAGTTAAATAAATATGCAACTCAGGGTAAGGGGAATAACAGAACTAAAACTTTCTCAGAAATAAGAGAAGAGGCACAGAGGTTGTTAAAAGACAATCCTATATTTCAGGCGCAAGCTGCACAAACAAAGCTTGAGTTATTGAATGCGTTTGACAGGAGTCTTGGTATAAGAACAAACCCAAAAGTTTCAAAGGAGATTGCAGCTATAAAGAATAAACTTAAAGAGCAATACCTAGGAGAAAGAACACTTGCTGCAGCACAACGTAAGATGAGAATGTTTATTAGAAAGACAATGCCTAAGTCTAAAAACTATTCTATATCTCGTATGAATAAGTTAATCAAAACAGTAAACGAGACTACGGCTAAAAATTTTGATGGTCAGGTAACCAAAGTAATGAAAGAACTTCAGGGTCAAAGAACTCTAATGAAGAATGCGGTTATTAAAAAAATGATAGACCTTGTAAAAAAGAAGTCACAAGCTGCTATGACTGAATCGAAAAAGAGAAGGTCTAATGGTTTAGATGCTATAGGTCAATCTTATTTTGTAGAGGTTAAGAAAGTTTTAAAGTTGGCTATCAATGGTGACGTTGATGGGTTAGCTAGTATGGCTAAGGAAGTTGACCAAAGCGAACTTACGAAAGCTTTAGATAAAATGGAGCAGGGCAAAAAGTTAACTAGAAACGAAAGAGGTTTAATTGATAAGCAGTTAGCAATTGATACTTACTCTGAGGTAATGGGTATGGAACTAGAAGATGTAAACGATTTATATTCTGAGGTTTTAATTACAAGAGCAGAGTCTATTGCAAGATTAAACAACAGAAAAGAGGCAAGAAGAAATGCAGTAACAGAAGTTAAAGAAGATTTTAGTGCGCAGCTTAAGGTTGATTATCAAGAGTTGTATGATGAAAACGGGAAACCAAAAAGTAAACCACAACTAAAAGACGACAGAGATTCTATCTATAGGTCTTTTAAAGATGTAGGATTCTTTGAAGGTGTTAAGAATTTTCTTTCAGCGTTTATTACGAACAGTAAATATTCTGTATCCGGTGTAGGTAAGTACTTAAAAAACAACCTTGTACATTTTGGTACTATAAACTCTTTACTAGATAGAGGTCAGAACGGTATGTTTACTAATACATTTTTCAATAAGCTTAATGAGTTTGATGAGAATGCTTTGCAAGGTATGTTTAGAACTGAAGAGGTTTTTGACAGTATGGCTCAAGCATTATCTGACTCTAAAGAAACTTGGAGACAATGGAAAAATAATTTAGGTACACAAAAGATTACTATAACTAATTTAGTAAACACTAAGACGGATGCAATATATTCAAACGAGTTTAATCCTGACCAAGCGTTAAGGTTATATGCCTTGTCTAAGAACGATGTTCAAAAAGCAAAGCTAATAAACCAAGGGTTTACTGAGTATCAGTTGCAAAGAATAAAAGATTTCATAGGAACTGATGGTGTAAAAATGGTTGACCTAACGGTAGACTATTTAACTAATGAATATTATAATCAGACTAACGATGTTTATGCTCAAGCAAACGATGTCAACTTAGGGTTTGTTGATAATTATTTTCCTACTAGAACTTTAACTACAGGAGTGGTAGAAGATGTTGCTGATATGACAAGCGGAGATTTTAATAAAGTTTTTACTGCAGAGAATGCTCCGGCATTAAAGGAAAGAAGTAATATGAAATCTGACTTAGACCCTAACTTAGCTTTTACAGAGGTAGTAGAGCAGCACATAAAAGAGATGGAGAGATTCAAAGCTTATGCACTTGGTGTTAAGGAGATGAACGAAGTTTTAAAGTCAGAAGAAATTCAAAACGTACTACAGGAGTCAGGGTTAAAAGGTTTATTTAATCAATCATTAAACTATGCAATCAATCCTGATGCAGGACCAAAGGTTAGTTCAGGAGTTGTTAGTTGGGTTCAGAGTAAGTTCTCAGGATTTGCTTTAGCTTTTAAAGCTATTCAAATATTAAAGCAAGCAACATCTTTTGTTCAAGCCTACGAAGACTATTCTTTTCAGGGAGGTAAACGTAATATGTTGATAGATGTACCTGCTTTTGCAATGGATTACGCTAAGGTTCTATTTAATTTAAGAAGAGAAATTAAAGAGTCTAAAACAATTTCAGCTACATTTAAAAATCGTTTACGAAAAGGTGTTGAAGGAGATGTTTATGGTTTAGAATCAGGTGGTAGAACATATAAATCTTTATCAAATGCACCAACAAAAGGAGGACGTATAGCTAGAGGGTTTAAAACTGCAGCAGGTTCTGCAACTGTAGCAGGAGATATCTTAGGAGTTCTTGGATACAAAGCGGTTTATAACAGAAACATTGCTAACGGTATGTCTAAGGCAGAGGCACTTAGTTTATTTAATAACTTCAATAGTACTCAGCAATCAAGGAGAGCAACAGAGAAAGTTGGGTTGCAACGTGATACAGGATTTACTTCAAGGTTCTTTACTATGTTTGGAAGTACATTATACCTGCAAATGAATAAGGTTGGTATGAGTATGAACAGTATGGTTAGAGATGCTCAACGAGGAAAAATTCCAAAAGCAAAAGACGTTAGAGCATTCGCTTTAAATTATGCGGTTGCCAATGTGTTGTTTACTATGGCTGCTTATTCAGGAGTATTACTAAAAGGTGATGACAAAGAAAAGGAAGAAGCTTGGAGAGCAGTTAGAAATTCAGCTTTAGGACTTAATTTAATATATCAAATTCCTTTAGTAGGTTCCGTAATGGAGATTGCAATAAATAAAGCAACAGGAAATAGAAAGCCTGTAAGCGAAGGAGTGAATCCACTTACAAGTGTATATCGAAAAGTTGCTAAAACCTCTAAGGGTTTAAAGGATGGGGAAATAATTAAAGCAGCGCAACCTATAGTTGAAATAATAATTGGTGCTCAGTTAGATGCTCCAATAGCTTTAGGTAAAGTCTTTGCAGGTCAAGCAGATGAGACCACTTACTTTGAGTTGTTAGGTATATCACCATCTTATAGACCGGGATACGGAGTTAAAAAGAAATCAACCAAGAAGAAAACCGTAACCAATAGTGGTATGTCAGCAGCAGATAAGAGAGCGTTTAAAAAGTATGACCCTGCAGGATATGAGGAGAGATACGGTGAACGAGATAGACGAGATGCTGAGAGAAATAATAGCAGAGGAAACTCTGAGAGAGATGCAGAAAGAAAACTAAGAGAGCAAGAAAGACAACGAGAAAGATTTAACAACTAGCCTATGCCATTTAAAAGTAAAGCACAGAAAGCGTGGATGTATGCCAACAAACCTAAGTTAGCTGAGGAATGGAGCAAGACTTATGAGAAAAACTATTTACCTGATAGGCTGCATCCAAAGAGAGTAAAGAAGAAATGATTTATAATTTAGTTAGGTCTATGCCTTCGCTTACAGAAAAGTAACTTATGTCTTTAGGTATGTGAAATCTTTTACCAAAGTCTGTTGTTATTGGTAATGACTTTACCTGCCAATGCATATTAAACTCTGCAATATAAAATGCCCACACACCTTTGGGTGTTGAGTTAACGTATACAGGTATGGTTCCAAAATCTACAGACCTTTTCATTAAGGCATCGTACTTTCCTTTTTCAATAATAAGGTCATCGTAATGTGTTCGCCTACACTTTAACTCAATATCTAAATTATACTGAGTAGAAAAACAATCGTACCGAGAGGTAGTTAATGTTGTTTTCTCTAAGTCAATAATAAAATTCTGTTTTAAGAAATGATATAATTGCTTTTCACTTTTAATCTGACCATCATATATCATCTTCAACCGAGGATGAGATATCTTTTAATATAGATATAAGTTTATCGCATTCAACTTTTAATACACTAAATTCTCGGTCAACTAATGATTCATATATTTGTGAAGAGGAGTCATTTATATTTTCCATCAAGTGATTGATGTGTGATATACGTTCTTTGTCATAAGATGACGACTCCTGCATTTTTTTTATTTGTTTTTTAAATCCATACTTCTAAGAAAGGTTTCTCCTGCTGATGGATTAAATTTTTTAATAGCGGTATATATTTTACGAGACATACTTCTAACGTGTTGTTTCTCTGCCTGAGTAGAATCAATTCCCATATTGCAATACTGAATGCAATCAATTTCTAAAAGGGTATTGTATTTTCTGTCATTGCTCCAAGACTTAAACCCAACTATTTTTTCTATGTCTTTGTTAGTATACTCCATTGTAAAATATGTTTAATTTCTTTAGTAGTTCATCTTCACTTCCTATTCTAGTTCGCTGACGTACCATCTTAAAAATCTCACTCATCCTATTGTTTCCAAACATATCTTCTTGTACTTGAAGCTTTTTTAAATCTTTTTCTAGCTTAGAGACACTCGAATTTAGTGATTTATTTTCAACTCTCAATGATAAAAGTTCTTTTTTTATTTCCTCTACTGTTAATTCTGAAGTTGTTGTGAACTCAGAATCATACTCTGACTCAATCAAACCAACGTTGTAGCGTAAGTTACTGTCAGTTTTTTTATAGAACCTAAAGTTTTTATTGTAGTGAAGTATTGTTGCGTGATTCATACCAAGTGATTTACCTATGGCACTACATCCGTATCCTCTATTGCTTAGAATACTAGCATAAATCATCTTAGCATTTACTACTTCCCTAAGTCTACTCTTGTTTTTTTCTACATTGATTCCAAGTACATCCTTAATTATCCTCTTTAAAAAGTTGAATTCTTGATGACTCTTCATTAGCATTTCTATTTTCTGTTCCATCGTGATATGATTTAATTGATTTTTTATTTGATATAAAGTCTAAGTATTCGTCCACTTCTATTTCGTGAAGGTCTACTAATATTGTGATTTGATTTTGTTCTTTTAAATATTCTACTACAAAAAATAATGGTTCCTTTCCCTTGACAACACCTGCAGTTTCTTGAGTCCATTCGTCCTCTGATGGTAGCATTCTTATAACTGAAAGAAATTGTCCAATAATATTTGTCTGTTTGTGTCTATTATAATTTCCAAGTTGAGAGTAAAACCAATCGTCTATTTCGTAGGTCTCCTTAACCTCTGTAAATTTCTGTTCTGAATCCATAACCATCTAATTCTTTTAGTCTATATTCCTGTAGTTTAGATACCTTCCCTGTTGGTGTCTTGACCTCACTAAATATTACATTTGAATCAGGGGGGATTGCAAGTATGTCAGGGATTCCATTCTTATTTGTCTTAACTAATTTTAAAACATAGTATCCCTCAGCCTCTAACTGTTTTATTCTTTTGCTTTGTATCTGTTGTTCGGTCATTTGCTAAGGTAACAAATCCTTTTTTACTTCAAAAAGATTCGTTTGTTTATTAAAATACAACATACATTCTATATCATTGTGAGAACCTTCTCGTGCTTTTCTTCCACCTATGCGACAAGTACCTTCAATGTCATTAACATTGGCATAGATTATCCCATCAAAACAATCCCATATTATAATGCCCGGCATTTTTTTATCACAAAGCTTAACCATTTTTCTTGCAGCTATTGGTAATGGATAGGCATTATCTAAATTTCTATTCCTTCCTTTAACCTCAACGTAACAAACTTTACTTCCTCGTGTAACCTTAAAGTCTATGTCATTTTCACCAAGCTTAGTCCACTTTGCTAAAAACTTTTTGCAAAATAAAGCAATAGCTTTTACCTCTCTCTTTAAATCATTATCGTTTTCGAATCTCATTTGTATAGTTGTTTAAAGTGATTAACAGTAAAATCTTTTTTCTTACTAACGGCTTTGTAGATATCCTCTTCTATTCCTCCTTCAGAGAATACCCAATACACATCTGACTCTAATCTTTCTTTGGTTGTCATCCTATCTCTTGACTGCCAATAACTTGTAGCACTAAAGTCTATGTTATAATATACAAGTGCCTCAGCTTGTCGTAAGGATATACCCTCACGACCTGATACAATCTGTAAAGCTATTGACTTATCTGTACTTTCAAACGTACTTAATTCGGTACACAGTTGGTCTCCATAAACTTGCTTCAATGCTTTTAGTTCTTCTTTAAACTTATAGAATATTCCAACCTTTGCATCTCCAAAGTTATCGTGAATAAACTCCGCTTTAGTTAAATCTAATATGGTAGACTTACCTGACTCAAACTTAACGGTTCCTGAAAACATTTGATGTAGCTTCATCATTAGCTTAACAGGTGTGTCACCTAATATGGTTTCATCCTTACCCTCAATTACTAAATCTTTTTTTAATCTAGCAGTTAGCTTGTATGTTAACTCACTCATTGGAACCTTAAGTGTATGCTCCCTTGTGTCAACCTTAAATCCTGCTTGCTTCTGAGTATATGATATGGTATACTTATTCATCTCTGATAGTATGCTTATCATTCCATCTTTATAATCGTTCATCATCATACCATTTATCTTACGTTGCTTAACGTTAACAAACTTCTTAGAGAACTTATAAAAGTTAGTGAACTCTTTAAATGGGTTGGTCTTAATTCCCCACACCTGATGATACATCTGACTGTATGACTCAGGAGTTGGTGTACCTGATAGCAGTATAACATATGGATTGTTCTTACTTATTATATCCCTTACCTGCTTCGCTCTCTTGCTAGGTTTTGGAAACGCACCCATTGAATGTGCCTCGTCTAGTACTAGCATATCATATGAAGAAACATCTTCAACCTTATGTAATGACTCGTAGTTTGTTACAGTCAATTCAAAGTCAGGATATAATAATTCGTAATCACTTTCTATACTGCTAATAGCTTTCTTCTTTGTAAGAAATAAAACATTTTTACAGTTCATAAGCTTGGCAATACCCATACTTGTCAGGGTCTTACCTGTTCTAACTTCCATTGCTAGGTATAAGAAGCGATTTAAAAGTACTACCTCTGCTCCTTGTACTATTATTTTTTTCTGATAGTCTCTGTATTTAATTTTAGATTCACGTTTCATTCTGTCTTTATAGTATTTTAAACTTTCAATTGTTCTAGTCTCTATATCCTCTGTGAAATTATACTTTCTACGTTGTATAACTTTAGAGTTCTTACCTCTGCCCACCTTCACATCTTCTGTTTTAAAAACTATATCGTGTGTTGTTTTGCAGGCTCTGTACATCATCTCGTCTGAGTATCCTGATGTTCTTTCTATGACATTGCTATTATGTAATTGTGTATTGCTTGACATTTTCTATACTGTTCTTTTAATTTAAAGTGAGATAATAATGCCTGTACATTTTCTTTTCTAGGCACAAGTCTTGCCGGATTGTGAGCAAAGAACGGATGTTCTTCGTCCATTATTTCTTCCCAATCATAATCCAATATGATTACCTTATATGAATTATCAAAAGCAATTTCTAAAATTTCTATTTCTGTCATACATCTATAGATTGTGTAGGTTTGGTTATGATTCTGAACCATCTTCCTTGCATATCTCTACCCTCTTCAGGTGCTTGACCTGTAGAAAATTGTGCGTAAGCTACCAACCACTTATAGAAAGCAGTTCTACTGATAGTCATCTTAGCTTTAGGAGCGTAATCAGGATACTCAGATATAAAATCAAAGTATAAGTCTTGCATCACTAGCTTATATCCAACGTCTAACTTGTCATTCTTCCCGTGACCTTGAACCAATCCACACCACTCAATAAATTCGTGAGATGTTTCAGCAGATAGCTGACGAATATTAACGTTAACAAACTTACTCTTAATCAATCCTGTTGCTAAGTAATCTTGAAGACAAGCAGTCATATAATTATCAAACACACACCACTCACCTTCGTTCCAATCAGCAAAGAAATGTTTTCCAAACTCATCAAGAGGTGTAAAGTTTTTACTGTATGCAGGGTGAAGTTCTACCTCCCACTTTCTCCTAGCAAACGAGTTACCTGTACCCTTTATGGCATAGTTCGTAGTGATTGCTATCTTAGGAGACTTTGAGAATGGTATCTTAATGGCATCCTTGTTTTTCTTTTCTAACTGTAGACCTTCAGTTACTACTGAGAATAATCTTTCAAAGTCAAAGTGTTTCTTCACATCATCGAAGCAAAGTATCTGTGTATCTGCTGATACTAATTGATATGGAAATGATTTCTCAAAAGCAAACTGCTTACCGTCAATAACAATTACCTTTTTCATTTGACTTAAGGCATTCATAAACAGTCCCTTGCCTGTCCCTCCTTCAGGGTTGTCTGATATAACTTCGTCATTTAATATTACCGCAGGACAGTAGCTTAAACTTTTATGACCGTGCATCATAAATCCAATAGTAGATTCCATTGTTCTAATTCTTTGCTCATCGTTTGCGCATATGTTTGCTATGAAAGTTTTGTAGTCACAGGTTACGTCCTCACAATCCTTAAAATTTCTAGTAATGATATGGTCTTTCCAAACGTATCCACCTAAGTCTATGTAATCAATTGCTTCAATCTTATCTTTAGTAATCTTAACTGCACAGTTCTGATAGTATAGATAGGCAGCTTCCTTACTGTCCTCAATAAAGTATATGTCTATTGTAGATAGCAGGCATAAGAAGTCTTCTCTAAAGAACCTAACGTTATCAGCAAAGTAATTGTATATGCTGAGGTCATCCAATTCTATTAAGTGATTCAGTATAAAATCTTTGATTTCTTTTTCAGAAGTATGGTCAATTAAGTTATTAGTTACCTTAACAAAAACGTAGTTCTTTCCACCTTCAGGACAGTACTTATAAAATCCGTTGTCCTCTAGGAATTTCTTAAAGCTATAGTGAACTATCTTAATAGTACCCTTCTCATTCTTTTCCCAAAAAGTTTGCTTAGAGTTTTCGTCTTCTATCTTATTGATTACCTGCTCTATTACTTCGCCATCAACACCTGACTCATTTAGTTGATGACGGATTTCCTTTTTTGAAACTCCTCTTCTAAGTTTATTCTTTATTGTAGTCAACCTTTCTTCATCCTCGTAGTACTTCGTTCCGTGATTGGATGTATGCGCATACGCTGAGTCGATAGTCCTAGAAATCTCTGATAGGCTAAAGTCTTTAGATGCATATTGGTTTAAGACATATCCTGCTAAAGATTTATTTACACCGTAGTCGTTGAATGCCATAGCAAGAACAAAAACATTTTGATTTCTTTGACCCGAAGTCATTGGAAATTTTTTCACCCACCACTTTACTAATATCTCTACTACTTTGTTCTCGTCTGTAATAGGAATGGTTGGAGCATCACGATGCTTTACAACTTCCGTATACTCAGTCTCAGCTATTGTGTCCCAAAGAACTGAGTTCTCGTTGATATGTATTAACGGGTCATATGATTCGTAACATACCCTAGAGACGTTCTTACACATCTTATCGAAGTATGTGGAGTCAAAGTACTTCTGAAGTGAATTGAAGTAATTAACGTGGTTGTCTGCGATTGCAGGTATCTTAACCAATGCTTTCAATCCATTACCCGAAGGTGAAATGAATACCGAATACACATAGTTATCTTTTGTAAGCTTCTCTTTATGTTCTAAAAGAATCTTTTTCTTTTCGTATCCATCGAAGTCCAAACATATAATACCGGAATGCTCGCTAATTGCTGAGTCCAATCTCTTATTAAATATCCCACTAAAACAAATAGCAGGTAGCTTTTTCTTAAGTTCGTTACGCTCTGCTTTATCCTTGGTTACTCTGATTGTTTTTACTAGGTGCTTAGATGCACCCTCTTTGATTCTTTGTAGAACAACATCAACTTCTCTGTAGAATGGAGCCTCTGTTTCCTTGATGTTCTTGAATAATGTTACTCTTGATGTCATAAATATGTCGATTTTATGTTGATTTGATTTAGCTAACTGATTGATAGTCAGTACTAATGTTGATTATGTTGATTTTTTCTTTGTAATAGGTAAAGAAAAGAAATATATATTAAATAGTAGTAGTAGTAAATACAGAAAAATATTTAACACTTGACAGGAGCCAAAAAAAGGGTGAGAAATTACCCACCCTTTTGTAATTGGTTTCCTTTAGTTTAGAAAGGTAAGTCAGGCTCGGCTTGAGCAGGAACAGGAGCAGCCTTAACAGGCGCAGGAGTTCCTCCTTGTGGCTTCGCTTCCCAAGTATCTAACTCACAGTAGTAAGTTCCTTTCTGAGAACGCTTGATGTCAATGTTGACCCATCCATTCTTTTGGTGTGTTTGTAGAAAAGCCATTGCTTCGTCTACCTTGATTGATTGTCTGCCCACTACAAATTCGGGAGCATTGTCGTTACGCTTGAAACTGAATCCGTCTGCGAACACTTTTGGTTTTTGATTTTCCATTTTACTAATTGATTTTAATTTGTTGTTCCAATGTATCTATTGTTGAAAGGATAATTAAATCTTTTCTTTCACGAGAGTCGCAGTCCATCGGAACTTCCAACCACAACACTCGATTTCTTTTGATTATACCCATACAGGTAATCAGTTTTTTAAAGTAATTCATTGATAAAGTATTCGTTTATGTCCAACTCAGCATCAGCACCAAAGAACTTCTTATGTACTTTAATGGCTTCAGTAACTTTGTTTCTACCTCTCTCGATAAAATCTGCTGAGGGGTGATAGATGCCTAGCATCTTAGTTAACTTATCCACTACATAAAATACTAATGGCTTACCAAATAATTCTTGGTAGATGTAGCATTGGCTATCATAATTATACTTGCGTGCCGAGTACTTAAACTTAGAAATGTCAGAAGTACTCTTCAAATCAATAATTTTATCGGGAGTAATGATGTCTGCTTTTCCTTTCCACATCATCCCTTGAATCTCTTTGATTGCAGGGACTTCATACTCACATCCTTCCTGTCTTACACCCTCAAAGAAAGAGAAGTTCTGCATCATTGCTGACACGCAATCTCTAATTTCTTGACCTTCCTTCTCTAGCATAACGATTTCCTGCTTATGTGTAGCAATCATTTCTTTATACGCTTTGGTGTTCCTAGAACCGATGTCAATAAACTCTGTCTCTTCAGCCTTTGCAGGCTCTAATATAAGTTGGTGAAAGTATCTTCCTTTATGAAAGTTAATGTTGTCCGCTTGAGGTTTCCTAAAGTTCATAGGATTAGAAAGCAACGTACCTATGTCCGAGTTGGATAGGTACTGTTGCCCGAACTTACCGTAGTATTGTTCGTCATCTCTTAGTGTGTCTATAACACTCTGCATTACTTAATGATGTTTTTGATTTCATTAAGTGCCATAGGACTGATGGTATAACTTAACCCGATTTTGTCTGTAAGTTTTTTGTAACCTAAAGATTTGTTTTCAACACAAAACTTCTTTAAAGCCTCCCACTTTACGTGCTTGTCATCTAACGTATCTTTAACAACTTTAGATGTTTTAGCAGGAGCAGGTTTAATTACCGCTACCGCCTTTGGGTCTTCTGTTGTTGGCATATCCTCACCTGCATAGATGTAGATTCCCATTCCAAACATCGCTAAGTTTTTAACTAAGCATCTCATTATTGTCTTGTTGATGTCGAAGGTTGTAGCAGGTGCTACTTCTTTCTCTCCGTATCTAGTTGTGTAGGTGTAGTTCACCTTCTTCATAGACTTGTTTGCTCCGTCCATAACAGGTAACCACATCTCTAAAGTTTCTCCCTCAATAGTCACCTCTGTGTGACACATAAAGCCAAGGGACTCATCGTACTCAGTCTCACCAATCTGATACGTTGCATCGGGACAAACTCTTTTAGTCTCTCCCCAAGCATATGCCCAAGATAAATAAGTTAGATTGTTTTTCTTTTCAACGTACTTGTTTACGTTTACTGCTGATAATTTTTCAAAGGTCGATTGAACCTTTTCCTTTTTTGTTGTTGCCATAATTGATTTGATTTAATTTATTTAATTTAAAATTGATTTCACTATACCTACTTAGAATTCGGTCTCTTTGACTCTTGAGCAAACCTATTTGTTTTGCGCTTGCTCTACCGTTCATTTCGTCTTTAATACGTCCTTCAATGAGGTCTAGTTTTGAACGGTAATTAGACAAAGATAGTGCATAGACACCCATTCTCCATCCTTTTCTCAGAAAAACTTGTAAAGCATCATTGTCTATTGGCGCATAATAGTCACCGCCTCTTGTTGTGTTTATGATTACTATTCTTTCAGTTTTTACATCACGAATAATCTTAACTCCGTACACCAATCTCGATTCATAGTCACTCCCGTCTAGGGTTATGGCATAGGTGTCTTGGGTTGCTTCGTTAAATATTTCGCTTAGTTTATACTTCATTTAGTATTGCTTCTACAGATTCTTTCCAATCTTTATCGGTTAGTATTCTTTGTTTTACTCTGTCAACTCCATAATGGATTGTGGAATGCTTGATGCTATATCCGTTCTCCATCATAAAGTCTCCAATGTTAACTAGACTCATTGGTCTAAGACTACACAGGTAGTACACTAGATACCTAGCACTCACTATGTCTCGCCTTTTGTTTTTAGTGAATAGCATTTCTTTATCTATTCCAAATATGTGACTGACTTCGTCTACATAATTATTAAAAATTTTATGCTTCATTAGATTTTTTTTGTTCCAAAGATTTCTCCCCAAGATTTAAACAGTTCGTCTAAAGCTTCGGTGTGTCCTTTGAGTTGATTCATTTTGAATTCTGCTTCTTGGTATTGGTCATCTAAAAATTCATTTAGAGTATTACCTTGAGCATCTGAGCATCTCTGCTCGGCAAACATTTGTTCTGATTTTGACATTTGATTTAATTTAATTGATTAATAAAAATAAAGGTAAGGTTTTCCTACCTATCTTCCAAATTTCGTTCAATTCTTTTTAAGGATTCTTCCTTCTTTACTTGAACTCTGTATAGAATTAGGTATCCAATTAGGTCGAGCATCGTGTCTTCAGTTTCATCGTTCAGACCTACTGTCTTTATTCGACTTAACTTGTCATCTATCCTAGCTAAAATTCCTTCCTTTGCTGATAGCTTAGAGAATATTTTAGGTGGTTCGTTGGCAGTATCTCCGTATGCCTTGTTCTTTCTTAGTAGAAGTTCTGTAACTTCCTCAGAGACTTGCTTAATAAAGTACTCAGTTGTTTTCATATTTAATTA
>TARA_B110000977_G_scaffold3501_1_pt1 | contig 22897 bp, 22 predicted proteins | sample TARA_B110000977 | Tara Oceans TARA_B110000977 (sample SAMEA4397798) | marine metagenome | biome: Polar Biome; feature: [SRF] surface water layer (ENVO:00010504); material: water (ENVO:00002006), including particulate matter (ENVO:01000060) such as... | depth 5 m | reverse complement strand
TTGGAAGAAACTATAACAAGCAATTAAAAATATTTTTCATAATAAAAGCTCCTAAATAATTATTTAGGATATTTTGTTATATTCACTTATTGATTTTAATAATCCCTTACATCTACAATACTTCCGTTTTCAATAGAACTGTCATTCTCAATAACAAGAATTTTTATAGCAACTTCTTCAGGAGAAACTAGTTCATTATTGGCTTTCATTTCTTTAAATCGTAAGACATTGCTAAAGTTTTCTTCAGATGCATTTCGAATTTCCGTTTGCATTCCAGTATCCACAATACCCGGATAAATAGCAATTGTATGTACAGGACTTTTTTTATTTTCTTGTTCTAACCCAATTACACTCGTCATTCTATTTACTGCAGCTTTGGTACTGCAATAAACTGACCAACCATCAATATCACTGTTTGCTGCCCCCGAAGAAATTGTTCTAATTTTACGGTCTATCCCCCAAGATTCAGTTTCTTTTATAAACATAGAATTTAGCAATAATGGCGCAGTATAATTAATATTTACTGAATTAATAATTATTTGATAATCATTATTTTCTAAATGTTTAATTAAGCCTAGACTTCCAGCATTATTAAATAAAGTAATGGAAGTTAGAGAAGAGAATTTAGCCTTATTTAATACCGATTTAAAAACTGCTTGCAAGCTCACCAAATCACTCAAATCACATTCTATCTGCTCTATTCCATTTAAGTTGGTTGCTTTTGTTCTAGAAAGTGAAATGACAGCATATCCGTTCTTATAAAATTCTTTGGCGATTGCATTTCCAATTCCTTTGCTTGCTCCAGTTATAATTATTAATTTCATTTTTTAATTTATTAATTCTTTATAGTCTTTCAAAATTTTTTTTCAAAAAAAGTTTATTATTTTCAAATTTGTTAATTAAATAAAAGCAAACAGTATTAAATAATTATAGAATAATACTATTTTTACCGTATGAGCGAATTTGTTGTTTCGGCAAGAAAATATAGACCCAATTCTTTTGATTCTGTTGTAGGACAGAATTCAATTACTTCTACCTTAGAAAACGCTATTTCTTCAGGACAAATGGCTCAAGCTTATTTGTTTTGTGGACCAAGAGGGGTTGGAAAAACTTCTTGTGCAAGAATTTTTGCTAAGATAATTAACAAAGATTTTATTGCCGAAGGTGAAGATTTATCTTTTAATGTTTTTGAGCTGGATGCAGCTTCGAATAACTCTGTAGAAGATATTAAAAACATTATGGAGCAGGTTCGTATTCCTCCGCAAATTGGGAAATACAAAATATACATTATTGATGAGGTTCATATGTTGTCTTCACAAGCATTCAATGCTTTTCTTAAGACACTAGAAGAACCGCCACCACATGCAATATTTATTCTTGCAACTACCGAAAAGCATAAAATTATCCCGACTATCTTATCTAGATGTCAGGTTTATAATTTTAATAGAATCCAAATAGAAGACATGGTTGATCATTTGGAGTCAATTGCTAAAAAAGAAGGGATTACCTACGAAAAAGAAGCCTTGTTTGTCATTGCAGAAAAGGCAGACGGAGCACTGAGAGATTCTTTGTCAATTTTTGATCAAATTGTAAATTTTAGTAATAGAAATATTACTTACAAATCAGTAATTGATAATTTAAATGTACTGGATTACAATTATTATTTCAAATTAGTAGATTCTATTAATAAAGCAGATATATCTAGCTGTTTATTAATTTTTTCTGATATTTTAAGTCATGGTTTTGATGGGCATCAATTTATAACAGGACTAGGGAGTCATTTTAGAGATATATTAGTTTCGAAAGATGTTGCAACCATTGAATTATTAGAGGTAAGTAATTCTGTTAAAGAAAAATACATTACACAAAGTAAATCCACTGACATTAGGCTTTTGATAAGAGGGCTTGAAATTATAGCAGATTCGGATGCTAATTATAAGATTAGCAAGAACCATCGACTCCTTGTAGAATTAACTTTAATTAAATTATGCTCACTTTCTCAAGGTGAGCAAAAAAAAAATCCAGTAATTGAAAAAGAGATTGTTCCTGTAATTTCTGCAGTTCAAAAAAGTTATTCTAAACCACAAGACAAATCTCAACCTACTAAATCTGTAACTGTAACCGAAACTAAAGAAGAAGTAAAGAATCAGTCTTTTTCTTCTCCAGTGACTCTTGAACCCTCTATAAATTTAGAAAATCTCGAGCCAATTATAGAAAATGAATTTCCTTTAGTGACTGAAGAATCCGAATTAAAAAAAACAGAAATACCTGTTTCCATAACTGAAGAAAAATTGGTAAAGAGTATTCCAAAAAAGAAAGTCAAATTTTCAGGATTTTCTATCAATCAAACCATAAAAAAGCAAGCAGAAGAGACAGAAGAGGAGGAAAGGAAGGAAAAAGATGCTTTTACTTTCGAAGAATTAATGATTCATTGGAATCAGTTTGCCAAAGATGCAGATAAAAAAAACCGCAAAACTTTGTTTACAGCTTTAACCAAAACTCAACCTGTTTTGAAAGATGACTTCATGATTATTCATACATTGGACAACAAACCATTGTTTGATAATTTTCTTAAGGAAAAACAAGATTTTCTTGATTTTTTAAAAAAGAAATTAAATAATTACTCCATTAGTATTCAGTCTAAGTTGGAGAAAAACGAAAGCTCTGAGGTTTTTTTGTATACAGACAAAGAAAAATTCAAGAAATTTGCCGAAGATCACCCAGAATTACTTTATCTGAAAGATAAACTTCATTTGGATTTTGAGTTTTAGATAAAAACACACCATTATATAATTTGAAAGAACTAATCAAGAAAATAAGAAATAGTATATCCCTTAGCCAAGAAGCAGAGGAATGTCTGTATACCATTTCTAGAGAAAAAGTTATTTCTAAAGGAGAAATTTTAATTTGTGAAGGGCAAACTGTGAAAAAAACATTTTTTGTAACAGATGGTTGTTTAAGATCTTTCTGTACAGATAATAATGGCAAAGAACATACTTTACAATTTGCGATTAAAGATTGGTGGATTAGTGATTTCATTGCAATTTACAATAATGAATTGGCAACACTTACTGTGGAGAGTATTACGGATTGCAAAGTTATTGAGTTTAACGCTAAAGAACTAGATGAAATTTATACACTTTATCCAGAATTCGAATCTTTTCAGAGAAACAACCTAGAACGCCATGTAGTTAGTTTACATAAAAGAATATTAAATCAATTACAACTCACTGCTCCTGAGCGATATGATTTATTTCTAAAGCAATATCCAGAAATAGAGCAGTATACTCCCAATTATCATATAGCCTCATACTTAGGAATTACGCAACAAAGCTTAAGCCGAATAAGAGTAGAAAGAGCAAAAAAATAGATTTCTTACCATAGGGTTATTTTATTCAGGAATCTAATTTCTATTTTTGTTTCATAATTAATAATGAAACAAAAAAAATGAAAGTATTACAAATATCAAAATTTGGAGAGATTACAGATAGTTTATTCATTAACGAAGTAAATAAACCTACTATTCAGTCTACAGATATATTGGTTGAAGTGAAAGCAGCCTCAATTAATCCTATAGATAAAAGTACTGTTCTTGGAAATATGCAAAATATTTTGCCAATTTCCCTTCCGCACACTATTGCTTATGACGTGAGTGGAATTGTTGTAGAAAAAGGAGAAGAGGTAACCAACTTTGAAATAGGAGATTTAATATATTCTAGAGTTCCTCAAGAACAAATGGGAACAATAGCAGAATTTGTTGCCATAACGAATAGTGCAGTATCTAAAAAGCCAGGAAATATTTCTTTTGAAGAAGCTTCAGGTATTCCATTAGCTGGACTAACTGCAATGCAATCTTTGGAATATGCAGGAATCAAAGAAAATGATAAAATTCTTATTCATGCTGGATCTGGTGGAGTGGGAAGTTTTGCAATTCAATATGCAAAAGCTAAAGGTGCTTATGTGTATACAACTACCAGTACAAGTAATGTAGATTGGGTAAAGGAACTTGGAGCTGACAGAGTAATAGATTACAAAACAGAAGACTACAAATCTATTGTGAAAGATGCTGATATTGTATTTGATACTCTTGGAAAAAATTATACCCTAGAAGCTTTTGAGGTAATAAAAAAGAGAGGTAAAGTTGTGAGTGTTGTTGGACCAATTGATGAAGAGATTGCTAAAATGATTGGAATGGCAGATTATAAGTTACCAGAGGATTTGGCAAAACTTATTGAAGACAAAGAAGCTACTTACAAATTTATTTTTATGCACCCGAACGGAGAACATTTAAATACAATTAAGACATTAATTGAAGACGATAAAATCAAACCAATTATTGATACTGTTTATCCTTTTGAAAAAAGTATAGAAGCTTTCACTCATTTAGAATCTGGAAGAGCTAAAGGTAAAATTGTAATTAAAATTAATTAACTAATAATAAAATCAAAAATATGAATCCAATAAAAATATCGATAATGGCATTGGCATTAACATTGCTGTCGGCTTGTGGAAATAATTTAGAAGAAAACAATAAAACAGAAAATAACAAGGTAGAGACTTCAACCATTAAAAAAGTTTTGTTCGTTTTGACCAGTCACGAAGACCTAGGAGAAACAGGACATAAAACAGGATTTTGGTTGGAAGAATTTTCAGATCCTTACTACTTATTAACTGATGCAGGAGTTGAAATTACTTTAGCTTCACCAAATGGAGGAAGACCACCAATGGATCCAAATAGTGATTCAGAAAATTTTCAGACTGAAGGGACAAAACGTTTTAAAAAAGATACTATAATGCAGGAGCTATTATCCAATACTGTAAAATTGGAAACTATTAATACAGATGGTTATGACGCAGTCTATTATCCTGGTGGACATGGACCATTATGGGATTTGGCAAATGACAAAAATTCCATTGCATTATTAGAAGCTTTTTTCAAATCAAAAAAAACTATAGCTGTTGCTTGCCATGGTCCAGCAATTTTTAAGAATACCAAAAAACAAGATGGGACTCCATTGGTAAAAGGGTTAAAAGTAACAGGTTTTTCAAATTCGGAAGAAACTATTTCTGGATTAAATGAAGTTGTTCCTTTTTTAGTGGAAGATATGCTTATCGAAAATGGAGGAATTTATTCAAAAGGTGCTGATTGGACTCCTCATGTGGTAGAAGATGGTTTATTAATAACTGGACAAAATCCAGCATCAGCAAAGTTTGTTGCAGAAAAATTACTTGAAAAATTAAACTAAAAAACCAATCATTAATTACAAATTATTAAAACATAAATCATGCTTAAAAAAATGTTAGGACTTGCTCCAAAATTAGAGTCAGATGGATCATATAGTCCATCAAAAATTGCAATTAAATTAGGAACTGTAGACAAAACAGATTACCAAAAAGTTGATTACGAAAAATACAAAGGAAAAAAATCTAAAATTTTAGTGATTTTTACCGAACAGAAAAACTTAAAAATGAAAAATGGTAAATTGTTTTCTACTGGAAACCACCCGGTAGAAGCTTTATTGCCAATGCTACATTTACAGAATGCAGGTTTCGAATTTGAGATTGCAACTCCTACAGGAAAACCAGTGGTATTTGAAATGTGGGCTTTTCCAGAAAAAGATGATCATGTAAAAGCAATATACAATGAGCTGAAACCGAGATTTGAAAATCCAAAAAAACTACAAGATTTTGTTGACTCTTCAATGACAGAGACGGAATCTTATGGAGCTGTTTTTATTCCTGGAGGACATGGAGCTATGTTGGGAATTCCCGAAGACAAAAATGTTGGTAAAATATTAAACTGGGCTCACGAAAATGAATTGTTTACAATTACATTATGTCACGGACCTGGTTCATTACTAACAACAACACTTAATAATCAAAAATTCTTTTATGAAGGTTATAACATGGCAGTGTTTCCAGACTCAGTAGATAATAAAACTCCAATGATTGGATATTTACCAGGACAGATGCCATGGGGATTGAGTGAAAAACTAAAAAGCCTTGGTGCAAAATTAGTAAATAAAAAAGGAGATGATACAACCTGTATAGATAGAAGATTAATTACTGGTGCAAGTCCATTGGCTTCAAATAATTTGGGAATATTGGCGGCAGAGACTTTATTGAAAGAATTGAAATAAAAACACTAGAGAACAAAAATTAAGCACAAAAAAAAGGTCTATTCAATGAATAGACCTTTTTTTTTATTAAACTAATTACTAGTTTACGTTTTTTGCTAATTCAGAACCAGCTTTAAACTTTACTACATTTTTAGCAGCAATTTGGATTTCTTTTCCAGTTTGTGGGTTTCTTCCAGTTCTTGCAGCTCTGTTAGCTACTGAAAAAGTTCCCCATCCTACTAATGATACTTTATCTCCTTTTTTCAAAGTTCCTGAAGTAGCATCCATAAATCCTTCTAAAGCTCTTTTTGAATCTGCTTTACTTAGTCCTGAGTTAGATGCCATTGCATCAATTAAATCTGTTTTGTTCATTTTCTTCTTTTTTAAATGATTAATATATTAGCTAACCCTCGTTAACTATAACAAATATATACGATTATTGCTACAAACCAAGCGCAGCAAGGGTTTATGTTAATAAAAGTATAGAAATGTTAATAAAAGTGCCCATTTTGGGGCTTTTTAGTGTTTTTTAATGCATTTTTTATCTAAAATATTAATTAGTAAAGAACTATTAAACTTAATTCATTTTAAAATATAGCTTGTGCAGGGCTTAGGATTTAATTACTTTTATTAAATCACAGATTTAATAGATAAACTATGTCCATTACTTTAATAATTATAATTTTTACGGTAGCAGTTTCGCTTTATGCTTCAGAAAACCCAGAATTTAGACAAAAATTACTTTTTAATCCTTACAGTGTAGTTCACCAGAATAAGTTATATAAAATATTCACTCACGCATTTATTCATGCCGATTTAATGCATTTGGGTATTAACATGTATGTTCTTTACAGTTTTGGTCAATATTTAGAGAGTATGTTTATACGAATGTTTGGAGAAATAGGATTACTATATTTCATACTTCTATATATAGGAGGAATTCTTTTCGCTACTTTACCATCATTAAGAAAACACAAGGACAATCCTCATTATAACTCTTTGGGAGCTTCTGGTGCAGTTTCTGCCGTGTTATTCTCCTTTATTGTATTAAACCCAATGGCTCAACTTGGTTTATTTGCAATTATACCTTTAAATGCAACTTTATTTGGTGTGTTATATATAGGTTACGAAATGTACATGAATAAAAAAGGAAGAACGAATATTGCACATGATGCACATTTATTAGGAGCAGCTTTTGGAATTATTTTCACAATTATTTTAAGTCCTTCCAATGTTATTAGTAACTTTATTCAAGAAATTTCAACAATAATATAAAACAGCAGCACGAAATTGAGTACAGATTTAATTTATAATGGTGAGTTTTTCCCTTCGGATAAACCAATTCTTTCTATCAACAATAGATCCTTTAGGTATGGGGATGGATTATTTGAAAGCATAAGGGTTATAAACGGAGAGGTGTATAATTTTCATGCTCATTTTTCCCGACTTAGTGAGGGAATGAAAGTATTTATGATTGAAATTCCAGAATATTTTACAATTAATTATTTCAATAATCAAATAAAAAGCTTACTACAACACAATGGAATTCATAATGGAGGTAGAGTAAAATTAACTATTTACAGAAAAGGGGAAGTTGCTTCTTATTTTTCTGAAACCAATGAGCCGGGCTTTATTATTGAAGCAGAGCCTTTTCCTAATAATGATTTTATTCTTAATCCTGAAGGAATAGACATTGATGTTTACCGAGACATGATGAAACCTAATAACAAGTTTTCGTCTTTTAAAACTACAAACGCATTCTTTTATGTTAACGCAATTATAGATGCAAAACAAAAAGGATTAGGCGATAATTTATTAATAAATGAAAGTAATAACATTATTGAATCTACCAATTCCAATTTTTTCATAGTAAGTAATGGAGTGTTATATACACCTCCTTTGGCTTCGGGTTGTGTAGGGGGTACTATGAGGATGAAAATCATAAATCTTGCTCTTGAGAACGGAATAAAGATTTATGAAAGCCCAATTATTGCGGGTCATCTTTTATCGTGTGATGAAATTATTCTAACTAATGCAATTCAAGGAGTGAAGTGGGTGAGGAGTTATAAAACAAAACGTTTCTTTCACAAAACGTCTGATAAATTGATAGAGTTATTAAATTACGATACTAAAGCTGTGATTCAGGATTAATTTAATAAAGGATTTGCTGGAAAATTAGAGATGACTCTGTGTCTGTCGCTCATTTTTTCTAAAGTTTTTTTCCAAATATCTTCTTCTTGATAATTCATTAGCGTAGAATCAGAAATATTCCCTACAAACCAACTATTTCTTATCAATTCCTCTTGTAATTGGCCTGGAGTCCATCCAGAGTATCCCAAAAAGAACCTGATTTCATTGTGGTCGATCAAGTTTTTTTTGATTAGATTGGCAATCGCATCAAATTCTTCTCCATTTCCTAAGTATATAGTATCATTCACTTTTATACTGTTAGGAATTAAGTCGGGGCGAGTATGGATGTAATATATACTTTCTGTATCCATTGGTCCACCAATGCTTATTTTGAATTTTGAACAATTAATTTTTTCAAATTGATTCATAAAATCTGCCAATGTTTCAGGTATGAAATGATTTAGAACCAACCCAAATCCTCCTTTTTCATTGATTTCACATAAAAAAACTACCGATTTAGAAAAGTAATCGTCATTGATAAATGGATCAGAAATAAGCGCACGGCCTTTTTCTAAACTCAAAGAGTTAAGATTGTTAAATTCAAATAGTTCTTTTATAATTTCCATATTCCTTATGAATATAGTTAAAATAAACTATTTGCTTTAATTAGAGCTGTATTTTTTTGCTTGAATTATAGCAATGAGATCTTTTTCAAGAGATTCTACAGGGGTTTCTATAATTCTATTTACTTCTATGCCATTTTGGTATAGAATGAAAGTAGGGACATGATGAATATTCATTCCTTTTTCTAGATTTTCAGGAGATTTTTTATTTTTATCCAAACCTATGGTTTCAATATTGGTTACATTCAAGAAACTCATAATGCTATAAAACCTAGGAACTTCTCTCCGGCTATCGCTACACCATGTACCTAAAAATATTTTTACAGAAAGAACTTCTATTCTTTCAGGATTATTTTCGAAATCTGCCAAAGTTTCAACATCTACCAAATAGCTACCAACTTCTTTGTTATACCAATTGGCATGTTCACTTTGCTGTATTTGTTGCTGAGTGATTATTCCAATCAAATCATTTGAAAAATTAGATTGGTGTTTCGTAACTGTGAAACAACTCGTTATTGCCAAAAATAAAACAGAACTACTCAAAAAAACTTTCATTGATACTTTTAACATAAGGTTTTTTTGAAATTTCTATTAATATTTTTTTATAATCTTTATTTCCAGTTTCACCAATACACAAAATCTCGTCTTTACCACAACCAATTATTCCTTTAGATGATTTGTAGATAGCAATAGTTTCGTCTATTGCCTTTATTTCATTCAGATTTGCTTTATTGTTTGGAATACAGAATTCATAAGCTAGAGAATTTCCTCTGTCTTTTATCAGCCCTTTTTTATCTAATTTAGAAAAAGAAAAATTCATTTTTTCTTCGGCATTTTTTTTAGCTTTTGACTTAAATATAGAACAACTCACAAAAAGTGAAATGAGAATTAAGGCAAAGATTAATTTAATTATTTTCATTTTATGATATTTTAAAATTTAGAATTTATGACAAACTGTGTCTATTAATGCATTATTTTAAATATAAGCTCTTTAAGTAAATCAGATTGAGTAGCCGAAGAATTATTTACTCCTTTCGATTTTAAGTCTGACTCTCTAAGGTAACCAATAATCTTGACTAATTTGGAAGGCGAATAATTTCTTGTAGCGATTTTATAATCCTTCAAAAAATAAGGGTTCACACCTGTTTCTCTTGCAAGGATTCCATCATTTCCTTTGTTTTTTGAAAACTGAACTGTTATTACTTTAGAAAAATAAGAAAACAAAAAACCAACAGTTAATACTAAGGGATGAGCTTTTTCATTTTTACTAAAATAGTTGATAATCGTATTGGCTTTCAATACATCTTTCGTTCCAATAGCAGTCTGTAGTTCAAATATGTTATAGTCTTTACTTATTCCAATGTTGTCTTCTATTACAGTCCCGCTTATTTCTACCCCTGGTTTTATTACAACCTTTAGTTTTTCTAATTCTTTTTCTATTTTACCCAAGTCATTTCCCAAATATTCAGAAAGTAACAATGCATTCTTTTGATTAATCATGAATCCGAAACTCTTTACTTTTTCAATAATCCAATCGGGTAATTTCCAGTCTTTTATTTTATCTGCGACTAGAAACACCGAATTTTTTGCAAGTAATTTTCCAACAGCCTTCCGTTTGTCTATTTTCTTGTATTTATAACAAAAAACAAGTAGAGTAGAGGGTTGAGGGTTTTTTATGTAATCCTCAAAATCACCAATATCTTTAGCTAAATGTTGCGCTTCTTTTATTATCACAACTTGTTTTTCGCTCATCATAGGGAATCGCTTACACGTTTCTAGGATAGAGGAAATTTTGGCATCTTTTCCGTAAAAAATAGTTTGATTAAAATCACGCTCATGTTCTGCAAGCACATTGCGTTCAATGTATTCAGATATTTTATCAATAAAATAAGGTTCCTCTCCTGATAAAAAGTAGACAGGTTGGAACTTTTTTTGTTTTAATTCTGATATGATTTTTTCGTAGCTCATTCTCAAACAAAGTTATCAAAAATGAGATATTAATTAAAGTTTTCGTCACAATAAAAAAACTTCTCAAAGTGTTTTGTATTTTTGTGTTATGCTTTCCAAAATAAAAATAAAAAACTACGCGCTTATCAATAAGTTAGAAGTTTCATTTGACAAAGGTTTTTCTTCTATAACTGGAGAAACAGGAGCTGGTAAATCTATTATTTTAGGTGCTTTAGGTTTAACTTTAGGACAAAGAGTAGATACTACTGTACTGAAGGATACAGAATCAAAATGCATTATAGAAACTTGGTTTAATATTAAAAACTTAAATCTGAATTCTTTTTTTAGTGAAAATGAATTGGATTATGAAGATGAAACCATTCTGAGAAGAGAGATTTTACCTTCTGGTAAATCTAGAGCTTTTGTAAATGATACGCCTGTTTCTCTTTTGGTTCTAAAATCACTAAGTGAAAACCTAATAGATGTTCATTCACAACATCAAACTTTATTGTTAAATGATTCGCATTTTCAATTGAAATTAATTGATACAAATGCTAATAATAGTGGTTTATTGACTACTTATTCTACTTTTTACAAACAATTTACTTTAGTTAGTAACGAACTAGAAACTTTAAAGAATCAAGAACAAAAGCTAAAATCAGACAGTGATTATTTTCAGTTTCAATACAATGAATTGGAGGTTGTAGGCCTCGAAAATATTGATGAAAATGATTTGCAAGAAGAGTTAGATTTATTGAATAATGCCGAAGAAATAAAATTTAATTTCACTAACACGATAGATTTATTGGACAGTGACAATGGAATTATTTCTAAACTAAAAGAGGTAGAAAATTCATTGATGAAAATTTCATCTACGAGTAATAAAACCAAAGAAATTCAAGAGAGATTATCTTCTATATTAATCGATTTACAAGACGTTCAGAACGAAATTGAGGAAACTGACGAAGAGGTTGTTTTTGATCAAGAAAGAATCAATTTATTGACGGAAAAGTTAAACGTTATTAATAATCTACATCAAAAGCACAGCACAAATTCTGTGAGTGAACTGATTGAAATAAAAGAAAAGATTGAGAACAATTTATTGCTTGTAAATAATTTTGAGATTGAAATAGAAAAATTGGAAGCACAAAAAGTATCAATTCTTAAAGAATTAAATTCGGCTAGTACTTTATTGAGTAAATCAAGAAAGAGTGTAGTTGCATCTATTGAGAAAGAAATGAAAGAAATGTTGAGTGAATTGGCAATGAAAGATGCTGAATTGAAAATTGAAATTACAGAAAAAGACACTTATTCATTTTCTGGAAAAGACCAAGTAAACTTTTTATTTAAAGCAAACAAAGGAGGAAGTTTTAATGCGATACAAAAAGTAGCTTCTGGAGGTGAATTATCTCGTTTGATGCTTTGTATTAAAACCAATTTGGCTTCAAAAAAACAATTACCAACCTTAATTTTTGATGAAATTGACACTGGAGTTTCTGGAGATATTGCCTCTAAAATGGGCGATATGATGAATAACATAGGAGAAAGTACTCAAGTAATTTCTATTACTCATTTACCACAGATTGCAGGAAAAGGGAATTCTCATTACAAAGTATACAAAGAGGTAGAAGGAGAAACCACGCATACAAAAATGCAGAAATTAACGAACGAAACTAGAATAGTGGAATTGGCGAAAATGTTAAGTGGAGCTTCTGTAACGGATGCTGCTTTGGCAAATGCTAAGACTTTGTTGAACAATTAAATCTGACTAAAAAGTTTTTGTAGCGGTTCTTCATAAATTTTATGTCCACCGTTAAATTCTATAAAATCGGGATGAATGTCTTTTTTATTTAAAGTGGATTCCAATTCTATTATTTTTACTTTAGAATAATATTCGTCCTCATTTCCAAACAAATATTGAAAAGAGATAGTTTTAAAAATATTTTCTTCCAAAACATCCATAGGAAAACTTCCTGACCATAAAATTAAACGCTCACAATCAATTTTATAATTTTTTTGGGAAATCCATCTAGAAATTGTAGAAGAGCCTTGAGAAAAGCCAAAAGCGATAATCTTAACGTTCTTATTCTTTTCTTTTATCATTTCATAAACTTGATTCAGGTAATTAATATAATCCTCAATTTCTGACTCTCTATCGTCTTTTGTCATCCAAGAAGCCACAACTCTTCCGTTCATTCCATTCCAATAAAATTTATTGAGAGCTTCTGGTACAATCACTGTTCTGTGTTCGTTACTTATTCCTTCAAATTTCTTTATAAAAAACTTTCCCAACTGAGCATAACCGTGGCAAGAAATTACTACCTCCTTAGTGTTTTTCGTAATTTCATTGGTTAAATATACTCTAGCTGTTTTACTTGTTTTTATTTTAATTTCATTCATCTTATTGGATGTGTATTATTTTATGTGTTAATGATAGGTTATTTTTTGGTAAATACGAATACAAGGTGTTTATTTGTGTTCTCAAATTAAAAAAAAATCAAGTATGAATATTGATGGTATTATTTCAATCTCTGGAAAACCAGGATTATTTAAAGTGGTTTCTCAAGCAACAAACAGAATTATTATTGAAGACATAGAGACAAACAAGCGTAGGCCTGCTTTTGGAACTAGCAAAGTAATTTCTTTGGCTGATATTACAATATTTGGACATGCAGAAGATTTGAACCTGGGAGAAGTATTTCAAAAGATATACGACAAGGAGGAAGGAAAAGCTTCAAAACCACATAATACGGAATCTCAAGAGTTAAGAGATTATTTTGAAACTGTGTGGGAAGATTATAATGACGAAGAAGTGAAAGATCACGATATTAAGAAAATTTTCCAGTGGTACAATTTATTGATCAAACACAACTTGTTAGTAGTTAAAAGCGAAGAAGAATAAATTACAAAGTTTTTTCTCTAAAGATGAAGTTTTGACCTAGATAGACTTTTCTTACCGTTTCATCTTCTACCAATTCTCTTGGTTTACCTGCTTTTAAGATGTTTCCTTCAAACATTAAATAAGTACGGTCAGTAATAGCAAGAGTTTCTTGAACATTATGATCTGTAATTAAAACTCCAATATTTTTTTGTTTCAGTTTAGATATAATATTTTGAATATCTTCTACTGCAACAGGGTCTACACCAGCAAATGGCTCATCCAGTAATATGAATTTAGGGTCAGATGCTAAAGCTCGAGCAATTTCTACTCTTCTTTTTTGTCCTCCAGAAAGTGATTGTCCCATAGTTTTTTTATGCTCTGTCAATCCAAATTCATCTAGTAACTCTTCCAATCTTTCTTTTCTTACATTCTTATCTTTAATAGATAATTCAAGAATTGCCATGATGTTATTCTCCACTGTTAAATTCCTAAACACAGAAACTTCTTGAGGTAAATAGCCAATTCCCATTTGTGCTCTTTTATACATTGGATAAGAAGTAATGTCCTTGTTATTAAACATAACTGTTCCAAAATTTGGACGAACTAACCCTACAATCATATAAAAGCTAGTTGTTTTTCCGGCTCCGTTAGGTCCCAAAAGACCTACTATTTCCCCTTGGTTTACTTCAAGAGAAATGTCTTTTACAACTTCTTTTCCATTGTATATTTTCTTAAGGTTACTAGCTATTATTTTCATAGAGTTGGATTAAAATTCGAATTGTAGCTTTGCTCTAATTCCAAAACGAAGAACGTTAATATTAGTCGATTTATTGTCAAGGTAAGATAATCGCCACAATGCATCTATTCTTATCACTTTAAATATATTTTCTACTCCTGCACTTACCTCCATATAAGGCTTTCTGGTAAGAGAGGAACTGAAATTCGGTAAATCTAGTACTTGAGAATGCTTGTCGTTTAATCTTCCATAGACAACTTTGGCAGTAACTAACTCCCTCCATTTTAACCTTCTCAACAATGGAATTCTATTCAAAAATAATCCGCCAAAATAATGTGCCATAGAAAGTGAAGCATATTCATCACTCATAAATTCCCCTATGTTCATTGCATTGAAGTCTGTTAATGAATAGCCATATGTTTCGTTACCCTGATGAACGAATAAAAAAGGATAAGGAACTGCTCCCCAAATTTTTCCTGCTTCAATAGAATACTTAAAGTAACCAAGGTATCCAAAAAACAACTTGTCTGTTACGTTTAGTTTTACTTTTTGATAGTTGTAATTACTATTAAAGAAACCTTTTACACCAATATCAACATTTAAATTAACTATTGGAGAAGTGGATCCTAAACTTATCCGATTAAATTCGCCTGAAACAAATTTCTCATCTTTTGCAAACCTCATCCCAAATGATACTTGAGTGTTTTGTATACTTTTATAGTTAAATCTAGTAGAATTTGTTGTTTTAGAAAATGAAATAACATTTCCTAAAGCTTCCATGTTATAAGATTCAATAGAAATTGTATTGGCCAATCCCTCAAACCATTCGTGGTAATACTCTACTTTTGCACCTTCAATATTCAGTAATTTATTGTAAGGGTTTCTTCTAAAAAAAGAAGAGATTATAGATTGATTATAGTTGTCAAAGAAATCACGGTCAAATTGTTTTACTTCATTGATGTATTTAATATCCATCATTCTTCTTGGAGACTTTGTTTTGGTAACAAAAAACTTTGTGCCTAATTCATATTTCCAATTCTCGTCAGTAAGTCCATAAGCTGCATGACCTTTGAACATAATCCTTTTACTAAACTTATTACTAGTTTGCAATCCCAGTGAGAATCTATGACCTTCTATCGGATTAAAACTATACAAAGAGGAGTATGGACCAATTTCAATTGGACCAATTATTTTATAACCAGTAACTAAAGTTTGGATTACATCAATATAGGTTTTTATTACAGGTAAATCTTTTATCGTATCTATCATGTGATAGATTTTGTTTTCTTTGTCAGATAATTTCACGTGTCTTTTGTCCTGCCAAAATTCATCAGACATTACTTGTGCACTTTCTTTCACAGAGATATTATTCCCATCAGTATAAAATGATTCTTCTTTTGGTTTATTTATTACAAAATCTTTGTAAGAAGTAGTTTTTCTTCCATAAAACCCTTTTTGTTTATCGCTTTCAAGAGGATTTATATCGGCAACAGTTTCGTCTAAAACCATCATCCAAACCTCGTTTTCAACTTGCTCAAAGGTTTGTTTTAGTTTGTAGCTATTAATATAATTAATATTAGCAGATTCAGAGATTTCAGCTTCTATTACTTTTATAGCAAAGGTGGTGTCGTTTATCCACATTTCTCCAGTAAAAGCTAAATCACTTTTCCTTTTTGGGATAAACTTAATTTTGTAACACCAGCTTTTATCAATGAATGCACTATCCGTTAAATAGGTTTTATAATGCAAAAGCATGTTGTTGTTTGTAGGACTTATAAATTGCCTTCCAAATATGTAAATAGTATTGTCATAAATGTTTGAGTTCTGATACATATCACCTAAGTATTGTGAAATGGATTCATTTTCTGGTCCAGAAATTTTGGTAGCTTTTATTATTTCTTTTTTGTGTTTCGGATTTTTGGAATAATAATAATCAGATAAGGATTCAATGATAAAAATCGGTAAATAAGGCTTGTCATCAGTAGAGTCTATCATGTCAAACACAAAATCAAACTTTCTGAATGCCTTTCTATTCATGAATTTTTCATCCAAGTTATTGATATCAAATTCTATTTTATTATAGACTTCATATTCGTAGGCATCTAGCTTAACTCTGTTGTTAATTTTTTTATTTGCAATCATTTGCCTAATAATTGCGTGAGCTGGATTTTCATCCTTTTTGGATCCTACAATTTCAAACTCTTTCAGCATCATGTCAGAAGAAATCATCTCAACATTTATTACTTGTGATTTATCTTGCTTTATGTATTTAATATAAGGGTTATAACCTAAGAAGGTAACCAATAGTGTATCAGAAGAATAATAGGATTCTAACCTATATTTCCCATCAATGTCTGTAGTGGTTCCTGTTTTAGTTCCTTTGAATGAAACAGTTGCAAAAGGGACCGTTTCTTTTGTTGTTGCATCAATTACAGTTCCACTCACAATCGTTTTTTGGCCAATTGATAAATTAGCAATCAAAATATACACTGCAATTGAACATAATTTGATTAGACTCATTTTATGGCTTCTTTTTTTATTACTCTTTTACTAATAATAATACTTATTTCATATAAAATAAAGACAGGAACTGCAACTATAACTTGACTTACAAAATCAGGTGGTGTAATAATTGCTGCCAAGACTAAAATTGCAACCAACACATGTTTTCTGTATTTTTTCAATATTTCTGGATTTACTATACCCAATTTACTAAATAAGTAAACAGCAATAGGTAACTGAAATAGTATACTACATCCCAATACAGGATTTATTATGTACTTATAATAAGAAGTTATAGAAGGAATTTTCCCTTCTTTTCCTAAGTTAAAAGGATCATAATTACCAAAAAAATTGATACATAATGGAGAAACCATAAAGTAACCAAAGAAAATACCTAGAAAAAGAAGAATAAACACATAAAGCCCAAATCCCCTAACAGCTTTTATTTCTTGAATTTTTAATCCAGGCTTAATAAATCGCCAAATTTGATAGATAATCCATGGAATAGAAACAATAATTCCTCCTACAATAGAAAACCACATGCTTAATGAAAACTGTTGTCCCAATCCATCTTCTCTTAAGGAAACAGGTATGTCATTACAAAAATCACTTTCCATATTCATGAATTGAGATACGTTACAAAACATTTTATAAGTAGGAAATTCTTTGTATAGCATTGATTTTAAGATCAACTCAGAGAGAGGTTCAAAAAAAATAAAGATTAACACGGCAAATAATAGAACAGGAATTACAGATTGTATAATCCTAATTCTTAATTCAGACAGGTGATCTATGAACGAAGGGGCTTCTTTTTTTTCTTCCATTAAGAACAAAAATAAAACATATTTTGATTTTTTAACTATTAACTTATGAATAGAATAAATTTCATATCTTTTATTTGTTTTTTTTGATATGCCGAATAAGTTATTTTATATTTAGATAACCAAAAAAATGAAAAAGGTATTATGTCTATATCTACCAAGATTGACCTGAAAGAAAGATTAAAATTTTATTTTGGATTTGATAAATTCAAAGGAGAGCAAGAAGAAATAATTAAAAGTGTGTTAGGTAAGAAAGACACCTTTGTAATTATGCCCACAGGAGGAGGAAAATCGATGTGTTATCAACTCCCGGCCTTAATTCAAGGAGGGACAGCAGTCATAGTATCTCCACTTATTGCTTTGATGAAAAATCAAGTGGATGCCATTAGGCAATTCTGCCAAGATGATTCCATTGCACATTTTTTAAACTCATCCCTTAATAAAGGGGATGTGCAAAGAGTAAAAGATGATGTGACTGCAGGAAAAACAAAACTATTATATGTTGCTCCAGAATCTTTAACAAAACAAGAGTATATAGATTTTTTAAGAGAATCGGGTGTGTCTTTTTTCGCAATAGATGAAGCGCATTGTATTTCGGAGTGGGGACACGATTTTAGACCTGAATATAGAAGACTAAAGGAAATAATGTCTGCTATAGCTGATGTTCCTGTAATGGCTTTAACTGCAACTGCTACACCAAAAGTACAGATAGATATTCAGAAAACATTGGGCATGAAAGATGCCAATGTTTTTAAATCTTCTTTTAATAGAGGAAATCTTTACTATGAGGTAAGACCAAAACAAAATGTTGAAAAACAAATTGTACAATATGTAAAACAACACGAAGGTAAATCTGGAATAATATACTGCTTGAGTAGAAAAATGGTAGAGAAATTTGCCGAGTTATTACAAGTAAACGGTATCAAAGCATTGCCTTATCATGCAGGTTTAGATTCCAAAACTAGAGCAAAACATCAAGATATGTTCTTGATGGAAGATGCAGATGTTATAGTTGCAACCATTGCTTTTGGAATGGGAATAGATAAGCCAGATGTGAGGTTTGTAATTCACCATGATATTCCAAAAAGTATAGAGGGTTTTTACCAAGAAACTGGGAGAGCTGGAAGGGATGGAGGAGAGGGAAATTGTATTTCTTTTTATAGTTATAAAGATGTAGAGAAATTAGAGAAGTTCCTACAAGGAAAAGCTGTATCAGAACAAGAAATAGGGAGACAATTGTTAAATGATATAGTTTCATTTTCTGAGACTTCTGTATGTAGAAGAAAATTTATTCTACATTATTTTGGAGAAGATTATGATGTAAAAGCGTGTGATGAAAAGTGTGATAATTGTGCTAATCCTAAAGAGAAATTTGAAGGAAAAGAATTAGTGCAAAAACTATTAAAAACAGTATTAGCTTTAAACCAAAAACACAAATCAAATCACATTGCAGATGTAGTTGCAGGACAATTAAACAATGAAATAACTAATTACAAACACAATCATTTGGAGGTGTTTGGGATCGGGAAAGATAGAGATACAAACTCCTGGAATTCAATAATTAGACAAGCCGTACTTCAAGAGTTTATCCGTAAAGAAGTTGAGTCTTATGGGATAATAAAAGTAACTCAAAAAGGACAAGATTTTTTAAAAAACCCAAAGTCCGTTTCTTTTTTCAAAGAAAGAGATTACAGTGATTTATCTGGACCAATTATACAAGATTCTAAAAACACGGTGGTAGATGAAAACTTATTCGTTTTACTAAAAGAGCTTACAAAACAAGTCTCTAAAGAAAAACAAATCCCACCTTTTGCAATATTCCAACAGCCATCCTTACAAGAAATGTGTTTGTATTATCCATTAACAATGGAGGAACTAAAAAACATCAGTGGAGTAGGTAATGGGAAAGCTAAGAGATTTGGGCAGCCTTTCTTGGATATTATTGCTAAATACGTAAATGAAAATGACATTGAAAGACCTTCAGATTTTGTTGTGAAATCAGTTGCTAATAAATCTGCTCTCAAGATTCATATCATTACTAGTATTGATAAAAAAAGTAATTTAGAAGATATTGCCAGTCAAAACAACATAAAATTTAATGAATTAATCACTGAGATTGAAACCATTGTAAATTCAGGAACTAAAATCAATTTGAATTATTTCATTGATGAAATGTTGGGAGAAGAAGAGCAAGAAGAAATATTTGATTACTTTATGGAGGCAGAATCGGACTCTATAGATGCAGCTTATGAAGAGTTTGAAGAAGAATACGAAGAAGAAGAATTGAGGTTGATGAGAATTAAATTCTTATCGGAAGTAGCTAATTAATAGAAAAAAACAGTTATATATAATAATTCAATGAAGGAAACAGTTGCAGAAAAGAAAATTGTGAAGAAAGAAATCCCTAAAAAAACGCTTTTAAAAGCTTATGAGTTAATGTGCACTGCCATCTCTATGACAGAGTTGTTTGAAGAGAATAAAGCGGTCACAAGTAAATATGTACACGCAACCTCTAGAGGACATGAAGCAATTCAATTAGCAGTTTCTATGCAATTGAAACCTTGCGATTATGTGACTCCTTATTACAGGGATGATTCTATTTTACTTGGAATTGGAATGAAACCGTATGATTTAATGTTGCAATTGTTGGGAAAAAGAGACGATCCATTTTCAGGAGGAAGAACTTATTATTCTCACCCCAGTTTAAAAGATGATGACAAACCAAAAATTCCTCACCAATCTTCAGCAACAGGAATGCAAGCTATTCCTGCAACAGGATTGGCAATGGGAATTCAATATTTAGAAAATCAAAAATTAAATAAAAATGACGACAAAGCGATTGTAGTTTGTTCATTAGGTGATGCTTGTATTACAGAAGGAGAAGTTTCTGAAGCTTTTCATATGGCTGCTTTGAAACAATTGCCAATTATATTTTTGGTGCAAGATAACGAATGGGATATTTCTGCTCATGCGAGTGAAATAAGAACAGGAAATGCCTATAATTATGCTCAAGGTTTCCCTGGATTAGAAGCAATCACTATTGACGGAACCGATTTTATGAATTCGTATTCCGTTTTGGAAGAAACGATAGAAAAAGTAAGAACAGAAAGAAGACCTTTTTTGATTCATGCAGAAGTTCCTTTATTAAATCATCATACTTCTGGAGTGAGAATGGAATGGTATAGAGATGATTTGAAAGAACAGAGAAAAAGAGATCCTTTCCCAAAACTTAAGGCTCAATTAAAAGAAAATGGAATTGGCATTGCAGATTTAATAAATCTAGAAGCAAAAGCAAAGAAAACTGTAGAAGAGGATTACCAATTAGCTTTAAAACAAGAAGAACCAAGACCAGAAGATTTATTTACACATGACTTTGCTCCAACTCCAATAACGGAGGAAAAAGGAGAAAGAGAGCCCAAAGGAAAAGAAGCAACCGTAATGGTAGACAGTGCCTTGTTTGCAGTTCAAGAATTGATGGCAAAACATCCAGAGTGTTTACTTTACGGACAAGATGTAGGAGCAAGGCTTGGTGGAGTATTTAGAGAAGCGGCTACATTGGCACAAAAATTTGGAGACGACAGAGTATTTAATACGCCAATACAAGAAGCATTTATTATAGGAAGTACAGTAGGAATGTCTGCTGCTGGTACAAAACCAATTGTAGAAGTACAATTTGCCGATTACATTTGGCCTGGACTAAATCAATTATTTACAGAAGTAAGCCGATCTTGTTATTTATCGAATGGAAAATGGCCAGTGAGTTCTATTTTAAGAGTTCCAATTGGAGCTTACGGAAGTGGAGGTCCTTACCATTCATCTAGTGTAGAATCTGTTTTAGCAAACATTAGAGGAATAAAAATAGCTTACCCAAGTACAGGAGCTGATTTGAAAGGATTGATGAAAGCAGCTTATTACGATCCAAATCCTTGTGTGATGCTAGAACACAAAGGATTGTATTGGAGTAAAATAAAAGGTACAGAAGGAGCAAAAACAATAGAACCAGATGAAGATTACATTATTCCTTTTGGAAAAGGAAGAGTAGTTCTTGAAGCAGGAAAAAAAGAACTAGAAAGTGGAAACTCAATGGCTATTATTACTTATGGAATGGGGGTTTATTGGGCTACTGAAGCAGCAAAAAAACACAAAGGAAAAGTAGAAATAATTGACCTAAGAACAATTTATCCATTGGATGAAGAATTGGTGATTTCTACAGCTAAAAAACATGGGAAATGTATTGTTGTTACTGAAGAACCCAAAGGAAATGGCTTTTCTCATAGGATAGCTTCATTTATTACAACAAATTGTTTCAAATATTTAGATGCTCCAGTAGAAGTAATTGGTTCAGAAAATATGCCTGCAATTCCATTAAATTCTATCTTAGAGGCGACTATGATTCCTAATGCAAATAAAGTTTCTGAAGCGATAAAATCAATGTTAAGCTATTAACAATACATAGTTAAGAATACATTTCAAAACACTAATCTTCAAGTGATATTACTACTATATTTGAATTATTACTTTATACAATTATGTTAAGAACAATTTTTAAAAAGAAGGTAAATGAAGATAAACTTGCAAACGTGCTTATTAATTCACTTTTGCATGCAATGGAAGTTGGCTTCAAGGATATTTCTGAGTTAATAAATAATGACAGAGATTTTGTCATTCAACCCAATATTAAAGAATCAGATTACGACAGATTTTTGTTAATTCTCTTTGTTGGGAATCTTAAAATAATGGAAAGTAGACTTAATGGCGACCAACCAGATAGGTTAAAAGAATTATTGATAGATAAATTTTCTAATCTTTATGATTTGAAAGTAGTAGAAACAAAACGCCATATTAAAGAATACGCGACTTACATGGGAAGGATTAATTATCCTTCTAAAAATGTATTGTATGCCATGTCAAAAGCAGTTTTTCATAAGTACAATTTAGCCTCTTATCAGGAAGAATATTTTAGAGATTTAAATTCTCCAAACCCTAAGTTCCTAAAACGATTGAATAAAATTGTAGAGAATTTTATTTGGGATTGGGATTACTTTTTATCTAAGTACAATTTTGTGAGTTAAATCAATCGAAAGTTAAATTTATCCAAATAATGAACTGTAATTTCATTTCTTTTGTTGAGAATAGAA